>JAEEGK010021832.1_pt1 | contig 13499 bp, 9 predicted proteins | sample 8958771 | NCBI WGS metagenome assembly JAEEGK01 (sample SAMN16246547, study PRJNA631951) | gut metagenome | biome: gut microbiome; feature: rumen; material: SC-attached | host: Bos | place: Iran: Karaj | collected 2018-10 | reverse complement strand
CCAATCCCCAATCCCCAATCCCCAATCCCCATGTATAATATTTAGTTGAAAATTATTTTTATTATAATTCCAAATGAAAATTTAAATAGGAATTTTATAAACTATTAAATTTAAAAAAAATGAAAAACTTAAACGAAGAATCGGAAAAATTATCTCATGAAGAAAAGTCTTTTAATACCCCTCAAAATATGAGCAATTCTTCCCAAATAAATACTCAACATCAACCACAATTAAATAATAATCAACAAATACCACAAACTCATTATCATCTTAACACAAATAATTTAATGAATAATTTTCATATGAATCATCATCATCATAATATGAATAATCAAAATAATAATAATCATTCAAATATCAAATATTTATATTTTATGGCAAAAAGATATATTTATTTTGGTAACATGATAGTTCAAAATTTTTTTTCGAATGTGACAGAGACTTTAGATTTATCAATAAATCGATCTCGTTTAAATCCATCAATAAAAAAATATATTCGAACAAAGCAAATACTCATAGCCATATATATATTAAATATTCAATATTTAATATCAACAGTCGAAAAAATATATTTTTTAAATTTATTGAATAATATTTCTTTTTTTATATTGTTGTTATCTATATTTAGTTTTTATTTACATTATTATTTTTTTAAAAATAAATTATTTATAGACAAAGACGAAGACATCGAAAAATTTGTTAGCAAAAGAAATCCCCAAATAAAAAAAGGAAAATGCGAAGGATGCAATATTATAAAAATAATGAGAAGTAATCATTGTTCATTTTGTAATCAATGCGTAAAAAAATTTCATTTTCATAGTGATTGGTTTAATATATGCATTGGATGTAATAATGATTTATTATATGGATTAACTTTGTTTTTTATTATATGTTATTTATTTATTTCGAATTTAATATTCTGGTATTATATACTATTTGGAAGAGATTTATTAAATTATTTAATTTTCATTTTTTTACTTTTTGCAATAATAGGCATTTATATTAATTTCATTTCTGCTAAATTTTTATACGAATATATTTTTAAATGTCTTTCGGTCAATTTAACTTATTATGAAAAAAATAATTTTAAAAGATTAAATTATTTATTCGGAGAGAATATGAGACGTGGAATATTTAATCCTTTTAATAAAGGATTTCAAAGGAATTTAGAAGAATTAGTTATTAACATGTTTGATGTTGATATTTATAAAGAATATAAAAATTATGGATGTCAAAATTTGAGTGAAATAATTGAAGAAACTGACACTGGTGAAGATAATAAAAAAGAAGAAGAATTTAATAAATATTACGAATTAAATTCATTTAAATTAATGTTAAAATTAAATGAGCATTTTGACCCTTTAATTAGTAGCAAAGAAAATATTTATAAATTTGTCGATGGTAAAGAAATCATTAATTGGAATCGATTATATATTTATACAATTTTTGATGTTATTAATTCTCCTTTTAAAGATACAATGTTAAAACAAGCTAAATTTCAAATAAAACAAAGTGAAATGTATTTAAATAAAATGAAAAATTATAATATGAATAAAGAAGAAAAAATAGATGTTAATGATAGTAATAAAAATGAAATAAGCACTAAAGAAGATGATAATAAAGATAATGATAAAGATGATAATAAAGAAAATGATAATGAAAGCGAAAATAAAGAAGATGATAGTGAAGAAAATAGTAAAATTCAAATTCATAATGATAATAATGATATTAATATTAATAATAAAGATAATAATGATAGAAAAAATTCTTATAGTAATAATAATAATGAAGATATAAATATTAATAATAATAATAATAATATTGAAAATAAAACCATTGAAAACAATAATAATGAAAACAATGAAAATTTAAATGTTAACAATATAAACAATGAATCAAATAATTCTCAAAATGAAATAAATAATTCAACAAATATCAACACCAAAGACCAAAATATTAATAATACAAAAGACCAAAACATTAATATTAAAGAACAAAACACAACAAATAATAATAATAATGAAATTCCTTCAATTGAAAATCAAATTAAAACAGAATTTGAGAAAATTTCATTATCAAATAATTTAAATCAAAATAATAACATAACAACAAATATAAGTATAATAATAGAAGAATCTCGAATAGAAAAAATAAATTATTCAAAAAGTAATAATATTTGGATTGAATTAGAAAATTTTTTTCATTTATCAATATCAAAAGAAATAAAAATAATAGACAATATTAATTATAATATTATAAAATTTGAAGGTTTAATAGAAAATATTCTTTCAGCTTTGTATAACATTCAAAATTATTTAAATTAAAAAAACAAATTAAATTCATTAAAAAATAATTTTAATTTTTATAATAATAAAAATAAATTAATATTATATTAAATATAAAATTAAATTTAATGTCAATCTTATATGCATTAATAAGTAAACGAACAAAAGAAGATAATCATTATAAAGAAAAAATTTTATGTGATCAAATTTTTTCTTCTTCTTCTTCAAAAAAAGAAAAAAATTCCTATTCAAATTTTCCTCATATTACTCTCAAAGTTTTAAGAAAAATAAAGCTAACAAATAAACCAAGTATTTTAAAATTCGACGATTTTAAATTTTTTTATATTAATAATGAAAATATAATTTTCCTTTGTATGTGTAATATTGATTATGATAATAATCGAGGAGTTCGATTTTTAAATAAAATTTTATTAAAATTTTATTCAACTTTCAAAGAAGAAGAAATTAATAATAGTATTCAATATAGTTTGAATAGTTTTAATAAAGACATAAAAGAAATTGGAGATCAATATAATAATAATGAAATTGATAGTGATGAAGAAAATATGAATATCGATAAATTAAAAAAAAATTTAATTGAAACGAAAGATATTTTAATTAATAGCAATGAAATGTTAGATTTAAGAGGAGAAAATATGAAAGTTATGTTAAAAAAAGCAGGAAGCTTAAAAGATGATAGTAGTATTTATAGTTATGGAGCCAATAAAATGAAAAATAGATTTAAAAGAAAAAATTATATTTATATTATAATCTTTTTTATAATTTTTGGAGGTTTTTTATTCTATTATTTTAATTAAAATAATAATATTTTTAAAAATATTAATTTTTTATTTATTTATAATAATAATATATATATTACTTAAATATATTTTTTTTTTGTTATTTTATTATTATTTATTTTTCGTTTTGTTTTAGTAAATAATTTAATGCTTTATTTAAATTTCCTCCAAATTTAACTAAAGCTTTTATACTTTCATCTTTTTTAAATCCCATTTCTTTTAAACTATTAATATCTTCTTTATTTAGAATATGAATATTATTTGCATTACCATGATTTTCATTATCATAATAATAATTATTATCATCATCGTTATTATTATCATCATCATCATTATCATCAAAATAATTATTATTATTATTATAATTATTATTATTATTATCAAAATCTTCATAATTATAATTAGGGTCATAATAATTATTATAGTAATTATTATTATTATTATTTATTTTATTATAAAAAATTTCATTTTTATTTGAATTGCTATGTTGAATTTTATTATAATTATCTTTATTATTAAAAATATTATTTTTATTTATTTTATCTTCACTTTTCATTTTATAATAACCATAATTATCATTATCATCTATTTTATTTTTATTTTGATTTTTTTTGGCTTTTTCAAAAATATTAGTTTCATACACACCAAAAGATAAATTTTGATATTTAGAATTAGAAATAACACAATTTTGTAAATCATTAACATTAATAATATCATTATTATTTAAATTTTTATTTTCTTCTTTATTTTTTAATTGAATACTATTTTTATTATAACCAAAATTTTTTTCTAAATAATCAATAATTTCATTAACTTCAACTTCTTTTTTATTTTTATCTAATTTTATAATTAAAGGATAATTTCTTTCTGTTTTTATGAATATTTTATTATCATCCATTAAATAACTATATTTTAATATTTATATTTAATTATTAATAATAATAAATATAAAATATTATTTAAATATCTAATTTAATAGTGTTATTAATAGGATTAATTTTAATATTATTATTTTCACTTTCAATTTTATTTTTTTTCATATTAAATTCATCAATTACTTTTATTTTATCTTCAATATTAAAAGCTGGAAATCCTCGAAAAGGACAATTTTTACATCGAATTCCATCGCCTAAATGACATTTTCCGCAACCTTTGAATGTTCTTAAATCTATTTTATTATTATTATTATTTGCTCGTCCACATGTGCATCCTTCACATGGTTTCGCATTAACTAAATAATTTTCATTTTCATTGTTATTATTATTATTAAAAGGATCGATTAATAATTCAATAATGTCTTTTTTTGATTCTTGTGTTGAATTTGGATTGAAATTATTTATGTTTATTTTATTGTTATTAAAATTTTTTTTTGTACTTGTTATAATATTATTATTTATTGTTATGTTTATTAATCCAGAAAAAATTAAATTCATTTTTATTTTTTTTAATTCTGATTCTTCTAAATTTTTATTAAAATTTAAAATTAGATTTCCTTTATCATTAATATTATTTGATAAATCATTAAATTTATTAGGATTAATATTAACATTAGTAGGAATATTATTAATAATTAATTTATTATAATTTGTTTTATTATTTTTGATATAATCATCAATTTCATTAAAATCAATTTCTTTTTCCATTTTTATAAAAATATAAAATAAAAAATAAGAGAATTAAAATTAAATTTATAAATTTATATTTTATAATTAAAAATTAGTTTTAATATCTTTTAATTTAGAATGTTCAATATAATAAATAACATTGTCTTTTTCATTATATCTATTATTATCATTATTATTATTATTATCATTATTATTATCATTATTTGTTTCATTTTCTTCATCAATAACATTAAGTTTTTTATTACTTTCTTGTTCTAAAGGATTTTTTTTCACACTAAAAATTGGTTCTAAATTTCTACTTTTTAAACTATTATTAACTTTATTTAACAAATCAGAAAAAAATCCAATTTTTTGATTCATAATGAAATTTTTTCTACTTTCTATTTCTTTTATTTTACTATTATTATTATTATCATAACTAAAATCATTATTATTACTAAACAAATTTTCCATTAATTTACTTGTACTAAACATATTATTTTTAAATTTAGGTAAAATACTTTTACTAAATTTGTGTCTTAAATAACTAGGATTAACACTAATAATACTAAAAGTATTATAATAATTATAAGGATCAAAAATTTCACTAATCACATTATTAATTAATTTCAATGACAAAACTTTATTTTTTTCATTTGCAAATAATTTTTTAAATTTAATTGTAAAAATATTATCGCTTTCAATTCTCATAACAATAATCAACAAAGGAAAAAAAATTTTAGTCATTAATTTTTTATTAATAAACGAACTTTTACAAAAATTAATTTCTTTTAATAATTTTAAATAAATGTATTGTTTAGTAGAATAATCAATTTGAATATTATTTGTGTTTCCAAAAATGATCCAATAAATTAAATTTAATGTAAGTCCAATGATTCTATAAACAGTATTTGATTGTAAATGATGATAAACATTTATTAATTCTTCTTTATTTTTTATTAAAATTTTAAAATAAAAAGGATTGTAATTATTATTTTTATTATTTGAATCATCTTCTTTATTATCATTTTCATATGTTATTAAATCTTCAATTGGCAATTTATCTAAAATGTAATTTATATCTTTCATTATTAATTCAATTGGAATTTCTATTGGTTGTGTGATTTCTTTTAAAATATCTTCGTTTAAATTTTCGATTGAAAGAATAGGAAATTTATAATTTTCATTTAATAAAATATTATTTGTGTTTATTGATTTGCTAATGTTTGTTAATTTTGATTTTGTGTTTAAATTTTCATTAAAATTTGTGCTTGAAATTATAATGTAATTTTTTCTAATGTTGTTTATACTAAAATCAATGTTCATGCTACTTTTTTCATTAAAAAATAATTGTTTATCAATAATGTCATCTTTTGCTTTTGAAAATAAATCATCGATTTTTTCTTTATTATAAATTAAATTATCTTTATTTGTTGTATTATTTTTTATTTGATTTAAAGGTGTGAGTTTTTTAGGTTTTATTTTTTTTTTTAGTAAGAAATTTTCAAAATCGGAATTTTTAATGAAATTATTTTTATTTTGATTATTTTCATTAATATTTTTATTATTATTATTAGGATAAATGTGAATAATTTTAACATTTTTTTCTTTGTCATTTATTTTTACATTTTCTGTGCTTAAATGAAAATCACATAATTCAATAGGTTTTAAAGTAAGAATTTTTTTGATTAAATCTTTTGTTGGTAAATAATCAATTTTTATTAGAAATTGTTCTGCATATTCTTTTTCAAGTTCGCTTATGAATTTATCATCAATATCAGTTTTATGAAAAGTATTTTTTAAATAAATTTTAATTTCATAAATTTTAGAAATTTTAGAAAAAAAAGGATTAAAATTTTTTTTTAAAGATTCAATATCATCAATAGATTTTAATGAATTTATTGAAGATGTGTTTGATTTTGAAAGTTTAGGTAACATTTTTATTAAGTTATTTTTTTTTATTAATTTTTTATATTATTTAATTAAATTTAATTAAATATTTAATTATTTGTATTTCTTTTAATTTTAAGAATTTTTCTTGGAATATTATTATTATTTTCATCATTCATTAATGTAATTCTTTTCATATTTAAAATATTTTTAAAATTTTCTTTTTTTTTTTCGCTTAATTGATTAAACCAATTATTATATAAATCATAATTTTTATTACAATAATTATTTACAGTAGTTCTAAAAATATTAAATTCATCAATGTCTTTATATTTACATATTGTTATTTTATACAAATCTTGAATTTCTTTTTCTGTATTGTAATTATAAAAATTATTATCATTTTCATCATCATCTTCAATATCATTTAAATTATCACTATCATCACTATCATCTTCATTATTATCATCGCTTTTAACGAAATTAAATTTCATTAATTTTTTATTTTTTTTCTTTAATTTTTTACTTTCTTCATTTCTAGTCAAATCAAGCAATTTATAACCAATATTTAAATATTCAAAAATATTATTAATATTATTTTCAACTATTTTATCAATGCTCATAATAATTAATTTAAATTGATAAATGTTAATTATTTTATATTCAATTAATATTTTTGTCCAATTAATAATAAAATCAACTTTTCCGACTTTGTTTAATTCATTAAAAGTAATATTTAAATAATTAATAATCGTTGAATATAATAATGTTAAATAACCTAAATAATTATATTTTTTCTCTAAAAAATTTTCTTTATCTTTTTCATATAATTCATATAATTCATTTGTTTTATCAATTGATAAATCAATAATATTAATTATTATTTCATTTGGTATTTTATTATCATAATTTAATACAAAAATTTGTAATAAATTCGCTGAATAAAAAGGCGAAATTAAATATTTTTCATCATTTAAAGAAAAATTAAAAATATTGAAAAAATTTTTAAAATTTTCACTGTTCATAAAAATTTCATTTCCATAAATTATATAATAATTACATAATTCATATAAATCTAAAATCATTCCTTCATTTTTTTCACAATATTTGCTTATGTATTTTAACATTTGAATTCCTGTTTTATTTGGAACTGATTTTAATTGTTTGATTAAATTCGACATAACATAAATTAAATCTTCATCGAAATCAATTTTATTTATATTTTCAAAATAAGAAATTAAAGGTGAAATGAAATCTTCTATTTTATTTATATTTTTTGTTACGAAAGATTCTTTTTCGCTTAAAACACGAATGATATTAAAAATTTTATTAATAATAATATTAGATTCGTTATTTTTATTATCATTTTTATAAAATTTATTTTTATTATTTTTTACTACTTTAAATTTCAATCGCAAATGTCTTTCAGTTTCTGTTTTTACTCTTTGACATAATTTATCAAAAAAATTTAAATAAATTATTTCAATATCTTTATCAAAACAATTAAAATTTACAATAATTTCATAAAGAAAATCAAAAAAATTTGAAAATCTCGTTTCAATTATTATTTTTAAAATAACGTCGATGTTATTTTTAAAAACTTTTTTAAAAATTTCATTTAAATTTTTATTTACTTTTATTATAATTTCATTTAATTGTTTTACACTTCCTTCGCAAATAATATTTTTATCATTATTATTAATAAAATTAAAAAGCAAATAATTACAAATTTCAATAAAATTATCTTCTTCTGGTTCATAAAATTCAAAAACATAATTTGAAACGAATAAAATAATTTTATATTTTAAATAATTAGGAATTTTTGAATTAGAATCTAAAATAAAATTTTTAATTTGTTCATACAAAGATTGAATAAAATCTAAATTATTTTCATAAATTGATTTTTGTTTTTGAGTCAAATTTTTTAATAATTCTTCAAAACTTGTTAAAATTAATAAACATAAATCTAATTTTCTTTCTTTATTATCATTAAAATTATTTAAAATTATATTTATTTTATCATTATTAAAATTTTGAATAATTTCATTATAAAAAATGTCATTTTCATAATTTAAATTAAAAATATTAATTATCATAAAACAAACATAATTTATAATATAATCACATAATTTTTTATTATTCGTTATTAATTTTTTTAATAATGTAATTGCAGCTGGTTTAATAAATCGAGTTTTATTTAAAATAATCACATCTTCTAAAAAATTCACATGTTCATTATAATTTTCATTATCATTACTATTTTCAATTTCACCGTCTGTGACTAATAATAAAGGCAATAAAATTTCTTTAAAAAAATCTTTTTCAAATTTATTAAAATTATTTTTAAAAACTTCTTTATTTAAAATTTTTGTGAAATAAATTAATAAATTTCCAATTAAAATTGAATATTTATTATCATTAAAATTTTCATCATTTGAATCAATTTTCATTAAATAATTGAATTTATTATTAATAATAAAATTCAAATCATCAATTATTGTTTTCATTATTATTCCATGTGAATCAATAATTTCATTGTCATTTGAATATGTGTTGATTGGAATTATTTCATTTATAATAAATTTTATTAATTTTAATTTTAATGTGTTAATTTGAATGTCTAATTCAGAATTTTCTGAAAATGAAATTATTTTTAAATTATTATTATTATTTTTATCTGAAATTAATAATTTCATTGCAATTCGATTAAAAATTGAAAATTTATTTAAAAAATTATTTTGTAATTTTTTAAATTGTTTTTTTAATGAAAAAATTCCCGTATTTATTATGTCAAAAATATTTGAAAATAAATCAATTATTTTTAAATAATCTTCTTTATTATTATTTATTGATTCATAAATATTATATAATTTATCAAAAATAAATTTTAATATTTCAATGATATTATTAATTAAAATGTCTAAAATATTATCATTAATAATATTCGAATTAATTATTATTTGTAATAATGAAAATAAACCTTTATAAGAACTAATATTTATTTTATTAAAATTTGTTCCTAAGTAATTTGTTAATAATATTAAATTTTTATCATCTTTTAAATCATATAAAATAGTTTCAAATCCTTTACTTAAATTTTCTATTAATTTATTATTTAAATTTTCAATTAAAATTACATCAAAATATTCTTTTAATAAATCATTTTTTTCTTCATTTGAATATTTTTTTAAATCTAAATTTTTATTTATAGTTCTATTTATCATTAAAACTAAAGAAATTAATAATGAATTATCTAATTTATTATTATTTGAATTCTTAATTAAATTAATTAAATATTTTATTAATTCAAAATTAGCTGTATTTTCAAATTCAATTACTTTTTTTTCAGCTTCATTTCTTTCTTTATTATTTGTTGAAATATAAGTTGTTTGTAAATATTTAATTAAATCATTAATAATAATTTCATTTTGATTTGACATTTAAATAAAATATTTTTAATATTTTTTTTATTAAAAAAAAAATTAATTTAATATGATTCAAAAATATTCAATTGCTTCTCAAGTTAGTAATCCAATTCCAGAAGATGTAATGATAAAAGTAGAAATTCGTAAAATATTAATTATTTCTTTGTTTTTATTTTTATCTGATATGATTATTTGTAATATTATTAATATTTGTTTAATTCATTATGTAATAGTAAGTAATAAAAAAAAAACTTATTATTTTGAAATTTATTTTGTTTTAATTTACATTTTTATTATTTATATTTTATTATTAGTGAGAAAAACTATTTTTGCTTTAGTTTCAATTATTTTATATGGAATTTTTGGTCTTGTTTATTTTATTTATAAATTTATTAATTTATTGAATGAAATTACAACTGATCAAAAAGAAAATTTTAAAGAAGAATTTTATGAAGAAAAAGATTTAATATTTTTTTCTTTAAATTTAATAACTTTTATTATTAGAATAATCACTGAAATTTATTTAAAAAATTATATTGATAATTTAAGTAAAATTGATGAATTAAATAGATTATTTGAACATGAAAAGTTTATTGAAGATTTAGGAAATAAAATTGATAATGGAAATAGATGGACTAGTAATTTTATAAATGATAATGATTCTGATGAAGTTGTTTTAAAATTTAATAATTAGAATTTTATAGAAAAAATATTTTATTTTTCATAAAATATAAATATATTATTTAACTAAAATTAAATATTAAAAATATAATTAAAATATTCTATATAAAATAAATATTTATTTATTTTGATTAAAATTGTTATTTTTTTTTATTTATATTTATTTTTTTTAAAATGAAATTAAATAAATCTATTTATATAAATTTTTAAATTTTTTTTGAATTAATTCTTCAATAATACCATAATGATCAAAACTCATTTTGTCTTTATAATTTTTAAATATATCCTCTAAATCATAGAATTTAGCTTCTTTAGCATCATCACCACCTTTTGGTTCAGCATCTTCATTAACATTTACAGTATAAGCAATAGTAACAACATGTTTTCTAGGGTCTCTTTTAGGGTCTCCTCTAACAGTTAATAATTCAATGTCATATCCATCTAAATTAGTTTCTTCTTTTAATTCTCTTAAACATCCTTTCATAGGATCTTCATTATATTCTACAAATCCACCTGGAAAAGCTAAATGATCTTTAAATGGATCATGTCCTCTAGTAACTAATAATATATCATGCTTATCATCGTTCTTATGTTTTCTTAAAACTATTGCATCAGCTGTTAATGAAGGACTTTTATATTCTTTTTCTTTAGTAAAAAAACTTTTTAAATAGTTCATATTAATTTAATAAAAATATTTTTTATATTTAACAATAATAATAATTATTTTATAATTTTTTTTAATGTCGGAATTAAATAAAATTTTAGATCATATTCAAATTCAATTAAATAATGGAATTAAAAATTGTGATAATAATTCATATAAATCTAGTTTGAGTAAAAATATTGTTTATATAAATCATCCTAATCAAAATGTTGATAATTCAAATTTAAAAAATGAAATGGAAAAATTTATGAATGAAATAACATCAATAATTGATAATTTTAAAAAAGAAATTGGAGAATTTTCATTATTAAAATCAGAAATTGAAAATTTAAAAGATGATATTAATATTATAAAAAATTCATCTAAAGAAAATAATGAAGAAAATGAAAAAAAATTAAATTTATGTAATAATAAAATTATTAATTTTTCAAAAGAAATTGAAGGAATTAAAAATAATTATAATAATTTAAATAAAAATTTTTCAAATTTAAATAAAAATATTTCAAATTTAAATAATAATAATAATATTAATAATAATTACAATAATAATAATAATATTTCTGATATTTTTAATAAATTTAAAAATGAACAAATTAAATTTAATAATAAATATGAAAAAAAAATTGAAGAAATTTCTGATTTATCAAATACAATTCAAAATGATCAAATTCAATTTAATAAAAAAAATGAACAAAAAATTGAAAATTTAAATAAAAAAATTAATGATTTACAAAATAATAATAAAAATAATTCAGATTTTACTGAAATTAGAGAAAATTTAAAAAATTTAGAAATTAAATTAAATGAAAACATTGAAAATCAAAATGATTTTAAAAATGAAATTAACAATCAAAATAAAAATACAAATAAAATAATAAATGATTTTAAAAATGAAATTGAAAATAAAATTAATAATAATGAAGAAAAATATTCAAAAAATATAGAAGAAATTTCAAATAAATTAAATAATTTACTTGAAAACAAAGAAAAAGAAAATAAAAATAAAAGTAAAATGACAGACTTGAATAATAATTTAAGTGATATGAAAGTTTCTACATATAATGTAACAGATTATAAAAAAGATTTTTATCCTCAAGGAAAAATAAATAATATAATGTATAGTAATAATAATATGATTCACAATTCAAATATTCATGAAAATATTATTGAAAGTAAAAATCCTGCAATTACTTATAAATCTAAAAATGAAAATCTAAATTTACCAAATTATAATTTAATTAAAAATGATACAATTATTAAAACTCATATGAAAAAAAATAGTGATGAAATTAATAGCAATTTTACTAGTATTAATGTTAATATTACTGACCCAAATAAAAATGTAAATGATGATGGTTTTGATATCGATAAAATACATGACTTTAATAGTAATATAAAAAATTCAAGTAATTTTAATAATGATTCAAATTTATCTAATAAAAATTTTAATATAGAAAATATAATTAGTAATAATAATAATAATAATTATAAAAATAATTCTTCTGCTGTATTTGAAGTTGAAAAAAAAAATCCTTCTCTTTTTAATAAAGAAAGTTCTAATTTAAATGCAGAAAAATATTCTTCAAATGAAATAGATAATTTATTAAATGAAGCAAAACTTTCAGAAATTTGCACTAAAACTGATAATAATAATAATAATAATTATGATTATAATAATAATGATTATAATTATAATAATAATTATTATAATTATAATAATAATTATGACAATAATAATTATAATTATAATAATAATAATAATAATAATTTGAAAGATGAAGAATCAGATTTAAATAATAATTATTCAGATGTGAATGATTTAGAAAAATATTTATATAGAAAAGACAAAACTTCTCATTTTCAAGATAGTCTTATTGTAGATGATAATAAAAAAATAGAATTTAAGGAACAACCTGAAAATCAAAATGGAAAAGATTTTGAAGATAATTTTGATGATGAAGATTAAAATTATTTGAAATTAAATATTATTTTATATTTTTATTAAATTAAATTTATTTTTATTTTTAATAATAATAATTAAAATTAAAAATTATAATTTAAATAATTTAAATTATTTTTGATGAATATTTAACAATTTAAAAATTGGGGATTGGGGATTGGGGATTGGGGATTGGGGATTGGGGATTGGG
>JAEEGK010021830.1_pt1 | contig 13499 bp, 11 predicted proteins | sample 8958771 | NCBI WGS metagenome assembly JAEEGK01 (sample SAMN16246547, study PRJNA631951) | gut metagenome | biome: gut microbiome; feature: rumen; material: SC-attached | host: Bos | place: Iran: Karaj | collected 2018-10 | reverse complement strand
TTCATGGCGATATTCCAATTTTACTTCCTCGCTATTAGTTATTGTTTCAAAACTCGATATTGCTATAATAATACATAAGTATTTTGAAAGGCAATCTATTTAGATAAATGACAAAGAAAAAATTAACTTCAATAGTGATTATTGGGATTTCATTGATAATAGCTGCAGTGGTTTTGGTTACTCACAAAAGCGATATTGCAGTAACTCATTCCGCTGATTTATACATAGATGATGCTGACTATGAGAGCATTGTCACTAGCCGTATGCCAAGTGAGCTGCCCCTGACTATCAATATTTCTTTTGATGGGCAGAGCCTTATCTATGACAGCGATACCAATAGTTTTTACTATTCTGTTGTGGAGAATTCTGACACTGCTTTTTGTCCAGAGGTCCTCACAGATGAGGGGCTGACTGTATCCCTCCATGGCCCTGAGATTTCTCCGGAGATTATTGCGGCTAATCAACCTATAGAACTTGTTATTTATAATAAGGAAAGTTTTAGCATAGCAAATCTTGTTTGTACCACTCTTCCTGTGATGAACGTGGCAATTGATGAGGCTACTGTGGCAGAGCAGGGTCTTGATGATACATTCGATATTATTTCTTACACTGGAAGCACAGTTTATGTTTTTGACAACCGGGCTGATTTTGACGACGTGAGCCGCACCACTATTTCCGATGCCAAAATCAGACGTCACGGTCAGTCCACTGCAGGCTATCCATTAAAGGGCTATCGCTTCAGCCTGCTTTCAGATAAAAATGATTTCGAGGGAGAAAAACGAAAAGAAAATCTCTTGGGTCTTCGCAAGGATGACGACTGGGTGCTGTCCGCATCATATCGTGATTACGAAAAGGTGAGAAATGTTTTCTCCATGAATCTCTGGTATGAGTCCTGCACTGACCACAATCAGTGGCGGGTAAACAATTCCACCCAGTACAAATACATCGAGCTGTTTTTCAATGGTCACTACCATGGCCTATATGCTCTATGCTACAGGATTGATGCCAAGGAGCTTGGCACCGGCGAGGGTGAGAGCACCTTTAAGAAAAAGGACTGGACCATGAGTGAGTACGACCTGGATCTTACATATGAGGAGTATCCTGATGGCTCAGGTGGTGCATACGTGTTGCCGGGATATTCTATAAAAGATGGTGATGCAGCCGACTACAACACTTTGCTTCAGCTCTATATAAATATGAATTATTCTCCTGATCCAAATGTTGTCAGGATGACCACTGACATGGACAATGCCATCGACCTTTGGCTCCTTTATAAATTGACTCAGGCGGTTGACAATGTCTACGGTGGCAATGTTAAAAATATGTACGTGACCATCAAAAATTCAGACCAGGGTATCGAGGGCCATGAGCTTCTTTTTACACCTTGGGATATGGATCAGACTTGGAGATATGTTTCCGAGGCTGCCGAGGGGCAGTACAGTAGGCCAGATTATGATTTGCCTCTAGAGTGGGGTACTGTTTATCGCCTTATAGCAATCGGAGATGCTACTATCAATTCCGAGATAAAGGAGCGATACCAAGAACTTCGCGCAGATGCTTGGTCCGATGAAAATATTTTGGCAATGCTTGATGAATACGAGGCTGACATTTATGGCTCGGGCGCATTTGCCCGTACACAGGCAAAATATATGGCAGGCTCCTACAACGACCCAAGCGTTGGTCTATCAGAATTTAAATCTTATGTGTTAGCAAGGCTTGCTTGCATGGATGCATATATTGGTGCACTTTAAATAAGGTATTTTATGGAACAATCGACTTTTAGAAATTCAAAGAAAATAAAATCAATATTGCTCCTTGTTGCTGCATGTCTTGTGCTTGTGGCTGTTATTTTTATAGATAACAGACTTCACGGTGGATTTTATTGGGATAAGATTCAGCTTAGTGATAGGGATTTTTCAGCCTACAGTGAGAGTGTCACAAGCGATACACCTCTTGTGACAGATATTTATTTCAATGATGAAAAGCTAATCTATGATTATGCCGACAACACTTTTTATTATTCCATCACAGGCGAGGATGGATATACTCCATTTATCACTTTAGCGGACGCCGGTGCATCTACTAAGGATTTGCTTTTGGCCAAAAGTCCTAGGGTGGCTATCTACCCGGGTGAGACTATGAAGCTAGTGCTGTACTCGGGTGATTCCGTCAGCATCTCTAATTTGGTATTTACAACACTTCCAGTGATGAATATTTCTATTTCAGCAGAAACTATTGATGAGCTGGGACTTGATGAGACTTATGCAATTTATGACTATGCTCCTGTTGAGATGGATTTATTTGACAATAGTGATGATTTCGATGGGGCTAGCCGCAGCATTCACAAGTCAGCCAAAATCCACATGAGGGGCGGCACTACCATCGACGCTCCTCAGAAAAGCTATCGCATGTCGCTGCTTGATGATTCGGGGAAAATGGATTCTAAATCCAAGGAGAACCTGCTGGGACTTCGAGAGGATGATGACTGGATTATATTTGCAGCATACTCTGACTATGAGAAAATCAGAACAGTGTTTTCTATGAACCTGTGGCATGATATGGCAGCTGGTGACAATGAATGGAACGCCCCGGTTTCCAATGAGTACAGATTTTTTGAGCTATTTATAAATGGCAGATACCACGGCCTTTATGCTCTTACATATCCAATCGATGACAAGGAATTCAAGCTAAAGGATGATGAGACTCTTTTTAAGAAAAAGGATTGGGCAGGTTCCGAGTATTCAATTGATTTAGAGTACAGTGAGTATGAGGACGGCTCGGGCGGAATATACATTTTACCTGGTTATTCTGTGCAGGATGGAGATGCCGGTTCTTTTGAACAGCTTCACAATCTCTACTATGAGATGGCATACTCCGGAGAGCCAGCTACAATTAGGGCTACTTCTGATATTGAGAATTCCATTGACCTGTGGCTTTTTTACAAGCTGACTCAGGCGGTGGACAATGTGTACGGTCAGGGCGTGAAAAATCTCTACACTGCCACCAAAAATTCTGACGAAGGAATTGATGGCTACAAGCTTCTCTTTGCTCCATGGGATATGGACCAAACATTTGGAAATAGATATGTGGATGGCGAGGGCAGACACGGCATTTCTTCATATTTTAATACGCCGGACTACGACCTTCCTATGGAGTGGTCTACAGTTTATTTTCTCATGCAAGCTGGAGATCTTGAGATTACCTCTCAGGTAAAGGACCGCTATCAGCAGCTTAGGTCAGGACTCTGGTCTGATGAGAATATTTCTGCCATGATTTCAGAATATGACTCTGAAATATACGGTTCGGGAGCCTTTGCGCGTACCATGAATCGCTGGCCAGATGGCAACTACCACGACCCTGCTGTGGGACTGTTGGATTTTGAAAACTATGTACTGGCGCGTCTTGCTTGCATGGATGCATATATCCAGTCACTTTGACATAGGCCATCAGTGTTTTATAATGGGATAAAATAATTTTGGAGAATAAGTAGTGATTACAGATATTAAAAATTACTTGAAATCAAAAACTAATATAAAAAATGTATTGTTTCTAGTGCTTTGTCTTGTGCTAGTTCATTATGGACTTTACTACGGCATTCTTACAAATGTGAGGGTTATGATAATTGCAGGAGTATTTATTGTCGCCCGCAGCATTTATTTGACTAGGATACCTTTTGATATAAATATGCTCTTTTTGTTTGAGGGATTTGTTGTGAAGGCCATGCTTGACCAGCACACCGGCAAGGCTTGGAAGGTACCTACTACTCTTGCTATGCCAGTCCTTATGTATCTTTTCGGAAAATATTTAGTGGCAGTTCGTTCTACTAAAAAGACTAAGACTGTGACTAAAATCACACCAGAGGGTCCTGTGAAGGCTGAGGTGGCTAATCCTACAGTCGAGAAGACTACCGGCGTGTTTACAGCTTGTGAGAGAGCAGTACTTTCTGCTTTTTCTGTTGCAATTGGTATGACTATTTATGGCTTTATGAATTATCACCTTACTCGTGAGAATCAGGTTATAGCGAGAATGGGTTATTATTTCCTTGCTTTTAGAGATGGTGAGTTTAGCAGCAAGAATACATTCCTTTTCTCATTTATTCCAGTTGCTTCTATAGTTGTAGCAATCTTGGCCTTTATCTTTTACAAGCTTGCAGCTAAAAACCAGCGCTTGAACAAGATTAAGCATTTTGTATTGCTGGGTGTGTTTGTTGTTATATCCATTATCGCGATTTGTATATACGTAGGAGATATTCGTTTTGAAGCTTTCAAAGAGGGCGTACATTTGATGGTAGTGCAGCACTGGGGCAATTTTAATTTTACTGTTCTTGAGCTGGATACCAGTGGAAACATGTGGCTGGACTACGGACGTGAATCGGGAATTATGGTCCTTATTCCAATATTGATTTTCTTTGGACTTACTATCAAAGACACTATACAGCTTGCCCTTAATAAAAGCGTTGGCATTTTCACTAAGACACTTTTGATTACGGCTTTTGTATTATTTAATGTTTACTATTTCATAGAATCGGATGCATTTATTTTCCAGTTCTACTGGTTTGTAGGCCTTGCAGTAAGTGGCGCTATCAGTGTCCTTAGACTATCTGGCAAGGAAGATTAGCATTACCGTATAGACGATATAAATTCTATGAATTAATTATGGAGTTACACCATAATGGATTTTTTTACGATATAATTAATAGAGATAATTTAATAATTGATTAGTGTTTGAATTGGAGTTATGGACACATTTACTGAGTGATAACTGAGAGGGGAAGGTTATGGCAGGTTCAAAGATTAAGGGGCAAACACGAAAGACAAATGAGCGTTTCTTCGACGAGTACAAGATATTTGATGAGATACTTTGCGAGCGTTTCAATGTACCGGAGCATGGTGTTACTGAATACATTAAGCGCATGAAAGAGGCGGTGACGGAGGCGAGAGAGGCAATCCCAGAGTGGGATGTGACCTATCAGCGCCTTATCAATATAAAAAAGCGTTCCGATGGCTTGAAGAGTCAGGAGTTGACCTTTGATGATTTTCAGGGCAAGGACGAGGATGTGGTCTGGATGAATATCTTCTGCGAGAAGATGGATGCAAATGCAGACCCACTTTCAAAATATTCGACCATGAGCTTTACCTATAAGAGACGCAGCAAGACTTTATTGCAGCGTATAATGGAGGCGCTGAATCTGGGGTAGATTTAAAACGTAGTAACATTAAAACAAGTATGCCGGGGGTGTACTTGTTTTTTTATTGTGCTATAATTATACAGATTATGTGCGCCTATATTTATTTGGCGCTATGACAGGAGAGAAAAATTGAAGATTCTGATTACCGGTGCAGCCGGATTTGTTGGGAAAAATTTAGTAGAGACTCTTAAGTGCGTAGCTGACGGCAGAGACCGTTTCCACGGCATCGACGCTGATGAGCTAGTTGTTTACGAGTATGATATGGATTCTACCCCAGAGGAGCTTGACCGCTACTGCAGCGACTGCGATTTTGTTTTTAATCTTGCAGGTGTCAATCGTCCAAAGGATAATAGTGAATTCATGGCTGGCAATTTTGGATTCGCTAGCACACTTTTAGATACACTTAAAAAGCATGGTAATACATGCCCTGTTATGCTTTCATCTTCTATCCAGGCCACACTTCTTGGCCGCTACGCTGGTAGCGAGTACGGACAGAGCAAGCTTGCAGGCGAGGAGCTTTTCTTTAAATATGAGCAGGAGACAGGCGCCAAGGTTCTTGTGTACCGTTTCCCTAATCTTTTTGGTAAGTGGTGCAGACCTAATTACAACTCGGCAGTTGCTACTTTCTGCAACAACAAGGCTAACGACCTTGAGATTACTGTCAATGATCCGACTACAGAGCTTGAGCTTGTATATATAGATGATTTGGTAAATGAGATGGTGGACGCTCTCAGAGGCGACGAGCATCGCTGTGATTTTGATGGTGAGGGACAGGTGGTTCCTGACACAGCTGGCAAATATTGCTTCGTTCCAGTTACTCACCATGTTACTTTGGGAGAGATTGTTGAGCTCCTTGATAGCTTTGTGGCTCAGCCTAAGACACTTCAGATGCCAGCCATTCCTAATGGCTCATTTGCGAAAAAGCTTTACAGCACATATCTTAGCTACCTTCCAAAGGACAAGGCATGCTTTGATTTAAAAATGAATGTAGACAATAGAGGCTCATTTACAGAACTTTTAAAGACAGCTGACCACGGTCAGTTCTCGGTTAATATTTCAAAGCCTGGCATTACAAAGGGCCAGCATTGGCATCATACTAAGTGGGAATTTTTCATCGTAGTTTCAGGCCACGGCTTGATTCAGCAGCGCCGTGTGGGCCTTGATGCGGATGGCAATCCATTCCCAGTTATCGAGTATGAGGTTTCTGGTGAGAAGATTCAGGCGATTCACATGCTTCCTGGATACACTCACAACATTATCAATCTTTCAGATACACAGGATTTGGTTACACTTATGTGGGCAAACGAGCAGTTAGAACCCAACCGCCCAGATACCTACTATGAGATAGTATAGTGTATTTAATAATTTTAATGAGCTGGTAAGCATCAAGCTCTGAGATTTCTTGAGCGAGACGTGTTAGTCGAGCAGAGAAATACTCAGGCTAGTAGCTGTAACCAGCGGATTTGGAGTATTGAATGTTTAAAAATAATGGAAAACTTAAGCTACTAATAATAGTAGGGACACGTCCTGAGATTATTAGACTTGCAGCAGTTATTAAAAAGTGCCGCAAGTATTTTGACTGTGTGCTTGCTCACACCGGCCAGAATTATGATTACAATCTTAACGGAGTATTCTTCAAGGATTTGCAGCTAGATGACCCTGAGATTTACATGGACGCAGTAGGTGATAACCTAGGTCAGACAATTGGCAACATCATTGCAAAGTCTTATGAGCTCATGGTGGAAATTCAGCCTGATGCACTTTTAGTTTTAGGCGATACCAATTCATGCCTCGCTGCTATTTCTGCAAAGCGTCTTCACATTCCTATCTTCCACATGGAAGCTGGAAACAGATGCAAGGACGAGTGCCTTCCAGAAGAGACCAACCGTCGTATAGTAGATATTATCTCTGATGTTAACTTGGCATACTCAGAGCATGCTCGTCGCTACTTGGCAGAGTGTGGACTTCCTAAGGAGCGCACCTATGTTACAGGTTCTCCTATGTCAGAGGTCCTTCACGAGAATCTTGAGTCAATCGAGGCATCGGGAGTCCTTACAAAGCTTGGACTTGAGCCAAAGAAATACATGCTTCTTTCCGCACACCGCGAGGAGAATATTGATACAGAAAAGAATTTCACCAGCCTGTTTACAGCTATTAATAAGCTGGCTGAGAAATACGATATGCCAATCCTTTACAGTTGCCATCCACGCTCTAGAAAGCGTCTTGAGGCATCGGGATTCAAGCTTGACCCTAGAGTTAAGATGCATGAGCCACTTGGCTTCCACGATTACAATCATTTGCAGATGAATGCTTTTGCAGTAATCTCAGATTCTGGAACACTTCCAGAGGAGTCGAGCTTCTTTACAAGCATTGGCAGACCATTCCCAGCTGTGTGCATCCGCACATCAACTGAGCGCCCTGAGGCACTTGATAAGGCATGCTTCGTGCTTGCTGGTATCGATGAAAAGTCCCTCTTACAGGCAGTCACCACAGCAGTGGATATGAACGAAAACGGCGACTATGGCATTCCAGTACCTGACTACGTAGAAGAAAATGTTTCCACAAAGGTAGTCAAAATCATTCAAAGCTACACCAATGTAGTCAACAGAATGGTATGGCGCAAGGAAGATATTTAGTGGCATTGTGCCGACGGTTAGAATGTTGTTTAAAACAATTTTAATTAAATGAGTGAAATTTGAACTACTACATACTTGCAAATGAACCCTTGATGAGCCATCCCTACTTAGATGGTGCAAAGCAGCATCTTATGTAGGTCAACGAGCGAATAAGAGCGAAAGCGTGGTGAATTGCAAGGTATGTAGTATGTGAAAATCACGGATTAGGAGATAAGAAGATGAATTGTGAATTATTTAAAGACAAGACTCTTATGATAACAGGAGGTACAGGTTCTTTTGGTTCTACTGTACTCAAGCATTTTTTGGATTCTGATTTAAAGGAAATCCGTATTTTCTCTAGAGATGAGAAGAAGCAGGATGATATGAGACATCAGCTTCAGGCTGAGCACCCAGATCTTGCGGGTAAGGTAAAGTTTTACATTGGTGATGTTAGAAACATGCGCTCAGTTCAGGATGCTATGCCAGGTGTTGATTTCATTTTCCATGCAGCAGCACTTAAGCAGGTTCCTTCATGCGAGTTCTTCCCAATGGAGGCTGTTCGCACAAATGTAGAGGGTACTGACAACGTGCTTCACGCAGCTGTTGACGCTGGTGTTCAGAGAGTTGTTTGTCTTTCAACTGATAAGGCTGCATACCCAATCAACGCAATGGGTATTTCAAAGGCTATGATGGAGAAGGTTATCGGAGCAAATGCTCGTGTAGCTGCAGGTAAGACAACAATCTGCTGTACACGTTATGGAAATGTTATGTGTTCTCGTGGTTCAGTTATTCCTCTTTTCATCGACCAGATTAAAGCAGGAAATCCTATCACAATCACAGATCCTAACATGACACGTTTCCTTATGAACCTTGATGAGGCTGTTGCACTTGTTATGTTTGCATTTGAGCATGGCGAGCCAGGCGACCTTTTCGTTCAGAAGGCAGACGCTTCTACAATCGGAGACCTTGCTAAGGCTGTTCAGCAGCTCTTTGGTGAGACAGACACCAAGATCATCGGTTCTAGACACGGTGAGAAGCTGTATGAGACTCTTTTGACAAAAGAGGAGAGACTCCGCGCAGAGGATATGGGCGACTATTACAGAGTTGTTGCCGACGCAAGAGACTTAAACTACGATAAGTTCTACGTTGACGGCGAAGTGCACACAGCAGCTGACGAGGCATACACAAGCCACAACACAGTCAGGCTGGATGTTGAGGGCACTGTACAGAAGCTTCTTACAACCAAGTATGTTCAGGATGAACTTGAGAAACGTAAAAACAAATAATTATGACGACGAATTTTGTACCACTTAAGATCCTGGTAGTCACTGAGTGCTTTTGGCCGGACATCTACGCAGTTAACGATATTGTTGAGAAGCTGGTCAAAAGAGGTCACAAAGTCACGGTGCTGACTGGACTTCCGGATTATACAACAACCAAAATTCCAAAAGAATATAGACATTTTAGAAATAGACATCAGAACTATAAAGGGGCTGATGTCTATCGCGTTCAGACCATAGCAAGGCACCACGGACCAATCTGGAGGAGCCTTAGCTATCTGTCATTTGTTGTAGCAGGCTGGATGAGAGCTAAGACTCAGGACTGGAAGCATACAGAGGTATGGGGGAATTCTGAAAACCAAGAAAAAAGAATTGGCAATACATCGAACCAGTCAGATATAGACAATAGTAGTTATGTTGAGACTAGAAGTAATGGATCTAGTGTTATAGATGATGCAGACTTCGATGTGATATATGTGTGGGAGGTATCTCCGGTGACTATGGCAGTTCCGGCGATTGCCCTTAAAAAGAGGTACAAAAAGCCTCTTTTCCTGTATTGTATGGATATTTGGCCCGAGTGTGTCAAGGCTATGAGCATCAAGGAAGGAACACTTCCTTACAAGCTTATCCACTGGTGGACCAAGAGAATATATAGACAGTGTGATCACATCGCAGTATCTTCCAAGCCATTCTTCCAATACATGGAGGAAAAGAATGGGATTAGCAGGGATAAGATGAGCTATCTGCCACAGTATGCGGATGTGGGGCTGCTGGAGCTTGATACGAAAAAGATTGCAAGTAGCCAGTTTAGTCAAGAAGATAAAGATGGACAGATAGATACTGCAATTCATGCAGATTTCGATAGAAAGATAGATTCAGATGAACATGTAAATCATGAAAATCAGGATATGCATGGTAAAAATACTCACACCGACTTCCTGTTCATTGGAAACATCGGAAAAGCTCAAAATCTCGATTGCCTGATGAAAGCCATGACCGTGTTCAAGGGTAGGAATGACGTTACTCTTCACATGATAGGTGGCGGTTCAGAATTTGAGAATATTCAGAAGCTGGCACAGGACCTTGGAATAGGCGATATCGTTACCTTCTATGGACCTAAGCCATTTAAAGAAGCAGTAGCTTATTACAACAAGGCTGATGCCTGTGTTCTGACACTGGATGGTTCAACTCATATCGGAGATACACTTCCAGGTAAGCTTCAGACCTACATGGCAGCAGGTAAGACAATTCTGGCGGCGGCTAATGGCGCAGCCATGGACATCATAAAAGAGGCAGAGTGTGGCAAGTGCGTTGCAGCAGGAGATGACAAGGCTTATGGACAGGCGCTTCTGGACTTTGCAGATTATAAAGAAAAGTACTCTGACTGCGGCGAAAAGGCTCGCAGATATTTCAGAGAGAATTTCATGGAAGAGCAGCATTTTATTGAGCTCGAGAGATTACTCCATGAGATGACTAAATGATTTAAGGAGTTCAGGATGAAAATCTTAGTAACTGGTGCTAAGGGATTCGTTGGACGAAACCTGGTAGAAAACCTCAAAAACATAAGAGATGGCAAGAATCGTACAAGGCCTGAGCTGGTAATTGAGGATATATATGAATATGACATTGATACAGATCCTGAGAGACTTAAGGATTTCTGTAAGGATGCGGACTTTGTATTCCACCTTGCAGGAGTTAACAGGCCTAAGGATCCCAAGGAATACATGGATGGCAACTTTGGCTTTTCCAGTGTGCTCCTTGATACACTTAAGGAGTGTGGCAATAAAGCTCCAGTGATGCTCTCATCATCTATTCAGGCATCACTTACAGGCAGATTTGCCGGTTCTGAATATGGTAAATCCAAGCTTGCGGGTGAGGAACTGTTTTTCAAATATGGTGAAGAGACAGGGGCGAAGGTGCTTGTATACCGTTTTCCTAACCTTTTTGGAAAGTGGTGCAGACCTAATTACAACTCTGCTGTAGCTACATTTTGTAACAACATAGCAAATGGCCTTCCTATTCAGGTTAATGACCCGAGTACTGAATTGGAACTTGTATATATCGACGATCTTGTAGAAGAGATGCTTGATGCACTTGAGGACAAAGAGCATTACATGACAGATGTATTATTAAACGCAAGCGAAGAGACAAGTGATTACGGCGATGGTAAAAGATATTGCTGCGTTCCGGTTTATCACAGGGCTACTCTTGGAGAGATAGTTAATCTTCTTCATACTTTTGAGGAAGTTCCCAAAACTCTTATTGTACCTGAGATTCCAGACGGCTCTTTTGCCAAGAAATTGTATTCAACATACCTTTCATATCTGCCAAAAGAGAAGATGATCTTTGATATTCCTACACATGAGGATGACAGAGGCTCTTTTACCGAGATTTACAAGTCACTTAACTGTGGACAGATCAGCATAAATGTATCAAAACCAGGTGTTATCAAGGGACAGCATTGGCACAACTCCAAATGGGAGATATTCATTGTAGTATCGGGAAGAGCTCTTATACAGGAGAGGAAGCTTGGAATCGATCCTGAGACTGGCAAGGAATATCCAGTCATCAACTTTGAAGTATCAGGAGATAAGCTTCAGGCAGTTCAGATGCTTCCTGGATACACACATAACATCATAAACCTCTCAGATACTGAGAATCTGGTAACAGTTATGTGGGCTAATGAGATTTTCGACGACAAGAAGCCTGAGACATACAGGGAAAGTGTGGAATAATCTAAGGCTTCAGTTGTAAAGCTGCAAATAATTGCGAATAAACAGATGTAAGGTGATTCGCAATTGAATAACAGGGGGAACATAATAGTTTAGGGGAATCAGAAAAGGAGTGTATTATGTTCACAAGGAAAACAAAAGAGGATAAGCCGGTTGTGGCTATCTGCTACGATTTTGATAAAACTCTTTCGCCTAATGATATGCAGGCTCAGGGGTACATACAGTCTGTAGGCTATGATGTTGATGAATTCTGGAAGGATTCCAACAGCGTTGCTTTTGCAAATGAGATGGATCAGAATCTTGCTTACATGTACAAGATGGTGGACGAGGCAAGGGGCCGATTTGTCTTTAACCGTCAGGCGCTTATGGACTATGGCTCCAAGGTTGAGCTGTTCAAGGGTGTTGAGGAGTGGTTTGACAGAATCCGTCAGTACGGCGCTGAGAACGGCGTTATCGTTGAGCACTACATCATTTCTTCAGGGTTAAAAGAGATGATCGAGGGCACTTCAATTGCCAAAAAAGGCGTGTTTGAGCAGATTTATGCCAACAGCTTTTACTATGATGACAGGGGCGAAGTCAGATGGCCAGCTCAGGTTGTCAATTATACAAATAAGACACAGTTCCTTTTCAGAATCGAGAAGGGCGTGCTTAATCCAAATGATCCTATGGTCAATGACTACATTCCTCTCGAGGATGTGCGCGTGCCATTCAGGAACATGATCTACATCGGTGATAGCGACACAGATGTACCTTGCATGAGACTTGTTAATGCCTATGGCGGCCATTCAATTGGCGTTTACAATTCTGAGACAGGCGATAAGACCAAGGTTTACAAGATGATGCAGGAAGACAGAATCAGATATTTTGCACCTGCGGACTACACTGACGGCAGCGAGCTTGACGTACTGGTCAAGACAATTATTGATAGAACTCAGGCCAATGAGAAGCTTCACGAGATTCATCGTCAGATGAAGAATGAATATTTGCAGGCTGAGAAATAAACAGATATGAGCAGATTACTGATTATCAATTCTGTTCTGGGCTTTGGCTCCACTGGCCGAATCGTAATGGATATTGCCAGCGAATATGAACAGAAGGGCTTTGAAGTTAAGGTTGCATATGGCAGAAGTATGAGGGAGGTTCGTGGCCAGAAGAATGCGAACAAGGCTCCTGAGTACGTTAGACTTGGCGTGCGTATCGGAAGCGATATGGACGTCTATTGTCATGGTATCCTTTCAAGGCTTACTGGTAAGCACGGCCTCTATTCCAGAAAGGCTACGAGTAAGTTCCTGGAGTGGGCAAGTGAGTACGATCCGGACGTTCTGTGGATGCACAACATTCACGGCTACTACATCAACTACGAGATGCTCTTTGACTGGATCAAGTCAAGGCCTCAAATGCAGGTCAGATGGACACTTCACGACTGCTGGACTTTTACTGGACACTGCGCACACTTTGCTTATGTAAGGTGCGATAAGTGGAAGGATGGATGCCACGATTGTCCGCAGCTATCCACCTATCCGGAAGCTTTCCGAGATAACAGTATAGATAATTACAGGCGCAAGAAAGCTGCCTTTACCGGAGTTGCCGACATGACACTGGTTACTCCATCCAACTGGTTAAAAGACCTTGTGAAGACATGTTACCTTTCTGAGTACCCTGTTGAAGTTAAGTAAAACACTGT
>JAEEGK010021829.1_pt1 | contig 13500 bp, 9 predicted proteins | sample 8958771 | NCBI WGS metagenome assembly JAEEGK01 (sample SAMN16246547, study PRJNA631951) | gut metagenome | biome: gut microbiome; feature: rumen; material: SC-attached | host: Bos | place: Iran: Karaj | collected 2018-10 | reverse complement strand
TTTTCCCACGGAATACTTCGCGGCCTTCGCCCGCTCCTACGGCCACATCCAGAGCATCGACCGGCACCGCCCCTGGACGGAGCCCTCCTGCGTCTCCCTCATCGACCTGGCGGAGCCCCGCTACCTGACCCACGAGCTCGCCTCGGGGAAGCGGAAATCCCAGCTGGGCCTGGTGGCGGAGCAGCTGCGCACGATCCGCCGGGGCCGGGGTTAAAAAACACACTCGCGGGCCTGCTGCTTTCGATGCAGCAGGCCCGCGCCGATTGTTGACGCAGCCCGCCAGGGTTCACTGCCAGGCGTGGGTGCGGATGTATTCCATCACCTGGCCGAAGGATTCCCCGGTGAGATGGAGCCCGTCGCCGTTCTGGCCGCTCTCCGGCAGCTTTCCGTCCACCTCCAGGGCGTCGAAGCTGCTGAGGTAGCGGGCCCCCAGGGTCTCCGCCAGCTCCTCGATCCATCCGTTGGCGGTGCGGATCTTGTCGTTGTTGATGCTGCCCTGGTATTCCCAGCTGTCCGCCACCGGATAGATGGAATTGAGGATGATCCGGGTGTCGGGGCTCACCTCCCAGACGCTCTTCACCAGGGCCTCGTAATCCCGCAGGAACCAGTCCCGGTCCATATAGGAGATGCCGTTGACCCCCAGGGTGATGAAGAGGATATCCGGCTGGGCGCGGCGGGCGCACTCCACGATGGTGATCTGCTCCTTCGTTTCCGGATAGACGATGAGGGCCTTCGCGTATTCCGAGAGGCTCATCGTCCCGCTGGAGGGGGTCCAGACCTGGGCGGGCGGGCAGAGGTCCGTATACCCGTGGCGGTAATAGTAGCCGATGCCGTAGGTGGTGCTGTCCCCCAGAAAGACGATGCGGTCCAGGTATTCCCGCCCGGCGTCCTCCGTCTCCCCCAGGCGGGTGGGCGGCTTCCCCCCGGGGATGCTGTCCACCAGGACGGTGTGGGTCTCCGCCTCGTAGCCCACGCGGAAGCCCAGCACGCGGCCCAGGTCCCGGAGGCGGAAATAATTGCTGTCCCCGATGTTGTAGACGGGGAGGCTGCCGTTAGTCCGGCCGTTGATGCGGATGGTCTGGCCGGAGGGCCGGGCGGTGGCGGAGGCGTCTTCCCCGCGGGTCAGCTCGCCTCCCACGGGCACGTAGTCCTCCCCCGTGACGATGTCCACCCGATTCGCCCCGGCGTCCCAGGTCACGGAAAAGCGGCTGTCGCCCCCGCTGAGCAGGAGCGCCAGATCCCGGAGGCGAAAATAATTGGCTCCGTCCACGTTGTACATATCGCATTCCGCCTCCGCGCCGTCCACCCGCAGGGCCTGGGTGCTGCGGCGCACCTCCGCCGCCCGGGCGGGCAGGACCGTGAGAACGAGCAGGACTGCGGCAAAGAGAAGGGCCGTGAGCTTTTTCAAGGGAATCTCTCCTTTGTCCGGTGGGCGGCGCGCCTTCCCGGCGGCGGCCCTCGGAGACGATATTAGCACTTCGCGGCGGAATGTCAACCGGGACCGGCTGGGATTTGCAGTTGTAATTCCGGGGGAAAGGGTATATCATTCTGTTTATAGACACTGAATCATAAAGGAGGCAGGATTATGGGAACCTGGCATGATTACCTTATGACCGAGGGACAGCCCCCGGAATGGCCCTATCCGATCAAGTTCGGGGAGGAAAAGGAGCTGGAGACCGACGTGCTCATCCTGGGCGGCGGCATCGCCGGCTGCTGGGCCGCCATCAGCGCGGCGCGGCAGGGGGCGAAGGTCACCATCCTGGAGAAGGGCGACGTGCGCCGCAGCGGCGCGGGCGGTCCCGGCTGCGACCACTGGTGCAACGTCCCCGGCAATCCGCTCTCCCGGGTGGACCCGGATACCTGGGCCATCGAGGAAATGAAGGCGGGCGGCGATTTCTCCAACGGCATCGGCATCCAGATCCAGTGCCGCGAGGACTGGGACACCCTATTGGAAATGGAGCAGATCGGCGGCAAGATCCGGGACACGGACGACGAGTTCGTGGGCGTGGAGGGCCGGGACGACGCCACGAAGCTCATGATCTCCCCCCGCTACAGCGCCGGGGCCGGTTTGGGTCTCCCCGAGGGCTACGGCAAGCCGAATTTCAATCCCCCCGAGACGCGCAACAACATGGTCATCCGCATCTGGGGCAGCACCTTCAAGCCCGCCCTGAAGAAAGAGTGCCTGCGCCTGGGCGTGAACGTGATGGACCGGGTGATGGCCACCGGCCTGCTGAACGAGGACGGCAGGCAGGGCAATCGCATCGTGGGCGCCACGGGCATCAACGTGCGCACGGGCGAATTCGTCATCGTGAAGGCGAAGGCGACCATCATCTCCGCCGGCGGCTCCGGCAACATGTGGTTCATGGACATGGAGCACGGCGGCTATTCCTCCATGTACCCCCGCAACGACAGCAGCGACGGCACCGCCATGGCCTGGCGGGCCGGGGCGAAGCTCACCATGATGGAATCCAGCTCTCCCTACCGCATCGCCACGGGCCTGAAGCACAAGTGGTATACCGGCGGCGGCGACGCCAGCTACGAGAACATCCCCATGGTGGACTCCAAGGGCACCAGGCTCCCCTACGCCACCCAGGGCTGGGAGGACGGCGGCGCCATGTTCTCCGACGGGGCGAAGATGCGCGCCGGCGTGAAGAGCGGGGAATACGTCCTTCCCTTCTACGCGGATTTCGCGGGCACCGATCCCAAGGAGGCCAACGCCACCTGGAACCTCATGCTGAACGAGGAATCCACCACAAAGATCATGGTGAAGACCATGACCGAGGGCGGCTTCGACTACAAGCGGGACCAGATCATGAACTACTCCCTCATGGAATTCCAGGGCTCCCAGCAATACCGCGAGCCCGGCCGGGGCGGCCTGATGACGGACTGGGACCTGAAGACGAACCTGGACGGCCTCTATGCCGCCGGCACCGCCACCTTCCAGCCGGGGGACCACAGCTACGCCGCGGCCACCGGACGCTACGCGGGCCGCAAGGCCGCCGCCTACGCCAGGAGCACGGAGGCGGGCAAGGTCTGCCGGGAGCAGATCGACAGGGAGAAGGCCCGTGTCCTCGCCCCCACCACCCGCAAGGGCGGCATCGAATGGAAGGAGCTGCACAACGGCCTCAGCCGCGCCATGCAGTATTTCGCCGGGGAATTCAAGAGCGAGGCGACCCTGGACCTGGCGCTGGAGGAGATCGGGCGCATCGAGAAATACGCCGTGCCCCAGCTCTACGCCCTGGATCCCCATAAGCTCATGCGCTGCCTGGAGGACCTGAGCCTCATCGAGCACGCCAAGATCATGCTCCGGGCCATGAAGGAGCGGAAGCTCAGCAGCCCCGCCCTGGGCCTGGAGCGGGTGGATTACCCCGAGGCCGATCCGGAGGAGCTGAAGAATTACCTGGTGCTCCGTCAGGAGGACGGCGAAGTGAAGTTCGAGCGCGTTCCCATCCGCTACTGGGGCAACATGAAGGAAGAATACGAGGCCCGCAACGGCGACTATACCGGCGTGTGGAAGCCGGAAAAGTGAGAAAGGAGGAGAAAGCAATGGCAGAGAAGGTATTTGCGATCCCCAACGTGCAGACCCCCAGCGTGCCCGTGCGCATCAACCCCGAGAAGTGCATCGGCTGCAACACCTGCGTGGAGACCTGTCAGATCGACGTGTTCATCCCCAACCCGAAGAAGGGAGCGCCGCCCATCCTCCTGCATCCGGAGGAATGCTGGTACTGCGGCTGCTGCGCCACCGACTGTCCCACCCCCGGGGCCATGGAGTTCAACTGGCCCCTGCCCCTGAAGCCCCGCTGGCGCAACAAAGAGACGGGCGAAGTCCATCAGCTGAAGTAAGGGCATAAGTCCACGCGGCCCCGTCCTTTCGGACGGGGCCGCGCCGATTCCTGTCTGCGCCTCCGGGCTTATCCGATCGTCATGCTGACGGTGTTCGTCCGCACGGTGTTCCCGTAAGCGTCCGTCACCACGCAGTACACCTGATTCCCGTTCCGGGCCTCGGTCAGCTCCACGCTGTAGGTAGGTCCCGTGATGCTGGACTTCGAGAACTTCGCCGCCGTGGGCTTTTTGACCCACCACTGATAGCTGAGCCCTTCGCCCGTGGCCTCCACGGTGAAGGACACGGTGCTCCCCAGCGGGCCTGCACAGTCCGTGAGATCGGCCACGGAAAGCGCCTCGGCCACGGTCATGGTCACGGTGTTCGTCCGCGCGGTGTTCCCGTATGCGTCGGTGACGACGCAGTAGATCTGATTGCCGTTTCTGGCTTCGGTCAGCTCGACCTCATAGACCGGCCCCGTGACGGAGGATTTCGAGAACTTCGTCGCCGTGGGCTTTTTCACCCACCACTGATAGCTGAGCCCCTCCCCCGTCGCCTCCACGGTGAAGGTCGCCGTGCTCCCAAGCGGGCCTGCACAGTCCGTGAGATCGGCCACGGAAAGCGCCTCGGCCACGGTCATGGTCACGGTGTTCGTCTGCGCGGTGTTCCCCCGGGCGTCGGTGATGACGCAGTAGACCTGATTCCCGTTCCGGGCCTCGGTGAGGGTCACCCGGTAGGTCGATGCCGTCACGCTGGATTTGGTGAACTTCGCCGCCGTGCGGCTCTTGACCCACCACTGATACGCAAGGCCATCGCCCGTGGCCTCCACGGTGAAGGAGGCGGTGCTGCCCAACGGGCCCACATAATCCTCCAGGTCGGCGGTAATGGCCAGCGGCTCACCGATGATCATGGTGACGGTATCGGTCTGCACGCTGTCGCCCTCGGAATCCGTCACGACGCAGTAGAGCTGGTTTCCGTTTCTGGCCTCCGTCAGCGCTACGCTGTAGACGGCCGTGGTGATGCTGGATTTGGAAAACCTCGTCGCCGTGGGCTTCTTCACCCACCACTGATAACTGAGGTCCACGCCCTCAGCCTCCACGGTGAAGGTCGCCGTGCTGCCCAGCGGGCCGTAATAATCCGTCGGCTGGGTCAGGATGGTCGGCGTCGGCATGACGGTACTGCTTTCCAGCCACCACACGGAGCCGTGCATGCCGGAAACGGACTTCCTGTAGGACTGATGCCCGTCGTAAACTTTGTGTTCCGGGAAGGGCGTGGTGCTGGTGACGGATTCGTAGTTCTTCCAGACGCCGTTGCCGTAGGAATTGTAGAGATCGCCGCTGGAGTTCTTGCCCCAGTAGTGGTAATACCTGTACACGGTGTAGGAGGCGACCCCCACGGCCTCCCCTTCCCCGGCCGGCCGATCCGCCGCTCCCGCCGACACGGCCAGGCAGGGGGCGATCCCGACGGTCAGACACAGGACCAGAAGGAAGGCCAGCGCTTTCATCGCAGTTTTCTTCATCGCTTGCTTCTCCTTTTTTCGCCGCCGCGGGCTGCGCCCGCAGCCGGCATATTTTTTCAAAGATTTTAATCCGATCGCCGGGCGCTGTCAAGAACGGTTCGGGCTTCCCTCCGGGGCTCCGGCGGCGGCTTTTCCGCAGCTTCCGGGCTTGCCGGGAGTCTGTCAAAACTTGACAGTAAAGAACATACTATGTTATCTTATAAGGTGGGGGAGAAGGGAGCGTGAACCTGTCATGCAGCTTCTGGTCAGGATCATGATCATTCTGGGCAGCGCCCTGATGGTCTACAACATCCTACGCTACGGCAGATTTTTGAAGCTGAGCCTGGAGACGGAACAGGGGAGCGGAAAGCACGGTCTGCTGACCGTGCCCCTCCTGCTGCTGGTCTTTTTCCTGGTGGGCTATCTGATCGTGGCGGTCAGCGGGATCGCCGACCTGCTGATGGCCTCCATCCTCCTGGGCGGCAGCATATTCGTGTTCCTGCTGCTCGCGGTGATGTATTCCATCGTGAGGCGGCTGGGGGACTCGGACAGGCTCCTTTCCGGCCGCTACGAGGAGATGAAGGAGGAGCTGGCGGCCCTCACGAAGGACTCCCTGGCCGCCTTCCGCGTCAACCTCACCAGGGACGAGGTGGAGGAGCGCTCCGGCGCCTACCTCTTCGATTCCGACCTGGAGCTGGACCGTTATTCCCAGCTGCTGGAGGCCCGCCGGGTCCACGTGCTGGAGTATGAGGAGGGCGCTTCACCGGATACGTTCACCCGGGAGGGCCTGCTGAAGCTGTATGCGGAGGGGCAGACCGGCGCCTCCGAGCGGCTGCTGATCCGCCGGAGCGACGGGGAGCCCTCCTTCGTGACCTTCGAGGCGGCCCTGCGGAAAAAGCCCGTCTCCGGCGACGTCGTGGCCTTCCTTCTGGAGCGCCCCTGCAACGAGGAGACGGTGCGCCAGGCCCTGACGGACAAGGTGCTCATGGACCTGTACGACCGGATCGCCTACATCGTCGAGGGAAAAAGCTACGTCATGGCCAGCAACTACGGGAAGAAGGAGGGCCTCCTTCTTCCCACGGGGGAGGACAGCTACGAATCCCTCTACCTCAATTACATCCTCCCAGCCCTGGCCAGGGACAGGGAGCAGACCCCCGGGCAGCCCAACCCTCTGCGCCTCTCCGTGATCGACAAGGCCCTGGAGGAGAAGGACGTATACGAGGTCAACGCCCCCTTCGTCATCGACGGGGTGCGCCGCTACAAGCATTTCAGCTTCTACCGAATCGCCGGCAGGGCGAAATTCTACCTGATGCTCCTGTCCGATTCCACCGGGATGCAGGAGGAGCAGGCCAGGCAGAACCGGCTCCTGGCCGACGCTCTGGCCGAATCGGAGCGTTCCAACGCCTCCCGCGCACGCTTCTTTGCCGGCATCTCCCACGATCTCCGCACGCCCCTGGAGATCATCCTCCGCTCCGCCGCCGAGGCCCGGGAGGCCGCGGAGGGGAGACCCGTGTGCTCCCAGCTGGAGCAGGTGGAAAAGGCGGGGCGGCAGCTGGAAAACATGATGGGCGACCTTCTGGTCCTCAGCGGCGCGGAGGGAGAGTCCGAGCCCGTCCCCACGGATCTCCGGGCGCTGACCGGGAAGCTGGCAGAGCGGTTTACCGCCGCCGATCCGCAGCAGGGGCCGCGCTTCCGGGCGGACGCTTTCGCCCTGAAAGAGCCCCGCGTCCTCTGCGACGCCGGGCGGCTGGAACGGATCCTCAGCCGTCTGCTGGAAAACTCCTGCGTCTTCGTCTCCGCCGGGGAGACCGTGACCCTCACCGTCACGGAGGACGGGGAGGCTTCCGGGGGCCGCCGAAGCTATGCGTTTTGCATCTTCAATCCCGGCAGCGAGATCCCGCAGGAGGCGCTGGGCCGCCTTTTCGACGCTGCCGCCTGGGATGAGAGCGGGCGCGCCGGCGAGCTTCCCGGCGTCCGCCTGGGGATGAACGCCGCCAGGGAATATGCCGAAAGCATGGGCGGCTCTATCGAGGCCTTCTCCAGGCCAGGGGAGGGCTCGGAATTCCGCATCCGCCTGCCCCTGGCCCCGGCTCCCGCCGAGCCTCCCGCCCCGGAGGCGGCCCCCGCCGGAAGGCGGGCGCTGCGCGTCCTGCTGGTGGACGACAACGAGATCAACCGGGAGATCGGCGAAGCGATGCTCTCGGCGGAGGGCTTCACGGTGGGCCTCGCCTGCGACGGGGCGGAGGCCGTGGAAAAGGCCGCAGGGGGCGGCTGGGACCTCATCCTCATGGACGTGCAGATGCCGGTGATGGGCGGCTACGAGGCCACGGCGAAGATCCGCGCCCTCCCCGACCCGGCGTCGGCCTCGGTCCCCGTCGTCGCGCTGACCGCCAACGCCGACCCGGAATCGGCGGCGGAGGCCCTTGCCGCCGGGATGGACGGACACGCCGCCAAGCCCCTGGACCCCGCGAAGCTCCTGGCGCTCATCGACCAGCTGCTGCCGGATCCGAAGTCCTGAGCGCCGCGGCCCCAGGGCCGCGAAGTATCTGTAGAGGGGGAAATCCCGGATGCCCAAAGAATCTCCCGCTCCCGAACAGCCCCGCCGCCTCATCCGCCGGCTCTCTCCGCCGGCTGTGTGGGCCCTGTCCTTCGGCTGCAGCGTCGGCTGGGGCGCTTTCGTCATGCCCGGCACCACCTTCCTGCCCCTGGCCGGTCCCCTGGGCACCGCCCTGGGCATCGCCCTGGGGGCCCTGGTCATGCTGGTGATCGGCGTCAACTACCACTACCTTATGAACCGGCAGCCCGACGCCGGGGGCACCTTCAGCTACGCGAAGCACAGCTTCGGCTACGACCACGCCTTCCTCTCGTCCTGGTTCCTGGTGCTGGTCTACCTGGCCATCCTCTGGGCCAACGCCACGGCCATCCCCCTCATCTGCCGCTATCTCTTCGGAGACGCCCTCTGCTTCGGCTTCCACTACACCGTGGCCGGGTTCGACGTGTACGCCGGGGAGATCCTGATCTCCCTGGGGGCGATCCTGGTTTTCGGTCTAGTCTGCCTGCGGGGCGGGAGGGCGGCCGCCTGGCTGCAGATCTTCCTGGCCCTGGTGCTCCTGGCGGGGGTGCTGGCCTGCGCCGCAGCCGTGTTCCTCCCCGGTGGGAACCGGCCGGTCCCCACCCTGGAGCCCCTGTTTTCCCCGGAGCGGAAGCCCGGGCTGGGGGTGCTCTTCATCGTCTTCCTGGCCCCCTGGGCCTTCGCGGGCTTCGAGTCCGTCTCCCACTCCGCCGAGGAATTCCGCTTTTCCCCCAAAAAGAGCCTGGGGATCATGGCTGCCGCCCTGACCGCGGCGGCCGCCGCCTACATCCTGCTGGCCCTGGTGGGCGCCGCCGCCCGGCCGGAGGGCTTCTCCCGCTGGACGGATTACCTCGCCGCCCTGGGGACCCAGGAGGGACTGCGGGGCCTTCCCGTGTTCTACAGCGTCAGCAGCGCCATCGGCCTGCCGGGTCTGATGATCGCGGGCGCGGCGGCGGCGGCAGGCATCATCACCGGCTTCATAGGGAACATCACGGCGGCCAGCCGCCTCATCTACGCCATGGCCAGGGACAGGCTGCTCCCCGGCTCCCTGGCGGCCCTCAACCGCCTGGGCACCCCGAAATACGCCGTCCTCCTCCTGCTGCTGGTTTCCCTGCCCATCCCCTTCCTGGGGCGCTCGGCCATCGGCTGGATCATCGACGTCAACACCGTGGGCGTCACCATCGCCTACGTCTATGCCTCCGCCGCCGCCTTCCGGGAGGCCCGCCGGGAGGGCCGGAAGGACATGACGGTCTTCGGTCTGCTGGGGGTCGCCTTCTCCGGCTTCTTCCTGCTGTATTTCCTCATTCCCACCGGCGCTCCCCTTTCCACCCTGCCCACCGTGTCCTATCTCATCCTGGTGGTGTGGTGCGTGCTGGGCTTCATCGCCTTCTACCTGATGTTCCGGCGGGACCGGGCCCACCGCCTGGGCAAGAGCACCGTGATCTGGGTCGTGCTGCTGCTGCTGATCTTCTTCACCTCCATGATCTGGATCATAGACACCACGGGGGAATCCACGGACGCCGCCGTGGCGGAGCTCAGCGCCGAATACGCCGCGGAGCTGCGGACCTACGGGACGGACGCCGGCTCTGCGGCCCTGTCGGCCTACGTCACCCGGCTCACCCGGCATTTCTACGCCCTCACGGAGACGATCCTCCGCAACACCGTGATCCAGTTCCTCATGTTCCTTCTGTCCCTGCTCATCATTTTCCACATCTACGGGACGGTGCAGAAGCAGCGGCAGTCGGCGGTGCAGGACAAGACCATCGCGGAACAGAGCAGCCAGGCCAAATCCACCTTCCTCTCCAACATGAGCCACGACATCCGAACGCCCATGAACGCCATCATCGGCTACGTCACTCTGGCCAAGCGGGAAAAGGACCTCTCCCCCCGGATGCAGGACTATCTCTCCAAGATCGAGGCCTCCAGCGACCATCTGCTGGCCCTCATCAACGACGTGCTGGAGATGAGCCGCATCGAGAGCGGACGCATGGAGCTGATGCCGGTGCCCACGGATGTGCGGCAGATGATGGAGGACGTGCGCAGCCTCTTCATCACCCAGATGGAGGCGAAGGGCCTCACCTACGAGGTGTCCTGCCAGGAGGTGGCCGACGCCCGCGTCCTCTGCGACCAGAACCGCATGAACCGGGTCCTGCTGAACCTCATCAGCAACGCCTACAAATTCACCCCCGAGGGCGGGACCGTCTCCGTGACCCTGCGGCAGACCGGCCGCGGGGAGGGCCGGGCCGACTTCTGCCTCAGCGTGAAGGACACGGGCATCGGCATGAGTCCGGAATTCGCCGCCAAGGTCTTTGAGGCCTATGAGCGGGAAAAGACGGCCGCGGTGGAGAACATCCAGGGAACCGGCCTGGGCACCGCCATCACCAAGAGCATCGTGGAGCTCATGGGCGGCGACATCGAGGTCTTCTCCCGGCAGGGCGAGGGCTCCGAATTCGTGATCCGCGTCTCCTTCCCCATCGACCCCGCGGCCGTCGAAGAGACCGCCGCCCGGGCGGCCGCGGCGGCGGGCACCTTCGCCGGTCTCCGACTGGTGCTGGCGGAGGACGACGAGGACAACCGGGCCGTGGAAAAGACCCTGCTGGAGGCCGCAGGCTTCACCGTGGACGCGGTGGAAAACGGCGAGGACGCGGTGGAGCTCATCGCCGCCTCCCTCCCCGGGGAGTACGCCGCCGTGCTGCTGGACATCGAGATGCCGGTGAAGAACGGCTACCAGGCGGCAAAGCTGATCCGCGGCCTGAAGAATCCCGCCCTGGCGGGGATCCCCATCGTGGCCGTGTCCGCCCGGGCCTTCAGCGAGGACGTGGCCGCCGCCCGGGCCGCGGGCATGAACGGCCACATCGCCAAGCCCATCGACATGAAGAAGACCCTCAAGACCCTCTCGGAGGCCCTGGGACAGGCCAGGAGCTGAGGAGAAAAAAGTTCCCGCCGCCGGTTTCATTCCCCGGCGGCGGGAGTTTTCTGTAGGAAGCTACTTCTTGAAGATGAGGCGGCCCAGCCAGATGAGGATGCAGGCGCCGACCACGGCCAGGATGAGGCCGCTGAGCCAGCCCCCGCCGAGACCCAGGAGGCCGCCCAGCCAGCCGCCCACCAGGCCGCCCACCAGGCCCAGGATGATGTTCATCAGCAGGCCGTGCTGGGATTTCATGATCTTGCCCGCCAGCCAGCCGGCGACCGCACCCAGCAGCAGGGATACCAGAAGACGGATCATATCGCATTTCTCCTTTGCAGTTTATTGCGGGCGGGTTTCCCCGCACCGACAGAATACCGCATTTTTCGCCGCCGCGCAATCGGCAATCCGCGATTTTTTCCCGCTGCCATCGGCTGACCGGCGGCGGATTGACGCGGAGGCGCGGACATGGTAAGCTGTCGGCAGACAAAAAAGAAAGGAAGGCGCAAAGCATGGACCTCAAGGCACTGTTCCGGCGCATCGGCTACACGGAGGGGGGCACGGACACGGAGCGGCTGATCCGCCTCCACCGGTCCTTCGCGACCCACGTCCCCTTTGAAAACCTGGACGTATATAACGGCAAGCTGCTTTCCCTGAAGACGGAGGACCTCTTCGAGAAGATCGTCACCCGCCATCGGGGCGGCTACTGCTTTGAGATGAACGGCTTTTTCTGCGCCGTGCTCCGGGAGCTGGGCTTCCCGGCCTACGGGGTGCTGACCCGTCTGAGCATGTACGGCAGCGACTTCGGCGCATACCTCCACCGCATGAACCTCACCGAGGCGGACGGGGTGCGCTACATCTGCGACGTCGGCTTCGGAGGAGACTGCTTCATGGAGCCCCTGCGTCTGGAGCTGGGCGTGCCCCAGACGGTCCACGGTGCCACCTACCGGGTGGTGGCCGGCACGGCCCCCAGCATGGAATACACGGTGCAGATCCTGCGGGGGGACCGGTTCGAGGACCTCATGGGCTTCATCGACCGTCCCGCTCTGGAGGCGGATTTCGGCGTCAGCAACTACTACGTCAACTGCAGCCCGGACTCCGGCTTCCGGAAGATGCTCATGATCAACCGCTTCACGGAGGAGGGCCGTCTTTCCCTGATGAACCTCTCTTTCACCGTGCAGAAGGGGGACAAAACGGAGCGGCGGGAGCTGACCTGGGAGGAACTGCCCGGGGTCCTGAAGGAATGCTTCGGCCTGGACGCCGTGCCCGACCGGAAGCCCGAGGGCCCCGGCCGATGACGACGGCGGCCGCCATGCTCACGTAGATGACGGTCTCCGTCAGGGTCGCGGCGCTGAAGCTCAGGCGCACGGTCTTCATGCCGACGTTTTGCGGAAGGTCCGGGACCGCTGATGGAGCTCCTCAGGCCGGTCCCCGTCCGCGTCGAAGAGCCTGAAGGTCATCATGCCCTCCAGGCTCTCCAGGCAAAAGGCGTTCAGCTCCGCGAAATCCGACCGGTATTCCCCGCTCGGCAGCCTGACAACGTTCTTGAACAGCTGATTCAGGGGCATGACCGGCAGGGACGCCGCGAAGAGGTCTTCGCTCCCGCCGCCTTCTCAGGCTTTCGGCCAATGGCTGCCCGGCGGGAAGCTCGCCGTCACAGTGACGGGTTCGTTCCGGATTCTCACCGGATTCCCTCTTGGCCCGTTCTCACGGGAACTTGCGGCATCGATTGAATTGTCCATCCAAATTTTGTTTTTTATCCAGTCTCTGTCAATCAGCAAATCAGACAAAAGAGGATACCGTTCATTTCGCCCCTTCGGGCAGAATGGGCAAGAAAACGAGCCCATACCCGGCGCGCCCGGGCCTTCGCCCTTGTGAAAGGCCCGCAGGCATGCTAAACTGCAGCCGGAGACAGAAAGGCGCGTCCGGCACGGGCCGGGCGGCCGCGATCGGGAAAGGAGCGACAGGCATGGCGGACATTCTGAAGGCTTTGGACCCCAGGGGTTTCTTCAACGACGTACAGAGGGCTCCCCTGGCGCCGCGGCCGGAGACCCTGGCGGGAAAAACGGTTTACATCATCAACTCCTGGCCGGGGGAGACCCACGGCTTCGGAAAGGTGGAGGAGGCGCTGGACGCCTGTCTCCGGGAAAAATACCCCGGCGTGCGGCTCGAATACCGCACCCGCATGAGCTACAGCTCGGACGATCCCCGGCTGTGGGCGGAGATGAAGGAAAAGGCGGACTGCTTCGTGTACTTCGCGGCCCCCTCCTGCTCCACCACCGCCTGCGCGGTCACCTGGCCCGCCCGGAGCATCGAGCGGGCGGGGATTCCCGGCCTCACCGTCCTCTACCGCTATCTGGAGAAGGACGCCCTCATCTCCCGGGAGCGGGAGGGCATGCGCATCCGCCTGGCGGAGACGGAGTTCCCCTGCACGAACATCAGCGAAAATGACCTTATGCAGCTGCTCCGGGACATCGAGGACGCCCTCCTGCGCCCCCTGGAGCCGGAGGAGCTGGTGGGCGGCGTCTATACGCCGGCGCAGCCGCCCCGCTTCTGCGCCGAGGGAACGGAGGACGAGCTGCAGGAATATTTCCAGGAGAACGGCCTCACGGACGGGCTCCCCGTGATCATCCCCACGGAGGCGCGGGTGGCGGAGATGCTGAAGGGCACCTCCCACGCCCCGGACGAGTTCGTGGCCACGCAGA
>JAEEGK010021828.1_pt1 | contig 13500 bp, 5 predicted proteins | sample 8958771 | NCBI WGS metagenome assembly JAEEGK01 (sample SAMN16246547, study PRJNA631951) | gut metagenome | biome: gut microbiome; feature: rumen; material: SC-attached | host: Bos | place: Iran: Karaj | collected 2018-10 | reverse complement strand
AAGAATTCATATCTCTAATTTTTTGTTCATGTTCAGCTTCTAACATACTTCTCATTCTATTTATTGCTAAAGTTTGTTCTGCATATCTTCTTTCTTCATCTCTTTCTTGTTGAGCTTTTATTTCATTCTCATATTTTTGTTGTTGAATCCATGCATTCTGTTGTAATGTTTGTAATTTCATTCTATCTTGATATTCTAAATCTTCTCCATCAAATACTTTTAATCCTGATATGTTATGGTCATTGTAATATTCATATTTTCCAAATCTGTCTTTTGTTCGTTTCATTTTTTTAATTTAAAATTAATTATTGTAAAAATAAAAGAGAATTATTTTATTTTAATTTTGACATGAAATGCCTAAGGAAAAAAAAATAATGAAATGATTTCATTTAATTGTTTCAAAAATAGTAAATTTATTAAGATTATTATGATTTTGGAAATAAAAGAATCCAGAAAATTATTTTGGGTTAATTGTTTTCAATAATAAAATACAAACCATAATTTTTGATTTTATAGAATCAAAATATTATATTCATAAAGAACTGTTTGACATTAATTCTTCTTTTATTGGAAAAATTATAATTAAATTAGAGGGTCAATTGAAAATGAAAAAATTGTTCTTTTGTTCCTCAACTTATTTTTGAAGATTTATTTTAAAATTTATTTAAAAGTAGATTCTAATATTTCTAAATTAATTTTAATGACTAATTTTTGGATATGTAAATGTTAGATTTTATAATAATAATTTTTAACTTTAAAAATGAAAAAAAAGAAAACTTAATATATCCTACATTTCAAAAATAAAATATTAGAATAAAATTAATAAGTAATTGTTTATATCAACAAAACCATATTTTCCCAAAATAGTATTTTTGAAAACAATTTCTTACGAGTATATTCTTCCATCATTGAATAATATTTTGATTTTCATATCATCGTTAATATATTTTCCCATTCTATCAAATTTTATTTGTTCTTTTTCTTTTCTTGATTCACTAACAAAAGATACAATAATAATGCAATATCAACATAATATTTTTTTCATAATTATTATATAAATATTCTTAAAAATTCTTTTCATTTCTAATGTTAAAATAATCTCCACTCATTGAATCAACAATATGATTTTGTTTTTTTTCTAATTCTAATTCTGATTTTTTTAATTTTAATTTTGATAACTTGTATTTTCTATTTGTTTTTTTTTTTGTTTTAAAAAATTTTGCCTCATTTTTAGTCTATGATGACATTGATTTTAAATCTGTTAATTGAGACATATTCAATTGCGATGTCAGAGTGATTTACGACATTCTTTCTTTTTTTAAAATATTCAATAATATTTTTTATTTTTTTAAAAATTGTTACTTTAAATTAAAAATAATAATCTAATAATAATATAAGAAACTATATTTAAATCAAAAAAAATAAGATAATATTACTAAAAAAACCACATTAATTTTTGCAAAAAAAGACTAATAAAGTTTTCTTTTTCCTTTTTTCTCATTAATACTAATATTAGGTTAACCATAAAATCTTTTTCTTTTCTTTCTTCATTTTTAATTACACTCAATAATTAAAATATTTTTTATTTTTAACTCTAGTGTTTTTACTGTTATTTACTCTTTCAACATAATTATAGGGTCAATAATTTTCAATCCAATTTTATTGAAAAGTTACCACTCCATTCCCACTTTTTGAAGAAGTTTTCTCTATAAATAACACCTATTTTATCAGAACATTTTTGAATTTCTATTTTATTAACCTCTTCATATTGAAATAATATTTTTATTTGAATTATCTCTACTTTCTTTATAACAGTTATTTTTTGTTTCTTGAAATGTATCTTTTCTATTTATATCATATACTAAAATTATTAATCAGACATCTTTATAAAATATTTTTGTTATTAAGGTATATCTTTCTTGTCCTTTTATATTTCAAATTTATTTCTGAAAAATCTTTTATTTTTGATGAGAAAAATCCTATGATTATTGAAACACGATTTTGAAAAAAGTATCATTTAGGAAACAATCTACCAAAGATTTTTTCTACTGCTGTTTCTCACAATAAAATAATTTATATTTTTAATATTTGTCTTCAAAGTTTTTTATATTTTCTAATTTTTTATTTCTTTCTTTTCTTCAACTGACTTTTGTGTCATTAATATCTTTTTTTAATTTATTTTTAATTTAATTTTGTTATTATTATTAAAATCCAATGTTTCGTAAAGAGGATGACCAGGAAAGAGTTTTAGATTTGGGATTAAAAAACATTAAAGCTCAAGCATATCATATGCAAAATGCAATAGAGCATAATAATTTAAGACAATGTTTAAAAGAAACAAATAAACTTTTATTAGAATTAAGAACCAAAATATTAACTCCTAAAAATTATTATCACTTATATACAGCAGCATTTGATGAAATGCAATATTTTGCAAATTTTGTAAAAGATGAAATAAAAAGAGGAAGAATAGTAAAAGATATATATGAATCAGTTCAACAAGCAAAATTTATAATTCCAAGATTATATCTTTTAATAACAGTGGCTTCTTTATATATGGAAGAAAAACCAAAAAGTTGTAGAGATATAATATTTGATTTATTAAATATGGTTAAAGGAGTTCAAAACCCAATAAGAGGTTTATTTGTAAGGTATTATCTTTTAAAAATGATTAAAGATAAATTACCTGATATTGATAATGAATATTTATCTGATGGAGGAACATTTGAAGATACTATTAAATTTATTTTACAAAATTTAGAAGAAATGAATAGATTATGGATTAGATTAAGTTATGGCATTTCACAAAATGAAAAAATAATTAGAGAAAAAGAAAGAAATGAATTAAAGATTTTAGTCGGAGAAAATATAACTCGTTTATCTTCTTTAAATGGTATGACTAATGAATTATATGAAAATACAATATTACCAAAAATTATTAATATATTGTTAGAAACTAAAGATAAATTAAGTCAACAATATTTAATGGAATGCATTATTCATGCCTTTCCAGATGAATATAATATTAAATGTATGGAAAAAATTTTAGAAGCAATTAAACAATTAGTTCCTGAGGTTGATGTTTATTCTCTTTTTATTACCTTAATGGAAAAATTAGCAAAATTTGTTTCTAATTCGAATGATGATCCTAAAGAAATTTTAAAAGATACTGAAAAAATTTTTGGTCTTTTAAAAAGTTCTTTAGATGAATTACTTAATAAGGATTCAAATAATGAAAATATGGATATTATGTTAATTTTAGATTTAGAAGTTGCTTTTATGAAATTTACTATAAGTTGTTGTCCCCCTGAAAATAAGTTAGAAAATGTAAATTATATTTTATCTTCATCAATTAATATTTTAAAATTATCTCAAAATAAATTATCTGATGATGGAATAAAAAAAATATTAAGTTTATTATCTTCTCCTTTAGAAAGTGAATTAAGTCTTTTTGATATTATTCATTTTCCTATTTTAATGGATTATTTAGATTTTTCTTCTAGAAAAAATTTAGGTTTGAAAATTATTGAAAGTTTAGTCAATGGAACATCAAAAGAGAAATTAGATACTGAAGAAAAAGTAACTAAATTATTAGCTTTTATTAAGCCTTTACTTGAAGATTCTAATGAAAATGAAAATGAAGATGAAATTGAATTTGAAAGTGAACAAAATATTGTTGCAAAATTAATTTTTGTTGTTTGTGCTAAAGAAGCGGAATATTTATTTAAAATTTATTATAATTTAAAAAATATTTTTAATAATGGAGGTAATACAAGGAAAAAATATACTTTACCAACACTAGCAAATTCAATAATAAATTTATGTTATAGAATTTCAGATGCCTATGATTATAAAAATAATTTAATCCCAGAAAATAGAAAAAATCCAATTTTTATAATGAACTTAGAATTAATAGATATATCAAAAATAGATTCAGATGATATATTCTTTAAATTACTTTTAGAAATATATAAATTATTAAATGAAACTATAACAATAATAAATGAATTAAATCAAGAAATGGCTTTTAAATTATATTTACAAGCAGCATCTCAAGTAAATTCAATTAATTCAGATAGACAAAATTTTGAAGAAGCTTGTGCATCATTTATTAATGCAGCAATGGGAATTTATCAAGAAGGAAAAGAACAAAATTTTAATATGTTAATTACTCTTTCTGGAAGTATTTTAACTTATACTATTTTATCAAATGATACTTTATCACAAATTATTAATTCATTATTTAATTCTACTCAAAAATTTAGTAAAAGAGTTGAACAATGTAATTCTATGCTAATTATTAGTAATTTATATTATTCTTTATTAGGAGATAAAAATAAAGTTTTAGATTGTTTAAAAAAAGCTTCAAGATTTGCAAAATTTGCTATGTCTAATCCTTCTCATCTTTTTTTATATATTGATATTTTAAATAAAATTTTATATTATGTTGAAATAGATGATACTGATTTTATTTCTCTTGATTTCATTGAAGAAGTCATTGAAGATATTAAAAATCATATTGAAACTATTAAAATGGAAAATAAAAATTCTGATTTTATTATTCCCATTGAAGAATATTATAATAGAACCATTGAAATTATGAAGAAAAGAAAGGAGGAAGGAAAGAAAAAAATTTATGGAGAAATTTCTGGACTTTAATTCAATTGTTAAGAAAAGAATAATTTCGGAATTTAAAAATAAAAGCAATTATAATAAATATATTTAATATTTAAGTAATTAATAGATGAAAATATTTATTTTAATAATTAAAATTTAATAAATTAAAATTTTACCTTTAATTTTTGAATATTTATAAAATTCAAATTTATAAAAATAAAACCAAATTGAAAATTTATTTATTTTTAAAAGTTATTTCAATTAAAATAATTAATTAAAAAACATTTCTTCTTGAATATTTACATTACCAACTGCTGGAAATACTAACTATTTTTTCATTTATTTCATTGGAAAGAATATCTTTTAAAATTATATATTCTTGATTATCAATACTATCTGAATCAAGATTTAGAGTTTCATCTTTATCATCAGTTAAACTATTTAGATAAAATTTAACTTTTGGATTAAAACAATTATTAAATAAAAATCTATTCTTCTTATTTAAAAGAAAAGCCAATTCAAATTTGTCAATAAAATTTAACTTATGTAAAATATTATTTATTTCACATTGACGTAAAATTAATTCTTCAAAGTGAGCAAAATTTTTGATTGTTTTATTTTTACTTGAAAAAAATATATAAGGACAAAAAAATAAATATGGATTTGATGCCTGTAAAAACGATAATTTAAATTTTTTTTTTGTATTTTTCTTTTCTAATATTTCTATTATTTTTTTATAATTTATAATATTATTATCAGTATTTGAAGTATCTTTAATAAATAATTTATCTTTTTTATCTACTTTAATAGGAGAAAAAGAAAAACAATTTCTTCTATTTTTACCACTAAAAACAACAGTATTAGAATTATTTTTACTATTTTCATAATTAACATTTTTATTTCCCATATTTAAATTTTGTAAATTTAAATTACTTCCATTCATGGAAATATTATTAGAAATAAATAAATTATGTTCTGAATATTCCATATAATTATTAATATTATCATTAATAATTTGTTCATTCATTCTAGTAAAACAATAAACATAATTTAAAACTAAAACAAATAAATAAATTATTTGGAAAAAACCATTTACATTTGAGAATAAATCTTGTAATTTATAATATTGTTTTTTAATTATTCTTTTAGAACCTTCCATATTAAGAGATAAAGCAAAAAAACTTTTTTCAATTGTAGGACTTTCTCTTTGATCAACAGAATTATAAAAAGAAGAAAAAACCTGTAAATTTTGTTTTCGATCTCTTCTAAAAATTTCTCCATCATCTGTAATATATTCAATCTCTTGAAACAAATACCATTGTCTTTTATAAATAGAAGCAGAAGCTTGAATTAAATCAGATTTAATATACGGAATTATATAATTATTTCTATTATTATGAACAAAATAATAATCTAAAACTTTAACATAAATAAAAACATTATCTAAAATTTTTTTAGATTCTTCAAAAGGATAACAATCGTTTTTTAATGAATTATTTGTACATAAACTAATCCAAAAAACTATTCCAGTATATCCTGTTTCTCCATAAGAACCTGTTGAATTTATTTTGTCATTTATTGCTTCTTGGGAAAAACAATATGAACAATTAATTAATTTTTCATTTTTCCATAATTCTTCCTTTTCTTTTTCAAAAGAAGATATATTACATTTTTCAATTGGAACAGGAACAATTACAGTTTTTGATTTTAAAACATTATTGTCATAATATCTTGTATCAGTCCATATATCTGCATATATTGAATAAATTTGAGATGAATTTTCTATTTCTTGAAAATATTTATCTAAAAGAATGATTGAGAAATCATATTTATTCCACATTTTAGATGCTTTTTCTATAGAAACTGTATTTTCATAAACAGTAAAAGAGTTTTTAGAGAAGAAAATATATGAAAAATAAACTGAAAGTAAGATAAAAAAGAATGATAAAATTATACTTAATATTCCTCCTGATGCTGTTCTATAACGGAAATGACCTTTGTAATATATTCTTGGAGAAACTCCTATATAATCACATCTTTTCAAAAATGAGATGAACATTATTTTTTATTTAATTTTATTTTTTAATATTTTAGATTAATGTCTAATAGAAAATTAATTTATTAATGATTATATAATTATATACAATAATGAAATATAGTAATAATATTTGAAATCAAACATTTTCTTTTTTTTTAAAAATATTTATGGAATATTTTAGATTAAAAGAATTAAATAAAAATATTTTTTTAATTATGGAGAAATTTATATTATTTTTCCTTGTTTTGATAAATTACATAAAATCAGAAATAAAATTACCTTTTAAGCGAATAATAAACAACAATTTTTCTCCACAAAAATTTATGAATGAATTACGTTTTAATAAAATATATATTGAAGATGTGTCTATAGGAAATCCTCCTCAGAAAATAAAATTACAAATAAAATTACAAGACTATTCCACATTTTTAATATCTGAAAAAACAAATATTAATTTTAAAAACAATTACAATGAATCCAAATCAAATTCAATAAAAATATATGATGAAACTCCTTTATTTTTATATGGTTTTAGTCTAGATTCTGGATTTAAAATTTCAGAAATATTTGAATTTAAAAATTTATTTAAAATAGATTTAAAGTGTTACTTAGCAACATCCATTGATTTAGAAAATGGAATTGAGAGTGAAGGGATTTTAGGTTTAAAATTAAAAAATTCTTTTGTAGATAAAATAAGTGAAGAAACAAATTTTATTGAACAATTAAAGAAAAATAATATTATAGACAAATATCCTTTCACTATTAAATATAAAGATAATATTAATGGAGATTTGATTATAGGAGGAAAACCTGATGAATATGATAATAAAAATTATCATGAAAATAATTTTTTATATACTAAAGTTACTCAAATTGATGGATTAATTGATTGGGGTTTAAAATTTACAAAAGGGAATTTGGGTGATGATGAAATTCCTTATTTTAAAGAGTTATGTGCTCAATTTAAATTAGAAAATGGTGTTTTTATTTCTAGTAAAGGATTTTTAGAATTGGTTGAAAAGAGATTTTTTAATTATTATGTTCAAAACAATAAATGTAATAAAAGTTTAAGTAATGATAATTTTACTTATTATTTTTATTGTGATAAAGATATTAATATTAAAAAATTTGATAATTTAAACTTTTATATGAAAGATTTAGATTTCACCTTTACTTTTACATATGAAGATTTATTTTATGAATATAAAAATAAATATTATTTTTTAGTTTTATTTACTGATGTTGAACAATGTTGGGAATTTGGTTTTCCTTTTTTTAAAAAATATCAAATTGTTTTTGACCAAGATAAGAAAATAATTGGATTTTATAAAAAGAATTTAAGCGAAGAAACATCCAAAACTTTAATTATATTATTAATAATATTAATTGTAAGTTTAATTTTATTCATTGGATTTTGTTTAAAAAAACATAATAAAAAGATTAAAGCAAAAGAATTAGAAAATATTTATGATAATAATTTGAAAAAATATATTTCTCTTCAATAAAATAATAATAATTTTTTATTCAATGATTAAAATATTTAAAAAGATAATTTTCGTATTTATAAATGAATTAAAATATATATATTTAAATGGAATAATATATTAAAAATTATAATAAAAAATATTTTTTATTTTAAAATATCATTTTTTTTATAAATTTAAAAATTAAAGTTTTAAAAAAATCCAAATATATATGTAAGTTATATTATTTTTAGGATATAAAAGATATTAATGTTTTTAATAATATTGATTTTTAATAATTTTTTAAAATATTTATAAAAAATATAATTGCTATTAATTTAAGCAAACCTACTCAAATAACAAGAGATGTTGTATATATATTTATGTTTTTTTCTTATTGAATAATATCTTAAAAATGAAATACAAAAAGAAATTATAATAAAAGTTAATAAAGAAATTAAGAAAGAAATCCATCCCCCTATAAACCAATCCATTTGATTATGTTTATATATATAACAAAACAGTGTACAATAATATATCATCCAAAACATAATTATAAAGTTAAATAAAAATAATATAAGAAGTTGAATTTTAACTTTTCTTACAAATTTTTCACAAATTTCTAAAGAATTATCTTTAAAAGGTGATAATTCTTTATTTAATATCTCAAAATAATATGTATACAAAGATAATTTATTAATCAAAGAAAAAAGTATGAAACCTACTAAACAAGAATAAAAACTTTTCAAAAATTCAGTTAAAAATGAAATATTTCCATTTTCATATTTTTCATCAACAATATCATCATTATAAAAAATAGCATTTAACCAAAAATCGATAGATATACTAGTTAAAAAACAAGTTATTTTAACATTTAAAATGTCATATTTTGATTTTTTAATAAAAGAAGATATTAAACTTTGATTTTCAGTAATGAAATCGCAATACATTTTAAAAAAATTTCTATTATCTTCATTTTTTGCTTTAAAAAAAGGAATATTATTGATGTCGTCATCATCTTTATGAATTAAATTATCTTTTTTATGTATATTATATAATATATCAACTGTTGATTCATATTTTTTTTGATTTTTTATACTTCCACTTATTCCTATATGTTTTAAAAGATTTGTTTCAGTTTTTAATTCTTTTAAATCTTCTCCTATATTTAAATCTTTTTTTGAAGATTTTTTTATTTTTATTTTTATTGGAGAACCCATTTTCTTTTTATCAATTGGAGAAAAATTATTTCTTTTTGGGGAAAAATTACTTTTTCTTGGAGATAAATCATTTTTTCTTGGAGATAAATTGCTTTTTCTTGGAGATAAATTATTTTTTCTTGGAGATAAAATATTTCTTCTTGTTGACATATTAATTTCTCTTGTTGGAAATTGAATATTTTGAAAAGAAATTTCACTATCTTTTGATGATAAATTATTCTTTTTAGGAGAAGTTATAATTTGAGTATTATTTAAATTGTCATTTTTTAAATTTAAAATCTTATTTGAAGCATTTGATTTTTGAGAAATCATTTTATATAAATGATTCTGATTTTTAATCTCTTTATTCACTCCTTGTTCACTTTCTAAATGTATATTTTCTGAACTTGTTGATGATGAAATTGTAATTTTTGGTGGAGGATTACTTTTTATGTCATATATATTCTCAAAAACTAAAGATTTTAATTTCTTAAATGCAAATAAAGAATAATGAATAAATAGAACAATATCAATTATAATTAAACATGAATAAAAACAAAATCCGATATTATGAAAAACATCTTTAAAAGAGAAAAAAATTTTATAACATTTTGCGATTATAATATTAGAAACAGGAATTGAATTAGTAAAAGCATTTTTCACTTGACTTTTCTTTTGATTATCATTTAAAGTAGTAGATTCAACATCACAATCACAAATAGCTTTCATTGTAGTATAATTTATACTTTGATATTCACATTCATCATCACAAAAACTTACATTAATATACTGATTTTCCCTTCTTTTTGATATTGAAATATCTGAATCATTTCCTTTAGAAATTACACAAATATTATTAAAATATTCATCTTTAGAATTAAAAACATCTACATCTAATTCAAGCATCATTTCAGCATAAGTGAAATTAATATTTGAATTTGCAGTATTAATTGCATATTCTATTGTTATTTTTGAATTTGAACAATAACTTAAATCTAATTCATTTCCATTTAAATCATATACTTTATATTTAACTATATTTGTTATTGAATTAGAATTATCACTTTTAATATCTATTTTTGCTATTAATAAATAATCACTACCACTTAATCCATATTGTTTTTTTAATATATTTTCACATTCACCTAAATGGATAATAGATAAGTTATATTTTTCAGTATAAAATTCATTAGTATTTACTATTTCCAAAGAATATCCATTTCCATTTATAGGAGAATTAAAAGGAAGAACATTTATTAAATTTGATAAATCATTCATTAATTGATTTAATGAACCATCAATAAAATCCGTTATTTCAGTACATTCTCCTTTATTATCATAATATTTAGATGAACATTTATTTACACATTTATTTCCTTCTATTTTCAAATTTAATACTTTACATTCATTCAAACATTGATTTTCAAAAGTATAAGTATAACCATTACATGAGTTAATACAAATTTTCTTGTTGTTTGAATTTATATAAAAATAAAATTCACATTCTTCTATGCAATTATTATCATCTAAATAATATTGATCTTTGCAAGAAAGACAATTCATATTCTGATTATCCTCGTCATATCCATTTGAACAAGTTTCACATCTTTGATAGCATTCTTTTAAAGTATCACCATCTAAATAATATAAATCTTGAAGTTGTTCACATTGATTTTCGTTATTATATAATTTATAATAATTATCTTTACAAGATATACAATTCATTGAATTTGTTTCTTCATTATATTTATCATTACATCTCTTACAATGATTATGACATTTAATAATTATATTATTTACATTAGAATATCCTTCAGGAATATCATTATATTTATAACATACAGTTAGATCTTCTTCAAGTGGAAAAGCATCATTACTACATTCATTTATTTTACAATTTGAATTTCCTCTTATTCCTAAACCATTACATTCTTTACATGTTTCAAAACATTTTTTAAAAACTTTTCCTTCATCATCAAAATAATAACCAGATATACTTTGATAACATTTCTCTTTATAATTTTCAATAAAATAATAATTTTCTAAACATTCATTACAAATTAATGAATTACTTAATTTCGTACAATCAGAACAATTATTTCCACATCCTTTATATATATTGTTATCTAAATAATAACCAGGTGGATCTTCATAACAATTACTATTACTTTTTCCTTCAATATGATAGTAACCACTTTTACATTTTTCACAATTATGATTATTCTCATCACCACCTCTTTTACATTTTTGACAAGAATTATAACATTTCTCTACTTTATAAGTAGTTGAATTATAATATTCATCATTAGCTATATCTACACATTTATTTAAAGTTTCATTAAAATATTTTTCAATATCATCATCATCATCATCATCATCGTCATCATCATCATCATCATCATCATCATTACAATTTCCTTTACATTCAATTTTTGAATTTTTTAATATACAGTCTTTACAAAGTTGAGAACAAGTATAATATTGTATTTCACAATTTACAGTTGTAAAATCATAAGTCAATGAATATTTTATTGTATCTAATGTATTATATTTTTCAGTAGTATATTTTAAATTTATGACATTATATTCAATCCCAGTTTTTATTTCATTATTATTTTCATCATATATTTTACCTTTAAATTCGTTTATAATTTTAAATATAACTTCATTTTTATTTTGTGCTTTGGTTTTAATTGAATCAGGTAAATTTATATCATAAGTATCACCAACTTTTATTTTAAGAGCATTAAAATTTTCACATCTTACAATCCCAGTAACAATAAATGTATATAAATAAGAACTATATCTATGGTTTTCATCAGGATAATCTGAATGTATATCATCATTATATCCTATTATTAATGCCTTTCCGTTATTTTCATAATTATTGGTGTAAGGAAAATTATTTTGGTATCTTGTATCATTCGTTTTCCAAAGCCAATATTCATCAGTTTTATATATTTCTTCCTTTTCTCCATTATTAAAACTTAATGTCGCTGCTATTCCATATTCTTTTTCTTTATTTGAGATTTGGATTTTTAAAATAGAATCATAAAATAATTCGAAAGTTCTGTTAATATCATGAAAATAATTATCAATAAAATTTATTCCATTGTCTAATGATTTGCCATCAATAATTATATCATCAATGTAATCATCTGCATGTAATAACAGGGTAGCCATAAATGTTTTTGAAATTGAAATTAGTGAAAGTAAAATTATTATATTTAGATTCAATATTTGAAATGAAGACATTATTTTTTTTACAAATTAATATATTTTTTTAATTTTAAAAAGAAATTATAATAATATTCCGTATAGGAAGGGAGGTGAGGAATCTCATATAATGGAAGGACATGACTGATCAAATATAGCCCATCTATTCAATTATATATTTCTTAAAAATTAAAACTCATTTGGTCAAATACATAGTTAAATGATGAAAGTCACCCATAAAATCATCTGAAACTAATATTAAAGGACACCAGATGAATCAATGAATAGAAATGTTATTGACAATGAAAATAATAGAAATAGAAATGCCAGACTTACTAAAACCAAGGGAAGGGAAGGATAACACCATATACATATTGGCCTTATAAACACTATGAATTACTCTGATTCTGATGATTATAATTACCTGAGTTACTGATATAGCAATAGACAGTTTTTCCTGTTACAGAAATAAAGAAGGTATGAACAAAGTATAGTGAATATATTAGAAAGTAAAAGACTAGTGTATAATAAAAATCTTATATTATCCCATGTTGAGATTCTAAAATATTTTGAATTGAAAAGAAAGATAATGAAGTTAACAGTAAAAGTAGATTATGATAAAGATCAAGAACTAGAAGTATGATATGTCAGAAAATCATGGACTATACTTTTGATCTGAATTAAATCTATTAAAATTAAGAGAAAGAGTTAATAATTAAAAAGGCTAAAAATTTTTTTATTAAATATTTAGTATTTATTGCTTTAAAAAAAGTATCTGATCAAGTAATACATAAAATAAATTTCAATAAATTAGTAGAACACCAAACCCGAACATGAAACATATAGTAGAATTATAAAGGTATATATATATTTTAATAGAAAGCCAATTTCAATACAAAGGAGGAGAATTTCAAAAATATTTTTAAATGAACCCAGCTTGTGTTTTCTATAAAAATTCTTTCAATGA
>JAEEGK010021827.1_pt1 | contig 13503 bp, 11 predicted proteins | sample 8958771 | NCBI WGS metagenome assembly JAEEGK01 (sample SAMN16246547, study PRJNA631951) | gut metagenome | biome: gut microbiome; feature: rumen; material: SC-attached | host: Bos | place: Iran: Karaj | collected 2018-10 | reverse complement strand
CGAAGCCTCTGTTAGCTCTATAGGCTCGTGACGACTATCAACCGGTGCTATCTGATAACGAGTTGGTTTACCCTTCGGATGGGTTATTTCCATTTTCATACCGATATATCTCATATCTAATACCTTGTCTCTAAATGATGCCTTCGCAAAGTCATCATTTGTTTCATGAAAATAGAAACCCAATGTCGCCCCTTTATTACTTGATGCCTTTTGCGACCATGTTGGGATTATGTTTCTGTTTTCAGAAATAAAAGAACACTTACAGAATACAAGATGCTCTTTTGCAATGATAGGAATGGAAAGTTTCCCGTTTTCAATCTTCACTTCATACAAAGAGCCGTCGTCCATTACTATACGATATATCAACAGACTATCTTTTTTAAACATTTTCCTCAAGCCTTGGCTATCCATCATTGTGCTAAGCCGCATTCTAAAAGGCGACTTAGTTATATTTGAGTGTCGTAGATAAGAACGTATATTAGCCATTTTATATAAAAAGCGCATCATTGCCACAACCTTCATAAGTGTACTCTTTCCACTAGCAGACTCACCTATGAATATTGTAAATGGCATTATACTGAGCTCGTCTACATTTCTCAGAGGCCCAAAATTCTTGATAGTTATATACTCATTCATTTCAAACTTTATTAACCTTTGAAAAGCTAAAAGAATCTCATTGTCAGTAAAACTGATAATATTCTTTCATAAGATTTTTTTGATTCTGATTAACTTTTAAACAGTATATTTCCGCAAATATAGTACAATTTAATCAAAGGTAATGAATAAACATATTCAAATGTTACTTACTCTCTTGAAAATACTCCTTGAAGGGAATGATTATCCGCCTAATAATAATAGTAAAATCAGTTTACAGATGCTATCATTCGGCGCACCTCACCGACAGTAAATGGCGTTTTTACCAACATCTGACATTCGTCCAGAAATTCTACTTTTTCTTTTGGTACAACATCAATGAATTTTTCAAATTCAATCATTGCGAAATCGTTGTTGTCAAGGTCACAAATAGCGACCATTTGCGCAAAAGAAATGTAATCAAAATCTGACACTTGTCCGTCTTTTATTGTAATTAGAGAAACATCCTTGTCTGGTTCACCGTTTTCTCCTAGTACTGCCAAACGGGACTTTGTGCTTGTCATATTTTCCAAACGCCACTGCATTTCGCGGAAATATTTTAAGATGGCGTAAATTTCCTCAACATCGGGCGTATGACCGTCGTCAAGACCGAAATTCTTTAACATTCGTTTCCCAAAGCAAAACGGCGCAAACAATCCGTACATCGTAACCGGTTTGTCCTCATGTCTAGCCAACACAGACACAACATTTATGCCGCTTTCCACTTGTTTGTCAATCCAATTGTCGCCAAAGAACTCAAAAGAGTCGAAATTTTTCACGAACTCACCATAATATTCAACTTCTCCAAGAGTAAGTTCCATTACAATGTCGATAGTAGTTCTGAAGAGTCTATAGTCGTCAAAGGTAGAGAATGAACATGCCCTAATTTCATAACCTTTTTCGTCTTTGAAAACTTCCACACCACGCAAAGCCTTGTTAAACGTGCCAAAATACAGCCGTGGAAATTCATCTGACACTATGCAAATGTCCTCACCAATCTCGTCCAATTTGTCAAAGATTTCATCTGGAGTAAGTGTTTTCTTAGATAATATGTTAACAGATTCGCTCATATCACAAAAATTTCTCCAAAAATACAAAAAACTTTCTTTAATCAGCAAAAAAAACTTATATTAGCCCGAAATTTATATGAACTATGAAGACAAAGGAAAAACTAAAATACTTAGAAATGGCAGAGAGGGCACAAGAACTCGATAACTATGCTGACGCATATAAGTATTACCATATTCTTGGAGCCGAAGGGGTTACAGAAGCTTTGTTTGAGTATGGCAGAAACTTAAAATTCGGATGGGAAGGCAAACAAGACGCAGCAAAAGCCTTCCGTATTTTTCAGAAAGGAGCTGTACGCGGCGTTTCGATGTGCCAATGGATGCTGGCAGATTGTTACAAAAAAGGTTTTGGTGTCGAGAAAAACGAAAAAAAGGCATTCTTCTGGATTAAAGAAGCGGCAGAAACCAACAATCCGTTTGCAATTGATGAACTCAGCACGTACTACCACAACGGCATAGGCACAGAAAAAGACCTTGTAAAAGCCGCACAACTCTGCAAGCAAATAGCAGATGACGACCGTTGCGCTTCGGCACACGCTCAAAACAATCTTGCCTTTTTCTACCTCACCGGTGATGGTGTGGAACAAGATTTTGAAAAAGCAAAGTATTACTTTATGAAGGCAATAAGCAGTGGCTGTCAAGGAAAACATTACCGAAATGCCACCATCGAAAGCGCACGAAGCGGCAACCAAAACGACATAAAGATGCTTCAACTTTGTGGAATTGATTATTAGTTTTATAAGAGTTATCTATGGAGAATGAAAAAATAAGCCGCAGGGAACTCTTCCCATACTGCAAAGTGCTCTACAAAAAAGAGGACTCTCCGGGATGGTATGTAGCATATATTGACGGAACCATAGAGCAAGCAACAAAGAAATGCGAAAAGATCTGGAGCATTTACAAGGTCTTTGAAGGCGGTAAATCTGTAGAACGCACCAAGGATGAATATCCCGTTAATGTACGTGCAGACGAAGCTCATCTTCTTTCGGGTTGGACATATTCCGCCTACTTGGACAAATGGTTCTTGTTTGGCGAAATCGTTCCCAAGCCAAAATCAAAATGCCGCATAGCCCGAAAATTCAAAATTGAAAACAACTTCGAGGCAGACATCGACGATATTGAAGACAAAAAAGAGTCTTTGTTTGAGGATTCTTTTTATGACACCAACGAAATAGACATCGTTTCGGATGTTACATTCGCAACCAATCAAGCATGTTATACATTCGATTTTCAATACATTAAATCACAGTACAAAGAAACATTCGATGATTTATTTAAAGCACTTGACGAAAACCATTATTACTGTTTCTTTGTTGAAGAGTATTGGTACACCCAAATTTTGATATGGTCTGACGAGAACAATTGTCGTATCATTGTTCAAGATTACACAAGCAGTGAACAGCGAGGCGTTGTTGACCAACTTGATTTTATAATCGACAAAAAGACGGCAATAGATACGTTCAAAAACTGGCGCAAAGAACTTGATGCTCGTTGGGAATACATAGACAAACAAGTTATGTCTTTGCTGACAAACGAAGAAAAAACAGCACTGAGAAAGTAAACATTCTATCGCTTCACCAACAAAAAAGCCTTCTTAACGAAGGCTTTTTCTATTTATACTCTGGAAAATACTCCTTGAAAGTTGTCTTTGTGCCGGCGCGCTCGGACTTTACAATGTGCTCTACAAGACTGTTGGCATAGACTTCCAAATCGGTGTAGAAATGCTTTTTGTCGAGCGTGTAGGTCTTTGAGTTGTCCTCGCCCACCTTCAGACCGTTGCGCTGCTCCCACTCGTCGGGAATGCCGTCGCCGTCGGCATCGGGCTGCGATGCGCCATGCTTCAGCACAGGCCATCCGCCTACATCGTTCTGCGAGTCGATTAGCCCCGGAGTGTGGTATTTGTGTCCGTAGCCAGAGACTGTTCCGTTAAGCACATCGCCGCACACGCGAGCATCAACGGCATCGCGGCTCTTCGATGCGCCAGCCGTAGCCGCCACACGGTCGAGAGCCACAGAAGCAGAATGAAGGGTTATGAAGTTGAATTTCCGGAAGTCGAGCGTATCGGAAACGAGGCGTTTCTTTATCATATACTTCGATGCGAACTCGCCGAACGTACAGTTTTTGTCGGGGCGTACAAGACTGCCATCGACCTTTGCCACCGCGCCGTCAATCATGTTTCCGCTAAGATAGAAGCGTCCCGGAACGATGTCGTTGGCATCTTGGTGGTTGCAGTTGCTGCATTGGGTTGTAGGACTGAGCATAATACCCGAATGACGGGTTGAATCGCGCGTGAATGTGCCGGGCTTGTAATAGTTGTTAATCATATTGAACGTTTTGACGCCGAAGCCCTTGCGGTTCTCTCCGCCATACGCGCTCATGCCTCCCCAGTTGTAAACGACGTTGTTGACGCAGTCTACCGGACCGGCAAGAGTAGATACAAAACCGTGGTCGAACCGAGGGTTGCGCGAGTCGTGATGCGCTATAAGATTATGGTGGAACGATGCACAGTCTCCACCCCAGATGCCTCCGAAGCCGTGGCGACCTTTCTTGTGGCTCGAATTGCGCAGAGACTCGGACAAGATGCACCATTGCAGCGTGAAGAAGCGATTTCCGTAGAACGAGCCGCACTCGTCGGTGCTCCACGACATTGAGCAATGGTCTATGATGATGTTATTGTTGCTTTTCCACATGCAGCAGGCGTTCATGGCATCGTTTTCGAAATGCTCTACCGACGGCTCTCCTTTCTTGTTGAAGTAAACCATGCCTTCGTCGCCCATTCGGCATCTTATGAAGCGCACAATAACGTTGTTCGCATCAATCTGAAGAGTGTAGTTTTTCAGGCAGATGCCATCGCCCGGAGCCGTCTGCCCCAGCACGCTGACGTTAGGCTTTGTTATGCGCAGCGGACATTTCAGTTCGATAGTTCCGTCTACGTCGAAGACGATGGTACGCACCTCGTTCTTGCGCAGAGCATAGCGCAGCGAGCCTTTTATCGGCTCTTCGGTCTTGTGTTCCTTGCTGAACCGAGGGTCGGTGCAATAGTCCTCGAGGGTGGTAACGTGATAAACCTTTCCGCCGCGTCCGCCGGTGGTGTATCGTCCGTATCCTTCGGCTCCCGGAAATGCAGGTGCCGAGGCAAACTGTGCTTTGAGCGATGCAAATGGCATCAGGACAAGCAACAGCAGTTGTAGTTTGATGTTCATATTTTTTAGTGCATGTTTGTTTCTGGTGGCAAATGTATAAAATTGTGGCTGAAAAACCGAACGTTTTAGCAGACAAAAAATCCTCACCGCTTTTTGGGGCGATAAGGATTTCTGAAGAATTGCTTATAAATGTAGATGCAAAAAAATCGTTACTTTACGGTAGACAGGGCCTGCTTTATCTTTCGCAGATTGAGTGTTGTCTTGAAATGCTCGTTAACCTTGTTGTAGTAAGCCTGTCTGTCGTTTACGTGCACTTCGATGGTTATGTCGGGCATTTTTTTGCCATTGTTCTTGGTAGCGTAATAAACCTCAATCACACGTTCCGGCTCGCTTACACACTCAACTCGTTTCCAGCAGCCGTGTGCCTTGCGTGCAAAGCCATCTTCGGTGCAGCCCTCTACAAAAATGTCCTGTTCCGGGTCGTCGCAATAGATATTGTAGTTAACTATACATGCTTTTTCTTCCAAATCAACATCCTCATTTTCATCGCTCGAACAAGAAGAACAGACAGCTGCAAAAAGCAGCATTACAATGTTAAGAATATATATTCTTGTTTTCAAAAGTTTTAAGTTTTTCCACCTTCTAAATGCTTCAGGCATTGCAACTTGTTTTCAAATATCTGTCAAGTTCAGAAAAAAAGTGTTTAAGTATTCCCTGTTTTAAAAGACTATGAATCAGATTCATACGTTTTATTTCAAGCAATTCTTGTTTGTGTAGCGATTTTTTCGGCAACAAAATTACAAAGTTTTTCCCGAAAAACGATACAATTTGTAAACAACTTTTCTTTTATTTGACAAATATTTCGTTAAAAAAGACTATGCCGACTGATGTCTTTTTCTGACATTCAGCCGGCATAATCATCAAGAAATAAGCAATATAGCGTTTTCTATTTCTTCTTTTTATCTTCCTTTATCTTCTTTTCGCACTCGTCGATGTACTTCAGTTCGCTCTTTGCCATCTGGTCGTCTTTGTTGTACGACAACACTTTGTTGAACATAGCCTTCGCCTCCTTATAGTTCTGTCGCTCTATAAGGCAATAGCCCTTTCGGCGGAGAAGGAAGAGGTATAAAGCCTTGTCTTCGTCGCTGTCGAACTTCTTTGGATTGTTTCCGTATTGGCCGAGCATATTCTCGATGTATACCAAAGCAAGAGAGCACTGTGTATTTACCAGGCTGTTTATCAATTCGGCATAGACTTTAGACGAGGTATCCGGATATAGAATGTTGTTGGCCGAATTCAGATACTTGAATGAGCCGCCCATCCTTGTCTCTACCAGATTAAAACCGATATTGTACTTGATGCCTGATGCAAAGCCCATGTTTTCACTGCTTACGTTGTATTTGCCAGAAAACATACCGTCAGACACAATGCGGTCAGCACTTTTGAACAATGCGTTTGCATCGAGCCTCTTGTTTTTACTGCTCAGTTCCAAGCCCTTGTCAAAAAGAACTACGGGGTCGTCGCCACAATACAGATAGAGAAGTTGCTCGTCATCGGTAAAAGTGCTGTCGGCATCTTCGCTTCTTTTCTTTACAATAGATTTTACGATAGCATCCACCTCGCTGTAAACCGAATCGCCGTTGATGTAATCGTATGTAACGAGAATTTGAGTAACGCGACGTTCGCTTAGTGTATCGGCAATAACCGCCATCGGATAGCTGATTGTAAAGTTTCGGCAATAGCTTTTGCCGTAAGTTCCAACGGCTTTGTCGGCATGGATTATGATATCGTGTCCGTTGCACTTTACAAGCATTGAATACGGACGCTTGTCGAAGCGTATGTCCTTGTCTTCCTTGCGCTTTGGCTGCTTTACGGGTGCAAGAATGTCGAAGCCGTCAATCTTATTCTCCTCGTATACAACCGAAAGGTCGTCGCGCTGCAAGACACGAAGGTTAGACAGCGTTAGCTTAACCTTCCCATTCTCCTCGTCTTCGTACAGGCCATTCACCAGCTGTCCGAGTTTATAAACCGAATCTTTATTGCACCTAATCTTGCTGTTTACAGATTTCAGTTCCATACAAAGCCATTCTTCGCGATTGCTACGGCTGTCTTCCTGTGCGTTTGTCATGTTAAGAACGCACACCAAATATATGATTGTAAATATCAGTCTTTTCATTTTTCTTTCTTGTATTTAGATTCTTCCTCGATTGTCTGCTGCAAAAACTGGTCGAAAACCGAAGTTTCTTTAGCAGAGAACTTTGCCTTTGCTGTTTCAAGCACTTTCTTTGCCTCGTCGAATTCTTTTCTGTTAAAGCAGATTCTCCATTTTAGCAAAACATAATAGGCTGCCCAGTTTGTTCCCTCTACATCTGTAAACTTTTTGTCTGAGCCGATAACCTTCTTATAGTTTTCATCAGCATCAATTATAGCCTCGACATTATTAACCTGCCACAGGTTCATGCTATAAATAATATTGCAGGCATTGGTTTCTTCTTCGTTTCGGGACAATATTTTGTAAAGAGCTGTATAATATGCCGATGAGAGGTTAAAATGACTTCGGGCATCTATGTAGTTCGGCAAAAACTCTCTTAGCAAAACGCTGACATCGTCTAATTTCACATTGCCTGCAAAAAGAGCATCGTCACAAAAACCGATATAGTTTTCGAAACTTGTCATTGGCAAGTAAGGAAAAGAATCGCCCAAGAACAGTGCTGTTGCCAAATCATCGAACAAGGTATTGTCCATCTTCAAGAGTTCTTCGCGCACTTCTTTGTCTATCAAGGATTTGCCGTCATCATCTTTTTCATTAAGCATCATTTTAAGTTGCGTAATGCGCTCCATCACGCTGTCGTCGTCAAACTCGAACACAGGAATAACGAAAGAAAACGAGCGCGTATCTCTACAGTTACTGTTCTCTGCCATTCTCTCGAAAGTTGTTGGCGGATACATGAGCGTTATCTTCTTGCAAGGAATTGAACCGTTCCACTTCTCGGCTTCCTCTACATTAACATAGATGTAGCCGTTGTTTATGCCTTCGCTCATCTCCTTGCCCTCGGTGTCGCCGTTCTCGCGATAGGTAAGAATGTAGGTGTAACTGTTGGGCAGATACTCTGGATTGCCCTCGGCATCGTTCTCGTAGGTTGGGTCGAAAAGATAGATTCCATCTATCTGCTTTGCATCTGTAATGTTGCTTTCGAGTTTTCCGCCTTTTATCAACTTAACCGAACTGATATCATCGGGGTCGATGCTATAAAAACGAGTTACCATGTAGGTAAGATTGTAATTAAACCGCTTGCTAAGTTCTTCAGCTTTTAAGGTAGTGCAAAGACTTAGCAGAATTAAAAAGATTACACTTTTTGTCTTGTACATTTTTATTAAGATTAAAATTATTGCAGTTTATTGAAATATACGGCTCGGAGCAACGCAAAGATGCCTGCCCCAAGCCGTTAGTATTCTTTTAAGGAATCAGCAGAGAGCTGTCGCCATAGCTCAGGAAACGGAAGTCGTTGGCAAGGGCATAGTCGTAAATCTTATGCCAGTCGCCCTTTACGAATGCCGAGACGAGCAGAAGCAGCGTGCTCTGCGGCTGATGGAAGTTTGTTACGAGCATCTTTACTATCTTGTAGTCGTAGCCGGGAGCGATGATAATCTGCGTGCTTGTGTGTAGCGCATCGAGCGCGTTGCGGTCAAGATAGTCCTTGATATTCTGCAACGCCTGCTTTGCCGATATTGGGTTCGGCTCGCTGTCGGCATACTCGTAAGGCATCCATTGGCGCACGTGCAGGTCGTTTTCCGACGCATCGGGGTTGCTCTGGAGCGTTACGCCAATGTAGTAGAGGCTTTCGAGGGTGCGCACGCTTGTCGTTCCAACGGCAATGGCGCTGGCATCGTGTGCAAGAAGTCGCTCAATGGTGTGCTTTGTAACGAAGATATATTCGGAGTGCATCTCGTGCCCCTCAATCTCCTCGCTCTTTACCGGCTTGAACGTACCTGCGCCGACGTGCAGCGTAACTTCCTCGCGCTCAATGCCGTGGGCATCTATATCTTTCAGAACCTTGTCGGTAAAGTGCAGTCCGGCTGTTGGGGCAGCCACGCTTCCCTTTATCTTTGAGTAGACGGTCTGATAAGTCTTCTTGTCGCTCTCCTCGGTCTTTCGGTTAAGATACGGCGGAATAGGCAGTTCGCCCACACCTTCGAGAATGTCGGCAAAGGTTATGCTGTCGTCGTCCCAGTCGAAGTCAATCCAATGACTTGTGCCGTGCATCTCGCCTCGCGTGGCTTTCAGCACAATTTTCTTGCCCTTCACGTCAATCTCCTTGCGCAGAGAGCCCTCCTTCCACTTCTTCAGATTTCCGACAAGGCAGAGCCATGCACAATGCTTTGTCTGCTGAAAATTCAGCACATAGTCGTTTGGCTGTATAGGTTCGAGGCAGAACACCTCGATGAGCGCGCCCGTCTCTTTGTTAAAGTGCAGTCGTGCCTGAATAACCTTCGTGTTGTTGTAAACCATCAGCGCGCCCTTTGGCAGATAGTTTGGAAGGTTGTAAAATATGTCGTGGCTCACCGCTCCCTTGTTGTAGACGAGCAACTTGGAGTGGTCGCGCTCGGCAAGCGGGAACTTGGCTATCCTCTCGTCTGGCAACGGATAGTTGTATTCAGCAATCTGAATATGTTTTGTTTTCTCTTCAATCATCAGTTTTTGAAACTATGGATAGGTGCAGGGATTCGTCCGCCGCGGTTTACGAATACCGAGCAGTCGAAACGGTTTACCGGCATTATCGGCGCGTGTCCGAGCAGACCGCCAAAGTCTACCTCCTCGCCAACGCCCTTGCCTATCACAGGAATTATACGTACTGCTGTTGTCTTCTGGTTAATCATACCGATGGCAGCCTCGTCGGCAATGATTCCGCTAATTGTTGTGGCTGGCGTGTCGCCCGGAATGGCTATCATGTCGAGTCCTACCGAGCATACGCACGTCATGGCTTCGAGCTTCTCGATGGTGAGCGCACCGGCCTCAACGGCATCAATCATGCCTTGGTCTTCGCTCACAGGGATGAACGCGCCACTCAGTCCGCCAACATACGACGATGCCATCACACCGCCCTTCTTTACCTGGTCGTTGAGCAGGGCGAGGGCTGCCGTTGTGCCCGGCGCGCCGGCATGTTCAAGACCGATGGCTTTGAGGATATCGGCCACGCTGTCGCCCACCGCCGGAGTTGGCGCAAGCGAGAGGTCGATGATTCCGAACGGAACGCCCAATCGGCGCGATGCCTCCTGAGCCACAAGCTGGCCCACACGTGTAATCTTGAAGGCTGTCTTCTTGATTGTCTCGCAAAGCACCTCGAAGTTGGCATCCTTTATCTGCTCCAGAGCGTACTTAACCACTCCCGGACCGCTAACGCCCACGTTGATAATAGCCTCGGCCTCAGACACTCCGTGGAATGCTCCAGCCATAAACGGATTATCGTCGGGCGCGTTGCACAGAACAACAAGTTTGGCGCATCCCAGCGAGTCGTTCTCCTTGGTGCGCTCGGCTGTAGCCTTCACAATCTCGCCCATTATCTTTACGGCATCCATGTTTATGCCTGTCTTTGTCGAGCCTACGTTTACAGAGCAGCAGATGCGCTCGGTACGTGCCATAGCCTCGGGAATGGAGCGCATAAACAGTTCGTCGCTCTTGGTCATTCCCTTTGCCACGATAGCCGAATATCCGCCAAGGAAGTTAACGCCCATGTCCTTAGCCACCTCGTCGAGCGTTACGGCAATCTGCACATAGTCCTCGGGAGAATGGCATGCGCTTGCACCTACAATGGCAATCGGGGTGATGGAGATTCGCTTGTTTACAATAGGAATGCCGTACTCGCGCGATATAGCCTCGCCAGTTGCCACAAGGTCTTTGGCAAGCGATGTTATCTTGGCTCTGATGTTACGGCAGAGTTTTTCGAGATTGGTGTCGCAGCAGTCAAGCAGACTGATTCCCATGGTGATGGTTCGGACATCGAGATTCTCGTGCTCAATCATCGCGTTGGTTTCTGCAACTTCGTATATATTTATCATATTTTCGCTGTTTTTTTTGAGCAATTATCAGATGCGGTGCATCTTGTTGAAAATCTCCTCGCGCTGGCACTTGATGATTACACCGAGTTCCTCGCCAATCTTGTTGAGGTCGGTAGAAATCTCGTCGTGAACCTTTTCAGACTTCTGCATGTCTACAATCATCATCATGTTGAAATAGCCTTGCACGATAGTCTGTGAAATATCTAAAATATTAACCTTATTTTCAGCAAGATAAGTACATACCTTAGCAATGATACCAACGGTATCTTTACCGACAACAGTAATAATAGTTTTATCCATCGTAATGCAATTAAAAATTGTTGCAAAGATACAACAAAAGAATTGAATAATATTTAAACTGTATGCGATAATAGCCTCCGCCCCCAGTTTTTATTTTCAGGTGAATGGTTTCCGGGTTGCCTGTTTTTCGTATTTTTCAGAAAAAGGGTTTTATGAAAATAATTCTACAATCAATCGAAATTGTGCCAAATCATTATCTTCTGTTCTGCCGAAAGTTTTTAACAGAGGCATTCGGGTTTCATTCGGGATGCCTTCGGGATTTGCTCCCTACATTTTTCACATTCGGCTGAACCAAGACAGAAATCTGCATTACAATTTTTTTTTTGATTTTTTATAATAACATACAAAAAAACAATATATTTGCAAATAATTAAAAAAACATCAAATACACAAATAAATTGTTCAAGTTTAACTGCTACTGAAAAATGAAAAAATTATTTCTGATACTTACAGTACTCTGCGAATCTGTAAGCATAAGCGCACAGAAAAATCTGTTCGAATACAAAAACGGCAACATTCAGCCATCCGAACAATTGTACATGTATGCCGCAGAATCGGTTTACGGCAAGATTGATGAGGCTATACAGCATCCAGCCGTGAAATATCCGTTCTGGATAGATAAGGAGATTACTCACAATTCTGCAGACTACAAAATGATTGACTCAACAAACATCATTACTGATGATTGTTATTTGTACGAGGTTAAGTTTTTCCAGCACAAGAATGAAGATGAAAGTGATTTGAAGACATGGGGAAAAGACAACATTTTCAGTCGTTTGGAAATTGTTTGCAAGACACCAGCTTTTAACGACAATGGAAAACCAATAAAGAAGACAAACGGAAAAATAGAATATAGCATTGAAGATGAGCCTTTCGTCTTTTACAATGATGGATTATGGTTTCGCTTCTATTATTTTTGCCTAGCCCCTTACTCTGACAGTCCAAAGACTGTCGAAGATCCAACTAAAGCTTTTTTCAAAAAAGTCAGATTAACGAAAGACTGCTATGCTATTACTCTTCGTGGCTATAGAGATAGCATAGATGGTACAGGATTGGCTGTTTTCGTTCTATATAAAGGAAAAGCTCAGTTGGTTTACTATAACAGAAGTATCGACGTCAACGAAATAAAGGAAGAGGGCGACAAGACAACCTTCGTTCTTCAAACTCCAAAATACGATGACAATGGCAAAATCATTCCTGTAATATCGAAAATGACATTCGCCAATGGAATGATTTCCTTGGAAGAATGAATAAACAAGGATTGTAGGGCATGAATAAATTCACAGATTAACAAAAGAAGCCATTTCTAAATCTCACATTCGAGTCAGGAAATGGCTTCTTTGTTGCATCGAACACACACACTTTTTGCAAAGGAATCAGACTTTTACAACAATATCCATTTCCAAATTGGTATTATCTCGATTTTAAGTCCTTGGTATTCCACAATTTCCTCCGTATTTTTGGTGATAACCAAAGCCCGGTTTAGAGGAATAAATTTGTTGAGGGATGCCAACGCTTTTAATTCACGTTCCCTTGTTTCGCTGTCGTCGATGCCGTACGAAACCTGAACGCCGATTTTTTCGTCAGGAACAAAAAAATCAACCTCAATGTTTTTGTTGTAATAATACAATCCGCTGCCGAAATTCTTATATAAAAATATTGCACAAATATTCTCCAAAAGAGCCGTTTCGGGGTTGGTCAAAAACAAGTTTAAAAGTCCATTGTCAACAAAATAATGTTTCTTAGTTGTCTGTTTTTCAACAAACTTATCAGCATAATTCTCTATAGAAAATAAAATACATGCATCTTTTAAATACTGTACAAAATTGGTGACAGTTGTAGCATTGATATTTATCCCGGTCGCCTTAATAAGATTTGTAAGTCGGTTGTAAGATGTTGGCTGCATTACACAAGCGGCAAGGCGTTTTACCGTTATTCGAAGAGCATCCTCACTTCTTACTCCATTGCGCACCACAATATCGCTAAAAAATATTTTGTTATAAATATTTGTCAGCCAGAGCCTTTTTGCTTTTATGTTCAACAATTCAGGGAATCCGCCGAAATAAAAATACTCCTCAAACACCCGAGCCACAGTTCCCTGAGTTTTTGAAAACTGCCAATTCTTTTCCAATTTAACATTCTTTGCTTTCAGAAACTCTGCAAATGAAAACGGATAAACCGCAACGTCCCAATATCTTCCACCCAAGGTCGTTTGTATGTCGCGGCTCAGCATTTTTGCATTGCTGCCTGTGATATATACAGTATATTTTTCGTTGGCAAGGCGACGGGCAAAATGTTCCCAT
>JAEEGK010021823.1_pt1 | contig 13504 bp, 12 predicted proteins | sample 8958771 | NCBI WGS metagenome assembly JAEEGK01 (sample SAMN16246547, study PRJNA631951) | gut metagenome | biome: gut microbiome; feature: rumen; material: SC-attached | host: Bos | place: Iran: Karaj | collected 2018-10 | reverse complement strand
TGCGCTCCCCGTCGTAGGAGAAGACCACGTTTTCCAGCACGATGCCGTCCGGGTCCTCCCCCCGGGGCAGGGCAGCGTCCACCGGCGCCCGGGCCGGCACCAGGTCCAGGAAGGTGAAGATGTTGTTGGCCGCCGCCACGCCGTTCAGGGCGGTATGGCCGGTATTGATGAGATCCTGCACCGGCCGGAAGAAGGTGAAGGCCAGCATCAGAGCGTAAAAGGCGGCGGAGAGCAGGATCGCGCCGGCGGAGCACCGGCGGATCAGAATGAAGGTGGACCACAGGATGCCGCCGTAGATGAAGGCCTGGGTCAGAATGGTGGAATAGAAGGAGACCCGCATGGTCTTCACGATCATGTAATAGTAGTTGAAGGAGCGGGTCTTCAGGTTTTCCGCCCGTTCCGCGTCCCGGTTCATGAGCTTCAGGGTGGTCATGCCCTCCAGGCTCTCCAGGAAGTATTCGTTCAGCTTATCGAAGGTATCCCAGTAGTCCTTCCGCAGCATGGCCATGAGCTTCTTGAATACGGCGTTGGCCGGCACCACGGTGATGGACAGGATCAGCAGCACCCAGGCGGCGTAGGGAGAATAGGGATAGATCCGGGCGAAGAGGATGAAGGGGGCGATGAAGCAGTAGATCAGATCCGGCAGATACTCGCTGAAATACTTCTCCAGGGCCTCGATGCCGTCGATGGAGGCGGTGACGGCCCGGGAGGTGCCCATCTTCACCAGGTAGTCCATCTCCAGATCCAGCATCTTCTGATAGATGTTGTGGCGGAGACGGATGCGGATGTCCGCTGTGCATTTGAATTTCACTTCTCCCAGGATGAGGCTGCCCACCAGTCCGATCACGGCGGAGCAGAGCGCAATGGCGATCTGGGAGCCGATATTGGCGTTTCCTTCTCCCACGAAGCTGCCGATGAGCCGGCTCACGGCGGAGACCACCACCATGAAGGACAGCAGGATGACCAGCTTCGTGACGACGATGGCGATGATCCAGCCCCAGGAGTCCTTTCCCAGACGCAGGAGCTGTTTATTGATCAGAAGCAATTTGATTCCCCCTCTTCCCGAAATTGGGTATCGTCTTTGTCATAGTAGAACGCGCGCATCAGATCCCGGGTATACTCCTCCTTGGGCGCGTCGTATACCTCTTCCGTGCTCCCCGCCTCGATGATGACGCCGCGGCGGATCACGATGACCCGGTCGCTCACGGCCCGGACCACGTCCAGATCGTGGGAGATGAAGAGCATGGCGAAATCCAGCTTTTTCTGCAGATCCTTGATGAGGCTCAGGATCTGGGCCTGGACGGACACGTCCAGCATGCTGGTGGGCTCGTCTGCGATGAGCAGCTCCGGCTCCAGGGCGATGACCCGGGCCAGGACGGCCCGCTGGATCTGACCGCCGCTGAGCTCCCAGCAATAGCGGCTCAGGTGTTCCTTCTGCAGGCCCACCATGGCGATGAGCTCTTCCAGGAGCTTCCGCTCCTCCGGTCCCCCCCTGGGGACCAGCCGGTAATTCCGGATGGCCTCCAGGATGCATTTCTCGATCTTCATCCGGGGGTCCAGGGCGGTCTCCGGATTCTGGAAGATGATCTGCACCTGCTTGTGGTACTGCTTGAGTTCCTCCCCCTTCAGGGAGGAGACGTCCTTCCCGTTGAGGGAGACCGTGCCGGAGGTGGCGTCCAGGAGCTTGGCCAGGATGAGGGAAAGGGTGCTCTTGCCGCAGCCGCTCTCCCCGATGACCCCCAGGGTCTCCCCGTCAGCCAGGGTAAAGGAAACGTCGTCCAGCGCCCGCTTGCGCTCCCGGCCCAGCATGCCGGAGCGGTAGACCTTGGTCAGTCCTTTTACTTCAATCATATCGCCAGCACCTCACCGTTCTGTCCTCCCCCACGCTTTTCATGGGGGGATGCTCCCTGCGGCACCGGTCGCCGGCATACCTGCAGCGGTCTGCGAAGCGGCAGCCCTCCGGCATGTCGATCAGGCTGCAGGAGCTGCCCTTCAGCACCTGCATGCCGTTCTGGGGCATGGCGGCCATGAGGGCGGAGAGATAGGGATGCTTCGGCATGCTGAAGAGCTTCTTCGTGGGGCCGAATTCCACGATCTCCCCCGCGTACATCAGGGCCAGGGTATCGCAGATGGCCCCGGCGAACTTCAGATCGTGGGTGATGATGAGGCCGGAGCAGCCGGTAAAATCGATGAATTTCTGCAGGGAATCGATCACCTGGCCCCGGATGAGGGCGTCCAGCCCCTTGGTGGGCTCGTCGGCGATGAGGAAGGGGGGCTTGCCGCACATGGCCATGGCGGTGAGGGCCCGCTGCTTCATGCCGCCGCTGAGCTCCAGGGGATACTTGTTCATGATCTCCTTCGGGTCGTCGAAGGAGAGGGAGGCCAGGATCTCCAGGGCGTGCTCCTTCGCCTCCCGCCCGGTGAGGCCGCCGCAGACCCGCAGGGATTCCAGGAGCTGGGTGCCGATCTTCAGCACCGGATTCAGGGCCTCCGTGGGGTTCTGGTTGATATAGGCGATCTTCTTCCCCCGGACGGCCCGGATCTCCTCCTCGTTCATGGTCATGAGATCCTTCCCCTGGAAGAGGATCCGTCCGGATTGCTCCACGGTGGGGGGCAAAAGCCGGAGGATGGTCTGGCCCAGGACGGATTTGCCGCAGCCGGTCTCCCCCGCCAGGCCCACGATCTGCCCGGGGGCGACGGTGAAATTCACGTCGCACACCGCCTTCACCAGGCCGGCCCGGCTGTGGAACGCGGTGGATACATGGTCAAGCTTCAGTAATTCTTCCATTGGATCACCTACATCTTGCTGGCGTTCACGCTGTCATGGGGATCGAACTTATCCTGCAGCGCGTCGCCCACGGTGTTGAACATGATGGAATACACGGCCAGCACCAGGCCGGGGAAGATGAACATCCAGGGGTTGGAACGTATATAAGTCATGCCGTCCTGGATCATCAGGCCGATCTCCGCATTGGGGGGCTGTACGCCGAAGCCCAGGAAGCTCAGGCCCGCGATGGCCAGCACCATATGGCCGATCATCAGGGTGAACATGGGGATGATGGTGCGGAGCACGTTGGGCACGATGTGGAAGAAATGGATGCGGAACAGGGAGGAGCCGATGGCGATCTCTCCCTTGATGAAATTGGCCTCCCGGAGGGTGATGACCCGGCTCCGGGTGAGCCGGGCGTAGCTCAGCCAGCCGAAGATGCACATGGCCACGATCATGCTGAAGATGCCGTTGCCCAGGAGCAGCATGACGCACAGGGTGAGCACCGTACCCGGGAAGGAGAGGATGACGTTCTGAAGAAAGACGAAGATCTTATCCAGGATCCCGCCCGCGTACCCCACCACGGTGCCGATGGTCACCCCCAGAGCCAGGCAGATCACCTGCATGATGAAAGCCATGAGCAGGCTCAGGCGCAGGCCGATGAAGGAGCGGCACAGGAGGTCCCGCCCCAGGTTGTCCGTGCCGAAGGGATGCTGCCAGCAGGGCGGAGTATTGGCGATGGTCGTGGTCACCACGTCTCCCCTGCCGAACAGCAGCTTGGAGAACACGATGAGCAGCAGCATGGCGGCCAGGACGCAGCACTTGACGATCAGGGAGCGGTTCTCTTTATTTCTTCTCATACATGCCCTGCCTTACCCGCGGATCGATGGCCAGATAGAGGAGATCCGCGATCGTGGTGAGAACGACGACGATCATGCCCATGAGGAAGACGAAGCCCAGGATCGCCGGAAAATCCTTCGACCGCAGCGCACGCAGGAGGAAATTCCCGATCCCCGGGAGACTGAAGATATTCTCGATGATGACGCTGCCTCCGATATGGGCGATGAGGCTGGAGGTCACCATGGTGACCACCGGGAGCATGACGTTTTTCAGGATGTGCCCCACGAAGACCTGCCGGTCGTTCAGGCCCCGGGCCCGGGCGGTGACCACGTAGCCCTCGCTCAGGTTGTCCAGCACCCCGGAGCGGGTGACCCGGATGAGGCCGGCACAGCCGCTGAGACCCATGACCACCGCGGGAAGGACCAGGCTTTTGATCCCCTGGTAATCCGCAATGGGGAACCAGCTGAGCTTCATGGCGAAAACCCAGAGGAAAAGGATCGCCAGCCAGAAGGATGGCACGGAGAGGCTCACCGCACTGAAAAACCGGGTCAAGCGGTCAATGATCCCGTTCCGCCTCCTGGCCGAAAGGATCCCCAGCCCTACCCCCAGCACCAGGGAGATGGCGGTGGACAGGAGGGCCAGCTGGGCCGAGCATCCCAGGCGTGACAGGAAATCCGTCAGGACGGGATTGCCGGTTTTATAGGAGGTGCCCAGGTCCCCGTGGAGCATGTTCACGAACCAGTCCTTGTACATCTCCAGAAAGCCCTTGTTCAATCCCAGCTGTTCCGCATAGCGCTGTACGACCTCCTTCTGTACCCCCATGGAGCCCATCTTTTCCGTCAGGAGGAGCTCCGCGGGGTCTCCGGGGGAGATATACAGGAGGCCGTAGGTGAGGAAGGAAACGAAGAGGGCGGTGAGGATGGACACCGCCAGCTTTTTGAGGATGGGTAATGCTTTCATTCGAACCTCCGCCGTATGATAGGATGGTCAGGGGTACGCGCCCCTGACCATCCGCAGTTTCCCGTATCCGGAACTTATTTCCGGTTGATGACGACCTCGGAGAAGTCGATGAGGTTCTGGGTTCCCCGGGTCCAGATGAAGCCGGAGACTTCGTCCGTATGGACGTAGGACCCCACGCTGGCATAGAGGGGCGTGGCGACATAGGCGGCGTAGATATCCGCCCAGATCTTATCGAAGGTCTCCTGGATCTCCTCCTCGCTGGTGGAGGTGAGGACTGTCTCCAGATAGCCGGGGAACTTGTCGTTCACGCCGAAGCCGGGGCCGAAGTTGTCGTATTCGCTTGTGGATCCCCGCATGTTGAAGTAGGCAATGGCGGTGGTCCAGGGATGGCACATGCAGATATCCATGTCGCCGGAGTTGGTGCGCTCCAGGAAGGCGTTGCGCTCCAGGGCGTTGATCTCCATCCCGATTCCCACGGCCTTCAGGTATTCCCCGAAGAGGACGCCGATGGTACGGTAGGTATCGCTGGACATGGTGACGAACTGGAGGACCACGTTCTTGCCGTCCTTTTCCACGATGCCGTCTCCGTCGGTATCCTTGTAGCCCGCGTCCGCCAGGATCTGCTTGGCCTTCTCGGGATCATAGGTGTACTCTTCGCCGTTCCGGTTGGAATACTTGTCCTCGGGAGCGAGGAAGGTGCCCATGGCATGGCCGAAGCCCAGGGTCAGGACGTCCACCATGTTCTGCCGGTCGATGGCGTAGGTCACGGCCTTCCGAAGCTCGATATCAGTCATGGGGCCTTCCACATAGTTGTACATATAGGTGGCGGGGCTGCTGCCGTTGCGCAGCATGATCTTCAGCTGCCCTTTGTCCTGGATCTCCTTCAGGCTGGCGCTGGAGAGCTGGGAGTTTGCGTGGGAATCGACGCCCAGCACGTCCACTTCCTTCTTTTCCAGGGCCATGATCCGGGTGGTATCGTCAGGCAGGACCTTCCAGATGACGGTCTTGGGGGCGCCCTTCTTGGCGGGGTTCCAGTAATCCTCGTTCCGGGTGAACTCGGCGCGCACGTCCGGCTGATGATCCGTGAGGATGTAGGGGCCGGTGCCCACCCATTCCACAAAGTTGCCGTCCTCGCTGATCTCGCCGGGCTTCACCACAAAGAAGTAAGTGAGGTCGTATTCCGTATTCATATAGGGATCGGTGAGCTTCATCACCAAGGTGGAATCGTCCTTCACCTCCAGGGAATCGATCAGGCCGGCAAAGCCGTTGGGGGCGGTGTTCAGCTGGGATTCGATGGTGTACTTGATGATCTCCGCATCCACGGGGGTGCCGTCGGTGAACTTGATGTTGGGCTTGACCTTCAGGGTGAACTCGGTGTAGTTGTCGTTATGCTCGCTGGACACCACATAATCAGACGCGTTGTAACTGTCGATGCGGAACAGCAGCATGTCGTAGATCATGTTCTTGCCTTCGTTGGTGAAGTCGGCTCTGGCGCCGATCACCAGTGTGTCCGCCAAGGGGTTCTCCGTGGCCTGGGCGTCCGCAGGCTTGTCCCCGGCGGGTTTTCCGCCGCCGCTGCAGGCGGCCAGAGACAGGCAGAGGCACAGGACCAGGAGGAGGCAGATCCGTTTTTTCATGTTCGTACTCCTTTTCTTCATTCCGAAATTGTATTGTACAATAACAGGGCATACCCCTCCCCCGGTCAGGTTTGGGATATGCCCTGCTGTTGTTCAGTCGGACAAACGGTATTCTTTTTTCTGCGGGAGGGGATCAGAGCTTCACGCTCTTCCGGATCTCCTCCAGACGGACGGGCTGACCGTCCGCGATATGGAGCTGGATCTCTCCGAACTGCATCTCCCGGATCAGACGGATCAGCTTTTCCTCCTTTTCCGAGAGGCTGAGCCCGGCCGCCGCAGGACGGACGCCGCCGCAGGCGTCCGGTCGGGAAGGCTTCAGGTCGTACACTTTGCTCATGGTTTCTCCTTATCCGGCGTCCGGAGAACGGGCAAAAATAGCCCGCCTCGGTATTCGAGACGGGCTTCGGGTGCAACAGCACATAAATATGCAATAATTAGTGCATATCTCCCTCGGCTACTGAACTCGAATAGCGAGCTTCTCTCCCCCATGTATCTGACTTGGCCCGGAGGCCGCACAGTGCCGGTCGCGTCGGTTCTTACCCGTTTCCATGCTGCTGTTGAGAGCAGGAGAGAGAGTCTTTATGCAATTTCTACTTGAATAATAACATCTTCTCATGTGAAATACAAGGTGCCCGGTGATTTTTCAGAATAAGGCATAAAAGAATCCCCCGGAAATCCGGGGGAATTAGCCAAAAGCGACATGGCCGCCCGGGGATGGGGCAGTATTCACCCATACCCGTATAAGTATGCATACCCCAGGGGGGGGATACGGGGTCATCCCCGCCTGAACGCCTCCTGCCCCGTCAGAGGGATTCCATCAGCTGCCAAACCTCCGCCAGGGGGAAATCCCCGCTGGGAGGCTCCATGAGGATCCCCTGGAGGAAGTCCTTCGCCTCCCGGCTCTGGGGCAGCATATAGCCGCTCTCCCGCATCAGGTCCGCCCCGGTGAGGCGGAGGGAGGCGGCGCAGGCCAGCATGAGGCGGCGCAGGCCTTCCCTGTCCGTTTCCCCGGCCACCTGCCGGGCCAGAGTCTCCAGTTCCGTCTTCTTCACCGACAGGGCGTTCAGGGCGTTCACCGTCTCCCGATCCTTGGGCTGCCGGGGAGGATACTCCAGGGGGACCAGGTAGATGGCCCCGCCGGGGCAGGCATCGGCGCAGGCGCCGCAGCCCACGCACTTTTCCGGATCGATGACGCTGTTCTCCGTATCCGTCGCCCCGGTGGGACAGACGAAGAGGCAGAGACAATCCTTGGTGCAGAGACGCAGGTTCCGCACCGCCAGCTTTTTGATCTTCTGCTCCATGGCTCAGCCCTCCACCTTTTCAAATTTCCAGGCGGGCACCCGGCATACCGGACACTGCTCCGGCGGGGCGTCCCCCACGTACACGAAGCCGCAGGCGGTGCAGAGCCAGACGCCGGTCCCCTCCAGCATGCTCTCCCCCTGTTCCCGGTACTGCTCCAAGAGGATGGCCAGCATCCGGTCCGCCTTCTCTCCCCATACCAGGGCCCTGGCGGCTCCCCGGTCCCCCCGGGCGTCCACCGCAGCCCGGACGGCGGGATAAGCGGCGATCTCCTCCCCCAGCAGGGCCTCCAGCCGCTCCGGGGAAGCCCCGGGCTCCGGGGGGACGAGGGCGGTGAACCGCTCCGCCAGCATGGAAAACTTTGCCGCCTGCTCCGCTTTTCCCTGCTTCTCGCAGGCCCGACCCAGGTCGGTGCACAGGGCCGCCATCTGGCCCCAGCTCAGCTTCTCCGCTTCACCCATGGCGAAGTCCGCCGCCGGAGCTCCCGCCGGGGGCTCGGCCCCCTTCTCCGGCCGGAAGCTGGATTTTGCGGCCCTGCACAGGGGGCAGACCCAGCTCTCCGGAAGGTCGGCGAAGGGCGTTCCCTCCTTCTCCTCGTCGTATACGTACCCGCATACGGGGCAGACGTATTTCATTCCGCGTCCTCCTTTCCCCCGGACCGGGGCCCGGGCTCTCCCTCCTCCGGCCGGAAGCTGTTCCTGGGGGCGTAGCACAGGGGACAGGCCCAGGTCTCCGGAAGGTCGGCGAAGGGCGTGTCGGCCTTCGCCTCGTCGTACACTTCTCCGCACAGGGGACAGATAAATCTCATGGCTTGACCTTCTTTCCTGACCTTTCTTCTCCTCACGGCGCCTCCGCCGTACTGAGGATGATCCGGTTCGGGCCGGTCTGGCAGACCTGGATCTGATCCAGGGGGGAGAGGGGCCGGGTTTCATTGGGCAGATACAGCCGTTCCGGGGAGACGTAGACCGTGTCCTCCCGGCGTCTGCCGTTCACGTACACCACGCTGTAGGGGGTGAAGCCGGAGCCGTCGATCTCCGTCATGGTCTCCCGCTGGAACACTTCCGTGACCGTGATGTCCTCCAGACCCATCTTCATCTCCGTCCGCCGGTAAGGGCTCTCCCCGCCGTAGGCGATCTGATCCCCGTACAGCAGGTCGTACTCCAGGAGCTCCAGCCCGTCCTGATACCCCTCCAGGCCCATATGCTCCAGGTGATAGTCCGTCACCACGCCCCCCTGGATCCCCGCGGCGTCCAGGAGATGGGCCGTCAGCTGGTAGGCCCACAGGTCCCGATCCTCTCCTCCGACCCCCGCGCCGTAGTTGCTCCAGATGAAATACTGGGTCTGGAAGAGGGTGCCGCACACCAGATCCTCCGCGGAGAGATCCAGCACCGGCAGATGGTCCCCGTAGGCGATCACCATGGTCTCTTCCGGCCAGTCCTCCAGGGCGGCGATCAGATCCCCCAGGAAGGCGTCGGTCCCCTGGAGCTGCTTGACAAAATACCGGAACTGCTCCGAGGCGTCCCCTTCGAAGACCTCGTTACCCTTGAAGCGGATATCGTCCACGTCGCTGTCGTCCGGGTACTTGCCGTGGCACTGGACGGTGACCGTAAAGACGAAATCCCGGGATTTTGTCTTGTTCAGCGCTTTCATGATGTATTTCGTCAGTACCCGGTCCTTGGGCCAGCCCTTCTCCGTGGTCTGCACGTCGTTCATGTACTCCACGGAGGTGAAGTCGTCGAAGCCCAGGTTGGGATAGACCTCGTTCCGGCTGTAGAAGGAACCGGTATAGTCATGGACGGCGTGGGTCCCGTACCCCAGCTCCTTAAGGTAATAGGCGATGCTCTCGCAGGTGTTCTCCCGGAGCAGGGACTCATAGGGGTATTCGCTGATCCCGAAGAAATCCAGGCTCATCCCGGTGAGGACCTCGAACTCGGCGTTCACGGTCCCCGCCCCCAGGGTGGGCATCCGCAGGTAGCCGGAGGCGCAGGAGTCCCGCAGGCGGGTGAAATTGGGGATGGGATCCTCCGCCAGCTCCACCCCCTGGATGAGGGCCGGGTCGAAGAAGGATTCCAGCTGGATCAGGATGATGTTGGGTTTTTTCTTCTCCGCCTCCACCGTCCCGTCCAGATCCAGCTCCTCCACGCTGTCCCTGGAATAGTTCTCCGGCCGGCTCACGCCGCTTTTGAAGATGCCGGTCATGAAGCAGTAGGGAAAGCCCCGCTGCTCATAGGCCTCGTTGATGCTCTCGTACTGGGCGGAGAGCTTGATGTGCCGGGTGCCGAAAAAGCCGATGATGAACAGGGCGAGGGCAAAGGCGGCTACCGTCAGGATATCCTTCCTCCGATGCTCCGGCTTTTCGCTCCTGGGGGCATGGAAGAACAGCCACGCCAGGAAGGCCAGGAGGAGCACCAGTCCCGCCCCCATGCCGATGAGGGCCAGGGGGGTGAAATACACGTCCGCGATGGTGAGCCCCGAAGCCAGGATGGCAAAATCCCGGGCGGAAAAGGGGATCGCCCGGAAGGCCAGGGTGGAGATGTTCACGATCCCGAAGGCGAGCCACACCAGGGTGATGAGGATGCTGTAAAACGCCTTCCGCCGCAGCACCATGGTGAACATCAGGGTGGAGAAGATGATCGCCGCGTTCAGCAGGAACATATGGGGGCTGTGGCCGATGAACAGGAAGGCGGTGTAGAAGGGCTTGTGGCCCAGCAGTTCGATGATCAGCTCCAGAAGGGCGGACAGCACCGCCAGGGCGGGGATCGGCCGGGTCTCCAGCAGCAGCCGCCAGGCGTCCGCCCAACGGGAGATCCTCCGCCCCAGAGCCGCTCCCGGCGCGGCGCGTTCTTTGGTTTTCACAGCCGTCCCTCCCATCTTTCTGTCTCCGCGGCGCTGCCGCCCGCGGTATTGGATCTCGCTTTTGCCCCGCAGGGCGATTCATATGCAAAGCGCCATTCACGACGCAAAGCGTCCATTCGCGTTCCGAAGGAACCGTTCACGCGCCGACAGGCGCCATTCATATCCCCCGTTTCAGCTCTCCCCGCAGGGTCCATGCTCCCCCCGTCTGCTCCAGATACAAGGCGCGGAGGGAATCCCCGGCCTGGACGCCCTCATCGAAGAAATACCGGGACAGGGGATCGATGAGCATGCTTTCCACGATGTTCCCCACTCCCCGGCCGCCGTTTTCCAGGTTCCCCAGGGCGGCGGCCAGCAGCTGCTCCCGCAGCTCCGGGGAGAGGGTGAGGGCGACGCCCTTGTCCCTGGCCGCCCGCTCCCGGATCTTCGTCAGCAGGGCGTCCAGGATCTGGGCCGCCGCGGGGGGACGGATATAGTCGAAAACGATGATGTTCTCCCCCATGCGGTTCAGCAGCTCCGGCCGCCCCAGCTCCAGCTTGAAATAGTCCTCTATATTCCGGCGGATCACCCGGCGCAGGGTGTCGGAATCCGTATCCGGGGTCACCAGGGCCTGCCTCCGGCCCTCTTCCCCCTCCCCGTAGAAGCCCAGGTTGCTGGTGAAGATGATGACGGTCTCGGTGAAGTACACCGTGTTCCCCTGGCCGTCCGTCATCCGTCCGTCCTCCAGGATCTGGAGGAACTTGTCCAGAATGGATGGATGGGCCTTTTCGATCTCGTCGAACAGGAGGATGGAGAAGGGGTGCTTCCGCACGGCGTTGGTGAGCTGGCCGCCCGCCTCATACCCCACGTAGCCCGGCGGGGCCCCCAGGAGCCGCTGGTCGGAATGGCTCTGGCGGTACTCGCTCATGTCGAAGCGGATGCAGCAGTCCTCGTCCCCGAACAGGGCCTCCGCCAGGGTCTTGGCGGTCTCGGTCTTCCCGGTGCCCGTGGGACCGGCGAAAAAGAGGATCCCCTTGGGCTTCGTCTGGGAAGAGCTCTGGAGGTTGCCCAGCCCGGTGGCCGCCCGCTTCACCACGTCCAGGGTGCGGCCCACGGCGTAATCCTGCCCCTTCACCCGGCGGCGGAAGGCCTCCTCCGCAGCCCGGAGGCGGGATTCATCCAGCCGGTCCCAGGGATTCTCCCGGATGCCGTATTTATACAGATCCACCACCCGGCACAGGTCCCGGGGGGTCAGCCCCTCGTTGACGCAGAGGCTCCGGAGGCTCAGCAGTTCCGTAAGGCTCAGGCCCTCCGTCAGCCCCGTGAACCGGTCGGCGATCTTCTCCAGCTCCCCGGGGTGCTCCTCCAGATATTCCCGGTCCCGCTCCCAGGCGCCGGGGGTGAAGAAGCGCCGCAGCTCCGGCCCCGTCACCAGGGCGGCCCGTTCCTCCCTTCCGGGAGGCTCCACGGCGATGCTCTTCACGTTGGGATTCTGGAGGTAGAACCAGGGGGGCAGATCGTTCACCTTGTTCACGATGAGGATCATCAGATTCTTCAGCCGGTCGACTCCCGTGGCCACGTCCCGGCTCTCCAGGGAGGCCTGGAGGAGGGTGGTGAAGCTCTCCAGATCCCCCTGCTCCATCCGCTCCGGAGAAACGATATACCGGGAGGCGAATTCCAGCACCGCCGCCACGGGCTCCCGATCCTGGGCCATGGCCCGGCGGATCAGGGACGCGGCTCCGCCCCTGCCCCGGAAATCCCCGTACTGCAGGAGCTGATTCTCGGTCATGCCCAGGGCCCTGGCAAAGCCCCGCTTCGCCTCGGCGTCCCAGGGATTGTCGAAGCCGTTCCGATTGTCGTAAAACAGGATGTTCCGGTACCCTCTCCGGCTGAGGAAATCCTGCAGCCAGGGGCCCAGGCGCACCGCTTCTCCGCCCCCCGCGGGGCGGTAGATATCCAGTACGTTTCCCTCCAGGATCAGCACGGGCTTGATGCGCCGGAAGATCTCCAGCTCCCGCTGCCACTTGGGGATCAGTTCGCTCATGGCCTTCCCTCCCATGTTCGGGCAGTATACCACATTTTTCGCCCCGGGGCAACGGATCTTCTCCGGTCCTTGACTTTCCCCGCCCCATGGGGGAGAATAGGTCCGATGATCAAAAAGGAGAAACGGGGGCTTGCAAAATGGAAAACCGGTTCGGGAAGGAGATCACGATCCTGCCCAGCCTGTGCGACAGCGCGGCGCTTCTGGGCATACCGGATACCTTCGGTCTGTTCATGGACGTCGCTTCCGAGCATGCGGCGGCTCTGGGCTGCGGCATCCGGGAGCTGGGGGAAAAGGGCCTGTTCTGGCTGACGGTGCGCACCCGGGTGCGCTTTTTCCGCCGCCCGGCGCTGATGGAACGGGTGACTCTCTCCACCTGGCCGGAGGCCCCGGGCCGGCTCCGGGCGGAGCGGGACTACCTCATGGAGCAGGAAGGCCGGGTCCTGGCCGCCGGGAAGACGGAGTGGGGCGTGCTGGATCAGGCCTCCGGCCGGCTGATTTCCCCGAAGGAGGTCTACCCGCCGGAGCTGGCGTTCTTCCCGGAAACGGTGTGGCCGGAGCCCTTCACCCGCCTGCCGGACGAGCCCATGGAGGAATACGCCCGGTATACCGTCCGCTCCGTGGATATGGACCTGGGGGAGCACATGAACAACGTGGCCTATATCCGGTCCCTGGCGGGGACCTTCTCCGCCCCGGAATGGCAGGCCATGAAGATCCGGGAGCTGGAGATCGCCTACCGCACCTCCTGCCATGAGGGGGACGTGCTCATCTGGCAGCGGCGCACCCAGCCCGACGGTTCTCTTGTCCTCCGGGCGGTGCGGGAGGATGAAAAGACCGCCGTCCAGGTACGGATCACGCCGTCTCAGGACTGAGAGGGCCTGAAGGGGTCCCACCTCGCAGGCTGTCTCTCCCGGCTGGGTGTTTCAAACCGTTTCTTCCCTATCTCAGGCCAAAGCTTTCGCTTTGGGCCGAAGAGGAGGAATGATCGAACACACGCGAGGGATCGCGGCCCTTACGCTAACCGTATCCCCCGTACCTCAAATCGAAGCGGATGCTTCGATTTGAAGAGGAGGAGCAATCGAACGCAAGCAAGCATTCGCGGCTCTTACGGCAACCGCGGATGCGCAG
>JAEEGK010021822.1_pt1 | contig 13505 bp, 9 predicted proteins | sample 8958771 | NCBI WGS metagenome assembly JAEEGK01 (sample SAMN16246547, study PRJNA631951) | gut metagenome | biome: gut microbiome; feature: rumen; material: SC-attached | host: Bos | place: Iran: Karaj | collected 2018-10 | reverse complement strand
GAGTTGTTTGAGCTCACGTAAAGGCCTCCATTGATCCCCGCAACGGCATTTGCCCTGTTTACGATGACATTCAGAGTCTCGCCCTGGTCCTGCCAGGGATAGATGCACGCAAGGCTGACCTTTGAAGGATCCTTGATGATAAGGAGCGTTCCGTAGAAGGTACGTCCTGCGATCCCGACGACTCTTACGCCGTTTTCGTCAAATTCTTCCTCATTTGCCACAGAAGTGGTGTTTGAACCCGAAACAACGCTTCCGGCTTCAAAATCGGTCACATTTTCCCTGTAGATCACCGATGCGCCGCTGATTTCCTCCTGACCCACGATGGACGCAGGATCCTGTGCCACTGCGGCCGGCGTTCCCGTAACCGATATTTTGATAAGGCTCTTATCAACGGTCTCGTTCATATCGCCCATGGAATTGCCCTGAACCACGCTGTTTATCTCGTCTTCGGTAAGATACCATGATGCGAGGAACTTGAGCTGTCCCGTTTCAAGCACGGTACTTACAAACACTCTTCTCGCCGCTTCCGATGAACCATTGCATATCATGCTCATGATGAAGTAGAGCGTGATGAACAAAACAACGGCAAAAGTCCCGATCACCGCAAACACATATCCGATTATGTTCAATATGCCTGTTTTCTTAGTTTTCATGTGTTTCTTCCGTCTCCTCATCGTCTATCAGATCTCTGAGTTCCGCAAGTCTCCATGCCCAGGTGCCGTCCGAGCCGTCGCTTCCCGTATCTCTCAGGAAATAGCATACACAGTTCATCCTGTCGCGGCGTCCGTTTATAAGATATTCCTTGCCGTTGGTCCTGAGCATTATCTTCTCAAAGCTTATCTCGCAAGAGAAGAAATCATCGCTGTACATTACAAAATTTTGCACCTTTTCGTTCACAAATGCCGGTGAAGGAAGCGTGTGACGCGAGATGAACGTGATATCCACGCTCCTCGCATAGCTTCTTGCCACGCTTTCAAGATAGGAATCCGGCACAAGGACTTTTCTTATCATGCCAAGACCCTTGTCTGAAGGTTCTTCGGCATTGTCATTGTATTTTCCGGTGTCCACATCGTACTTGTAGACATCTCTTGTGAGGAAAAGGCTCCACATCTGGGCGATCTTTAACAGCTCTGATGTGTCCGCTATCTCTGTGGGTACCTCCGCAAGCTTTGACTGTTCGGTTATCGTTATCTCCTCGCCGTTGTACTCATAGGCAATGGAAGCGCCGAGGTTGTCCGTTATCTCAAACTCCGGATGAGTCAGGCTCTTTGGAAATTCATAGGTCAAAAGCTGAGGCATCGAAGCATAATCCTTGCAGTACTGATACTCTTCAAGAAGCTCCCGCTTTGTTACATATTTCGAAGTGTCGACGTTTTCAAGTGAAAGCTCGAAATTTGAAGGGACGCGCACAAAGATGTCATAATACGTGAGTTGTTCGCCGAAAGCGTAATCCACGCTGTATCCATAGGAATCGGTCACGCTGAAGACAGGATCGGTATCGGTCAGATCCACGACATATTTTGTCGATCCGTCGGTCGTCTCACCGGAAAGCACCTCATCATCATGCTTTACCACATATTCCTCGGGAAGTATGAAGGTGTACCTGTATTTGTTTATCACTATCTCCGAAGGAGAAGGTGAAGTAGTGAGCGTCTTTCCCGGAGCCGGTGTGGGTGACAGTGACGCAGACTGCAGGTCATCCGCCACAGGCGTCAGTTTTTGAAGCTTCCAGTCGTTCACGGTGAGTATCACCATGAGCACCTTTGACGAAGTGCAGTCGAGAGTAGCCTTTGCCACAAGCTCATCGTCCGCGTAAAACCCGTATGTCTGTTCTTCCTCGGAATAACTTCCGGAAAGGAGCTTGTAATCCCATTTTCCGGCTTTCTTCAGCTTTGTGCGGTATCTCAATGCATCCTCGTCGCTCATCTCGCTTAAGTTGAGGCTTTCCCCAATGTTGTCGGTCGCGACGTTCTTTTTCAGGTGTTCAAGTTCGTTCTCGATCACATTTTCGGGCTGGGCCTTCTCATATGTGAGAAGAGCCTTCTCAACATATGCGAGGAGCAGGATCGCCAGTATTATCAGGATACCCGCTATTATTTTGTATACGTTCCAAAAGCCACCTTTTTTCATCAGGTCAATTCTTCTTTCTTCGCTCTGTCCATATCCTGTTTCGTCGTTTTCTTATAAGGCAGAACATTCCTCCGCCCATGACCGCGCTCAGGAATACGGCCCACACTTCGCGCCAGTGCTTGTTCAAAAAGTCCGAGCCGCCTCTGCCCGTTATGGTCTCCCACATGGACGGTCGTGGTGTCGGTGTGGGGGATGGTGACGGCGTCGGCGTGTTTGTCGGTGTCGGTGTGTTTGTCGGAGTGTTCGTCGGTGTCGGTGTAAATGTCGGCGTCGGAGTGTTCGTTGGTGTCGGCGTGTTTGTCGGCGTCGGCGTGTTTGTCGGTGTCGGCGTCGGCGATGGGACAAGAGTGACATAGATCATAGCGACCCATCCGTCCTGTTCATCGCTCAGGTGCACGCGTCCCCAGTCGCTCCCGCTGGTACCCTGCACAAATTCAAACAGATCTATCAGCGTGTCGTTTAAAAATCCGCCTATGATGTCCGAGTTTACCGTGTAAGACTCTCTGACGTTGAGCTTGTTCCGCACGGAAACACGATACTGTCCGACCTCATATTGCGCGGGGATCGGCGTGTTTGTTGGGGTCGGCGTGATCGTTGCGATGAGCTTTAAAAATTCCATCGCTACCCATCCGGATCCGTCTGTAGCCGGAACAAGGCCCCAGTGATGTCCGTTTTTGTTGTATACGAAATCGAGTATCTCCACGATCTCCTTTGAGGGGATCTTTGAAACTATCTCGGAGTTCGTGCTCGTATCCGATCGTAAATTGAGATTGCTTCCCTCATCTGTCACCACTTCGTAAAGTCCGATGCTGTAATCCGCGGGTGCGGGAGAAATGGTGGGAGTGGGTGTGCGTGTAGCAGTCGCCTTGGGCTTGGGTGTGGATGTGGGGATGGACTGCTTGATCTTTGAGATCTCCTCCGAATTCGGAGCGCCTTCAAAGTAGGAGTAGTAGTTCTTGTACATCTTTGCGTAGTTGATGGAATGGAACTTGCTCCTGAACTCAGACCACGTGAGAGTCGTGAAATTGCTTATCTTGCACTTTCCCACCCAGTTGTTGTCGATATAGGTGACCGTGCCCTTGTCAAAATCGACGGCCATGAAAACTATCGAATGCTGCGAATAGTTTACTCTGATATGCATGCCGGGATGAAGGCTCTCGGCATTCTCTGCAAACCACTTCTTAACGTCTGAGGATGACTTCAGCGTTCCGGGGCCGGAGATGTTTTTAAACCTGCTGCTGTGGGAAAACTCGTTGCACCCGAAAAGTACCTGCTCAAAAAACATGGCATAGCCCATGCACTGTACTGCTCTCAGGTCGCATTTCACGCCGTCGATATAAACATATCTCAGGCAATTGCAGTTGGAGCCGTTCGCGACACAGTTGATCCTCCCGGTGTGGCAGGTGCAGGCCTTGCGGTTCTTGGAGAAATAGTCACCGGGCCCATAAAGGCTGATGGCATAGTTTATGCGTTCGGCAATAAAATCATCCTTGCTGAACGCTTCGCCCCATGATGACGCGCTTGCTGTATATTCAGGAGCTGCGGCCGTTCGTCCCACGATGAGGAGTTGCAGCAGCAGCGCCCATATCATTATCTTTGCTGTCTTTCTTTTGTTTAGCATAAAAACCCTTTATCAATCCCAGTAAGCAAATGGAGCAAACTTACCTTGCTTCGATCTCTATCGTGAGCTTCGGTGTCTCTTCTCCGAACACCTGATTCCACAGATCCTTTAAGTTGTCTACAGTGAGCCCGTTACCGTCTTCAAAGAGCCTGTGCTTTTTTGCCAGGTCGTCGGTATAATCCGAAAGTCTGAAAGGATAAAAATTCGGATTCTTGCTGCTGCTCTTGTACTGATGGCATACGTTGGGCTCGGCGGTGGCTTCTATCGAAAGGCCGTCCCAGTTTTTGGTAACGACCACTTTTGCCATGGCTCCCAGGCACCTTTCCCATTTGTCCTGCCCATGTACAAAGTTACCGAGAGAATAATAGCAGATGCATTCATTTCCGTTATCGGCCTTTATCGTCTCCATGGGCTCTATGACATGCGGATGTGTGCCGATTATGATGTCGGCGCCCGCCTCGGCAAGCACCCTTGCGGCCACCTTCTGAGAAGATGTGGGCTGATACCTGTATTCCTTTCCCCAGTGAGGGAATACGATGACAACGTCGACCTGGTCGTTCAGTTCCCTGATGTCAGCCACCAGGCGGCTGTTCAGCATCCCGTTCCTGATCCTCTCTTCGTACTCGTCAAGAGGCTCATCAACGTCGTCTTCTTTCTTGCGGCTCACTTCAAGCTTCTTCTCGACATCGGCCATGTAGGAATATTCCTTCGGCACCTCGATGCCATTTGTTCCGTAGGTGTAGTTGAAAAGCGCGAATGTCACGCCGTTCACTTCGGTTATGGCGTAGTGCGGCTCATTTTCGTCGGCATGTACACCCAAGACCACCGCATCCTTGTCCGCCCAGTATCCGAGGGTGCTCTGAATGCCGGCGATCCCCTTGTCCATCATGTGATTTGTGGCTGTGCAGATCACATTAAATCCGCATTCAAGCTCCTTGTCCCCGACATAGAACGGGCTTCCGAACTGGGGATAACCCGATATCCCGAGGCTCTCGTCAACAAGAATGGTCTCCTGATTGAGGCAGTTCAGATCGCCCCATTCCAGGTCTTCGGTGAAATTTTGGAAAAAGCCCTCATAGTATCTCCATATGCTCGCGTGCATAAGGATGTCCCCGACCGATGTGATGTTCACCACGGCAGGAGTAGGCGTAGGTGTGGGCGTAAATGTGGGTGTCGGCGTAAACGTCGGCGTTGCCGTGTTTGTAGGTGTAGGTGTGGGTGTCGGTGTCACATCCGCTGTGGGAAGCACCGTTACCGCAAAAGTCGGCACCTGTGTCGAAGTCGCTATGGGAAGCGGCGTAAAAGTCGGCGCCGGTGACGGCATGATCCCGAAAGGATCGATTATCCCAAACACATGAAGGTAAAGGAACACGGCCACACCGATAAGACCCAGCACGGCCAATATCTTGAACTTTAAATTCTTGTCTTTCATTTAAAACCTGTTTCAATCTCCGTAACAAACTATATTTTCGAGCATATCGTTTCCCGTATCGGCGCCCACTGTGGACCTGTAAAGTCCAAATCTTGAAACGCTGTACTTGTAAGGCTTCCCTTCCACATCGTAGTCGTCTGCGACATAGAACCAGCACCACTGCTGCGAAACGTGCTTAAGATATGCTTCCGCGAGGATTTCAAGCCCCGTGGCTCCTCCGAAATTCTGAAGAGGTTGTCTCACATCCAGGCTTATCTTGTTCTCTTCGTAAAGATGGAGGTAGGTCTTCGGAGGATCCCATACCCCGTATTTTTCCACCGATTCCGGGTGATAGTCGCTGTTTCCGGTGTTTGCCACCGTGTTCGCGACAGATTCCGCGAGGACTATATGCCCGCCGTGGCCGTACTCTCCCTTAAGATCCTGCGACACTACCACCATCGGCTTGAAACGCCTGATGGTCTCGGCAAGGAAGCCTTCCACTTCATCCGAAGGATATTTCCGCCTTGCCTCCTCTTCAGTAGTGCCCGAAGTGTCGGGAAACGTGCCGTTCACAGGGTAATGCGTGATACCGCATGTCCACAGGCCGTCCAGTTTTTCATGCTCTCTGATCGGTGACGTGGAAAAAAACTGGCACATGTAAGCGACCTGTACTTTTTTTTTAAGTTCGCCGCCGTAATTCACAAGGACACCGCCGAGAAACAGTATCTCGTCATCGGCATGAGTGGAAAACACCAGTACATCGGCGTTTTCCCATGCAGGCTCCCAGCACTGCACGTCTTTTGGGAGGCGTCCCGCGGAAAAAGTGTTTATCCCGCACATCGACTCATCGGAGGAAAAATGCATAACACACTCTTTTACTCCGTACGGGAGTGGGACAAATTCGTGCAAAAAACCGTTCGTCCCGCATTCCAGCGTTTTTCCGTCATACTCAAGAGTCCATGTTCCCGGTGTTTTGTACCATTTCACGTAAAGCCCGTAGATCTCCTCGGCGCTGTCCGCAGAGACCGTAAGCGTGTCTCCGCTTGAAAGATCCACTTTTGTCTTGTAGGAGCCGTCGGTGAGCTTTGAAACCGATGAACCATTTGAAAGCGCAAGCTTTGTCTTTAGCTCAAAAGCGTCCGCTTCCGAAAGATCGGGAGTGCCGTATTTTTTCCAAAGTTCTCCGAATATCCTGTTGCAGGTGCTGTCAAGGTACTGCAGTGTGTAGGTGCTGTCCTGCAGCACTATCTCGCTTGAAGCCGCAAGCTCTGCCGTATAGTCGGCGAGCGGATAGACAGTGACGCCGTTGAGCTCCGATGTTACATGGCTCACGACGGGTATCGCGGAAAAATCGCTTATATAGACATCTCCGTTTTCATCTCTCTTTAACGTGACATCCGCGAGCGCGCCGAACATCCTGTTTACGATGCCCTTGCCGTAGTCGCTGGTCCAGCTCACAAAATTTCCGAGAGAATAGTAACAGAGCATCTGTCCGGGTTTAAGGGCTCCACCCGCATCGGTCCAAAGGTATTCATTGTTTCCCGAGAAGACCGATACCTCCTGGATCACATGGGGATGTGTGCCAAGCACAAGATCGGCGCCGTGTTTGTAAAACAGATCGGCGAAGCTCCTCTGCTGATCCGATACCGTGAACGTGTATTCGGTGCCCCAGTGCGGGCAGACAATGGTAAAATCCGCTATCTCCTCAGCCCTGTCAATTGCACGTGCCACCGCATCACGATCAAGCATGCTCACGCACCAGGGCATGTCGGACGGCGCGGAGATCCCGTTCGTTCCGTAGGTGAAGTTGAGGATCGCTATCTTTATGCCGTCATGCTCAACGACAAGAATATTTTCGGACTCTTCCTCGGTCTCGCAGATACCGACCACCGAAATTTCAGGGTGGTTCTCTTTCCAGTTACGGATGCAGTTTAACAGCCCTTTTTTCCCTTTGTCGAGCGCATGGTTTGTCGCATGGCAGACAACGTCAAACCCTGCTTCCGAAAGTGCCGACGCAAGCGGATAAGGAGCGTTGAACGACGGATAGCCGCTCACTCCGAGCTCTTCGCCGCCTATGATTATCTCCTGGTTTACCAGAGCAAGGTCGGCGCTGCTTATTATCGAACGTGTATTGTCAAAGATCGCGGTGTAGTCATAAGTTCCGTCAGGCTGTCTGCACACAGCTTCGATGCTCGCGTGGACCAATATGTCCCCGGTCATCACGATAGACACTTCGGGCACCGGTGTGGGGGTCGGCGTCGGAGTATAAGTCGGTGTCGGCGTGAATGTCGGAGTGGCGGGCGGAGCTTCAGTCGCCTGTACAACAGGTGTTGCCGTCTTCCCCGCGGGGACAAGTGTCACCGCTACCGTCGGAGTCTTTCCCGCAGCGTCCTCGTTTACCGGGTCTACAAACAGGTTTTCCCCGTTGCAGCCCGAAGCGCAGAGAAACAGCGCCGAAAGCGCGGTTGCCGCTGCCGCTCTTATTATGCTTTTGTATTTCTTTAAAAACATATATGTCAATTCATTCCTTGATATCGTCTTTATCATATTCCGCACGGTTTTTTGCGGGATAATCTATACGCACCAGTGTGAGCCCCATTGCCGGAGCTGTCGGACCCGCAAGCGATCTGTCGCAGGCGTCCAGCGCTTTTTTTACGTCTTCGGGACTTTTCGTGCCGTCCCCTACCTGGATAAGAGTGCCCGCAATGATGCGGACCATGTTGTACAGGAAGCCGTTTCCCGTGACCCTTATGGTGATGAGGTCGCCTTCTTTTATCACGTCAGCCGCGAGGATGGTCCTCACGTGATCCGGAACGGTCGTATGTATCGAGCAATATCCCGTGAAATCGTGTTCTCCCACGAGATAAGCCGCGCCGGCCCGCATTTTATCAATGTCCAGATCATGATAAACGAAATTCGTGTATTTTCTGTTAAATGGGCGGACATGATCCGCATTCCATATCTTGTATTCGTATGTCTTTATGCATCTGCATTTGCGGGGGTGGAACCAGTTTGGCACTTCCTCGGAGTTCTGGACGACGATGTCCTCAGGCAGGTGCGTATTTAATGCATAGCAGAACTTTTCCGCCGGTATCCTCGACTCTGTGTCAAAAATGCAGACATTGCCCTCAGCATGAACTCCCGCATCGGTGCGGCTTGCCCCCACCACGTGGATGTCTTCCCGGGTAAGTCCGGAAAGCGCTTTGTTAAGCTCTCCTTCTATTGTCGGTTGGCCGGGTTGAAACTGCCAGCCCGCGTATGCGGTCCCGTCATAAGAGACCACAAGCATGATCCTCTTCATCCGGCTCCCTCCTTAATTCCCGAAAAGATCAGAGCATGGGCAAAACCTTTGTGAGCAAAGGCGCCAAAAGCTTGTCAGCGCATATCAGGACCGCAAGATAGACAAACTGCAGAAGATATGCGATCCTGTCGATCTGCTTGTATTTAAGCGGATTCATGCGCGTCCTGTTGACATCGCCCCGATAGCATCTTGCTTCCATCGCCATCGCAAGGTCGTTTGCCCTGCGGAACGCCGATACAAACAGCGGTACAAAGATGGGGACAAGCGCTTTTACGCGGTCTTTGAACTTTCCTTCGTCAAAATCCGCGCCTCTCGCCGCCTGCGCCTTCATGATCTTGTCCGTTTCCTCAAGCAGTATGGGAATGAACCTCAGCGCGATCGACATCATCATTGCGAGCTCATGCACAGGGACCTTGATCTTTTTCAGGCCTCTTAAGCCCGTTTCAAGCCCGTCCGTGAGCTGGTTCGGCGTTGTCGTGAGTGTCATGAGCGAGGACCCTATGATCAGGAAAAAGAGCCTGAGTCCCATAAACACCGCAGTCCTTATGCCTTCACGCGTCAATTTCAAAAACTTCCACTGCCATATCACCTCTCCGCTCGTCATAAAAAGGTTCAGCACAAGCGTGAAGATAAGGAGCATCCACACTGCTTTCAGGCCTTTCACCATAAATTTGAACGGAACGCGCGAGATCTTTATCAGCACGATGAGAGTGACTCCGGCGACCACATAGCCCAGAAAGGTGTTAAACACAAACATCGAGACTATGTAGAGAAGCGTCCAGAAAAGCTTTACTCTTGGGTCCAGCCGGTGAAGCACCGAGCCGGACGGATAATATTGTCCGATTGTAATATCACGAAGCATTAGTGTTTACAGTACCTTTCGATCATGTCGGCCGCTTCTTCGACAGTCGTTGCGACATCGGGCAGGCCCACTCCGCGCTCGCGGAGCATGGCCGTGAGATATGTCACATCGGGCGCCGCAAGTCCTATTTCTTCAAGTTCTTTGTAGTTGCGGAACACCTCTTTGGGCGATCCGTCATATTTTACGCTCCCGTGCTCCATGACGATGATGCGGTCGACAAACCGCGCCACATCTTCCATGGAATGGGATACAAGGATGACAGTTATATTGCGTTCTCTTTTTATGCGGAAGATTGCTTCAAGTATCTCGTCGCGTCCGGCGGGATCGAGTCCCGCTGTGGGCTCGTCAAGCACCAGCACCTCGGGCTTCATCGCAAGCACGCCCGCGATGGCCACTCTTCTCTTCTGTCCTCCGGAAAGGTCAAACGGAGAGGCATCGTAAAGCTCATCGCTGATGCCCACGGTCTTCAGCGCTTCAAATGTGCGAAGCTGAACCTCGAGATTTTCGAGTTTCATGTTTCTCGGGCCAAATTCCACATCCTTTACCACAGTGGTCTCAAAAAGCTGATGCTCCGGATATTGGAAAACAAGTCCCACCTTTGTCCTCAGCTCTTTTCTGGAAAAATCCTCGTCCCAGATGTCGCGTCCGTTGTAATAGATCACGCCGCCCGCAGGCTTTACCAGACCGTTCAGGTGCTGGATCAGCGTGGATTTTCCCGAGCCGGTATGGCCGATGATACCCAGAAATTCCCCGCGATAGATGCTCAGATCCATGCCGTCCACCGCGCAGTGCTCAAAGGGCGTACCGGCGCTGTAGGTATGGGTCAGGTTTTCAACACGAATGATCTCGTCCAAGTTCGTTTCCTCTTTACTGTGTATTCTCAGCGGACCAGGGCGCGCGCGATCTCCGCGCTGCACTCCTCCACCGTCACCGCGTCCGTGGCGACGACCAGCCCGCCGGCTTTGAGCGCACGCAGCAGCGCGACGGTGTCCGGCACGGTCAGCCCGATGGCGCTCAGTTCCTCCGCACGGGCAAAAACCTCACGCGGCGTGCCGTCCATGGCGAGTCTGCCGTCATTGAGCACCAGCACGCGGTCGGCATGCTCGGCCTCGTTCATGTGGTGGGTGATCAGGATAACAGTGATGCCCTTTTCGCGGTGCAGCGTCTCGATCGCAGAGAGCACCTCCCGCCGCCCGATAGGGTCGAGCATGGCGGTCGCCTCGTCGAGCACGAGAACTTCGGGATCCATCGCGAGCATGCCCGCTATCGCGATCCTCTGCTTCTGACCGCCGGAGAGCATATGCGGGGCGGATTCGGCATAGCTTTCCATGCCGACGGCCTTAATCGCCTCATCGACACGCACTGCCATCTCCTCCGTGGGCACGCCGAGGTTTTCGGGGCCGAAGGCGACGTCCTCGCGCACTACGGTGGTGACTATCTGGTTATCGGGGTTCTGGAAAACCATGCCGACGAGCCTCCTTATATCAAGGATATGCTCGTTGTCCGCGGTGTCCATCCCCGCGACGGTGACGGTGCCGGAGGAGGGGAGGAGCAGCCCGTTCAGCATCTTGGCAAGGGTCGATTTGCCGCTGCCGTTATGCCCCACGATGCATAGGAATTCCCCCTTGGGCACGTCAAGGCTCACTCCCTCCAGAGCGGGAGTGCCGTCGTCATATGAAAAGCTAACGTTGCTGACCGAGATCATGGTAACCTCTTTCCGATATTAAATCATTTTATTATAACGCAAAAGGGCGGGCAATGCAAATATATATCAATGTAAAACGCGCTTTCACGCGCATCCGTCCGAATAATTATATAGCGTTTTCCCTGTTGCCATATCCCGGATTTGATAGTATAATACAAATGTAAAAGAATGCGTCCGCGCTTTCAAATCTAAGGAGGAACAATCTATGGCTATCAAAACTTTCGATGAACTCGTTGCAAAGGTAAAGACCGGCAAGCGCCGCACCGTCGCGCTCGTCTGCGCCGATGACGCTCACGCGCTCGAAGCGGTCATCCATGCGAAGGATCTCGTTGATTCCGTCCTCGTCGGCGACAGGGCGAAGATCGAAGCGGTCCTCGTTTCTCTTGGTCAGGATCCCGCCGATTTTGAGATCGTTGAGGTCCCCGAAGGCATGCATCCCAGCGTATGCGCCGCCAAGCTCATTAAGGAAGGCAGGGCGGATTTCCTCATGAAGGGCAAGATAATGACCGGTCAGATGCTCAAGGGCGTTCTCGATCCCGAAGCGGAGCTTCGCACCGGCTCCCTTATGAGCCACTGCATGATGGTAGAAGTCCCCGGTTATCACAAGCTCATTTGCGTTACCGACGGCGGTATGTGCACCTATCCCGATCTTGAAAAGAAGATCAAGATCGTCACCAACGCCGTAGAGTTCTTCCATAAGCTCGGTTATGAGAAGCCCAACGTGGCGGCTCTCTGCGCTATCGAGACCATCAACCCCAAAATGCAGGAGACCGTTGACGCCGCGGAGCTCAAGCGCATGAGCATCGAAGGCGAGCTTCCCTCCTGCTATGTCGAAGGTCCCATCTCCTACGATCTTGCCATGGTCCCCGAGCTTTCCGCCATCAAGGGCTATGACTGCCCCTGCGCAGGCGATTTCGATATCCTCCTCGTTCCCGAGATCGTTGTAGGCAACGTTCTGGGCAAGGCGCTCGTCTATACCGCGGGCGGCAGGATGGCCGGCCTCATCATGGGCTGCAAGGTGCCCATCGTTCTCGCGTCCCGCGGGTCCAGCGCGGAGGAGAAGTATTATTCACTCGCTCTCGGCGCGGGCTTCGTAAGCTGAGATCGGAAAGGAAAAACAATGGAAGAGAATAACGTAAGGATACAGGACGATCTTTATGAAGCCGTTAACGGCGAATGGCTGAAGACCGCAGTTATCCCCGAAGACAGGCCCACTACCGGCGGCTTTTCCATACTGGATCAGGAAGTGGAAAAGCTTATGATGAGCGAATTCCGCGCTTTCGCTGCGGGGGAGAAGACCACCGACATCCCCGAAATGAAATACGCGGTTGCTCTCTATAAAAAGATGCTTGACGCCGAGCGCAGGAACAATGAAGGCATAGCTCCCGCGCTGCCCATGCTCGAGAGCATCCGTTCGATGAAGAGCGCGGAGGATCTCAACCTTCATGCGGCCGAAATGCTTAAAGGCGGGATCGAGCTGCCTCTGCTCATGGACGTTACGGCGGATATGCAGAACGCGGAAAAGAACTCCTTCATAGTTCTCGGCCCCCAGACCATTCTGCCCGATACCTCCTATTATGCCGATGATAACCCGGCCGGGCAACAGCTCCTTGCCGTTTATTCGGATATGGCGGCAAAGCTGCTCGCTTATACTCCCCTGACGGAGGATGAGCGCGCGAAGTTCCTTGCCGATACGCTCGCGTTCGATGCGCTCGTAGCCAAGAAGGTCAAGAGCCAGCTTGAGTGGGCGGAATACTATAAATGCCATAACCCGATGTCCGTTGAAGAGATCGCGGGGTACGTCGCGCCCTTTGATATAAAGGGGCTCCTTGAAAAGCTCTACGGAAAAGACGCTCCCGATACTCTGATCGTTTACGATCCCCGCGCCATAAAGGAAATGAACGGCTATTTCTCGAATGAGAACTTCGAGCTTTACGTTCATTGGGCATACGTGCGCGCTCTTGTGAACGCGGCTCCGTATCTTTCGGAGGAGCTTGCTTCTCTCGGCAAGACCTACAGGCGCGTTCTAATGGGCGTTGAAAGCGATCCTTCGCTTGAAAAGCAGGCGTTCACGGCCGCTTCCGATATGTATTCCGAGCCCATCGGCGTTTATTATGGGAGGACTTATTTCGGCGAAGAGGCCAAGAAGGACGTAGTAGAGCTGGTCAAAAAGATAATCGAGACCTACAAGCACCGCGTTGCGAAGAACGGCTTCCTTGCCGAAGCGACCAAGGAGCAGGCGATCAGGAAGCTTTCGACCATCGAGATCAAGATGGGTTATCCCGATGAGATAAAGCCCATGTGGTCGAAGCTCGTATTCGATGAAGCCGAACCCCTCTTCAACGTAATGACAAAGCTGTATTCGATCCGCGCTGCCCATTCGCTCGATAAGCTCCTGAAGCCCGTCGATCGCACGGAATGGCTCATGCCCGGTCACATGGTCAACGCCTGCTATAATCCCAGCGCGAACGACAT
>JAEEGK010021817.1_pt1 | contig 13506 bp, 4 predicted proteins | sample 8958771 | NCBI WGS metagenome assembly JAEEGK01 (sample SAMN16246547, study PRJNA631951) | gut metagenome | biome: gut microbiome; feature: rumen; material: SC-attached | host: Bos | place: Iran: Karaj | collected 2018-10 | reverse complement strand
ATTAATATTAATATCTTTATTTCCTGGTATAACTCCACTTATATCATATCCTAAATCTGCATCAACTTTAGGTCCTTTTACATCTATTCCTGGAACTTTAACATCTATATCTGATTGTTCATTATTTCCTATTATTTCTCCTGTATATTTTTCCATTATAGGGTAATTTTTACTCTTTTTTAAATTTTTTTTATTTATTATAATATTATCATTAATTCCATTATTAAATATATCTCTTAATGTTTTCAAATTATCGAAATCGTTCATATCAATTAAATCTTTATTTCCATTTATTCCAGGAATAATATATTTTTCATCATAATTTATCTTTTCTTTTTTATAATTTTTATGTTGTAAATTTATTGGTTCATTAACTGATGTATCAAATATATCTCTTAATTGTAAAATATCTGATAATGATTTAATATCATTAATATTATTATTAATTTCTTCTTTATTTTCATCTAAATTATTATTGACATCTGCAGGTTCATCTTCTTCATTTTCTTTTATATTTATTTTTCTATTAATATTTTCTATATATGTACTATCTGGAACTTTAATTATATTTTGTTTAGGAATATATCTTTTATCAACTTCTGGTTGTTCAATATAATTTTCTTCATCAGGAAGATTATCATTTAAAACTTCTTCCTTTTCTTTATTTACATTTGGTAATTTTTTAACTTTTCTATACAGAGAAGGAATTCCGGAGTCAATAATTTTATTTACAGTTTTTTTTAATTTATCTATTTGAGGTTTTTCATTTTCATCTTCGTTTATATTATTATTATCTTTACTAAAATCATTTATAAAATTTAAATCATTTATTTCAATTTCACCTTTATTTATTTTTGGAATTATTTTATTATTATTTTCATCATTTTCCACTTCAACTTCTTCTTTTATTAAGTTATTATCAATTTCAACATCACTAAAAACTTCTTCATTAGGTTTTTCTAAATTTTTTTTATTATTTACCATTCTTGGATAATCTAATTCAACTAAATTTTTATATCTTTTTTGGTTATTTATTGGTTCTTTATTTTTTTCTAAATTATATATTTCATTTAAATCATTATAATAATCATCATAATCATTTAATATTTGTAATCTTTTTGTTTTTAATGAAATATCTCCAGTTATTTTAGAATTATCTTTATTTTTAAATGAAACTAATTCTTTTCTATATTTTTCAATATCTCCAATTTCATAAGGAATTTTTCTCATTATATTATTATTTTTATTAAATGACAATATTTCTTTATTTTTTTCAAATTCATTTGGAATATTTACTTTTATTAAACTATTGATTGGATAAAAATTTTTATCATTAAATTCAATTTTTTCATAATTCATATCTTTAAATAAATCTAAATCATTATTTTCAGGGTTAAATTTAAATATATTTCCTTTTTCATTTTCAATACTTCCTCCATATAAAATGATTTCATTTTTATTATTTGGAATAGCAGAAAAAAATCTTAAATTAAAATTATTATTTTTAACATTAATCTTTTCCCAAATTGGAAATTGGTTAAGTTCAGTTTTTTCAAAATAATTTTTATCTTCTAAAATTTGACTAAAAGCATATAAAGTATTATTATTTAATAAACATAAGGCAGGTTCAATATGTTCTCCATTCATATCAGCCCATCTAGAAAAATTATGATTCTTAATATTATAATAGAAAGTTTCTTTTGAGCTTCCTCCAACAAAAAAAACATAATTATTTGGAATATAAATCATAGAATGACCTCTTTTCGGAGATGGTAAATAACTTAAATCTGCAATATAAGTTTGATGATTAATTCTCCAAAAATTTTTAATTGGTTTTCCATGTTTTTCTCCTCCACTTATATATAAATAATCTGGAGAATCACAATAAGCTGAGGAATCATCATATTTATTTAATTCATATTGAATATTTTTTTCTTTTGGATATTTTTCAATTGTTATTTTAGAATCTTTAGGTGAATAAATAATTAAACGAAAGGGATTTGATTGAGGTTTCAATATTTTTGAGTAATTTAATTGTCCAATATTTTGATCTAAATCATTAAAATGAAATTGAATTGTTAATTCAATTTCTAATAATTTAGAATTTTCTTTTTCATCAGAATCAATAACATCAATAACTCTTTGATTTCTATTAACACTATTATTTTTATAGAAATACTCAATATTATTACTTCCTTTAAAATTTTTCTCAAATTCTCTCATTATTTCATCAAAAATAACTGATTTAGGAAATTGCCGTTGAAATAAAATTTCATTTTTTGTATAATAAGTTACAATAATATTAGGCAGATCCTCATTATTATTTGTAACGTTATTATTTAAATTTTCATTTTCAAAATCTTTCATAATTTTTTATATAAATAAATTATTATGAATAAATTTATATATAAAAATGTAAAGTTATTAAAAATTAATTTATTTCTTACAAATATTTAATTTAGATTTTAAATATTTTAAATTAATTATAATAAAAAATATATTATATTTTATCATTTAATTTTTTACTTAATGAATAAAAATTTTGAACAATGTAATATGCCATTATCTTCAACAAATCGTTTTCAATTTAATTCTCCAGAATATTTATTTACTTTATTTAAAAATACAATAGGTAATAATATTATTTTTCCTTCTCCATTCGGACCAAAATCAATTGTTTACACAGATTTCACTGCAAGTGGAAGAGGATTATTAGAAATTGAAAATTTTATTTCTAACCAAATCTTACCTTTTTATGCAAATGTTCATTCTAGTTGTGGTTATTTAGCTGAACAAAGTGAAGCATTTAGAAATGAAGTTAAAAGTATTGTTAGAAGATTTTGTGAAACAGATGAAAATAATTCAATTATTTTTACTGGACAAGGAACAACTGGAGCAATTCATAAATTAATAAAATTATTAAATTTAAAAGAATATAATTTATTTTATAATGATTTAAAAAGATTAAATAATATTTATATAAATTTAAAACAAATATTTAAAACTGAAGAAGAATTAAAAAATAATTTTGAAAATATAAATAAAGAATATATTAATGAAATAAGAGAAAAATTTAAATTTTTATTTAAAACAAATACTTTTTTTTATTCTAATAGATGGGGAGGATTTGATTGTATTTTATGTAGAATGAGTTTTACAACTGAAACTCAATATAATGAACATGAAAAAAATGAAATTCATATAAATAATCTAAAAAATTTAAAAAACAATATAAAAAATATAAAAAATAATTTTATTGATTTAATTTCCAAACAATATGATTTAAATTCTAAAACATTTATATATGATATATTAAATAATTATAATTATTTTCAACCTATAATATTTTTATCTATTTATGAACATAATTCGAATATTTTATCATGGAGAGAAACTGGTTCAAATATTATTTATGTTTCAGATATTAATGAATTTCAAAAAGAATTAGAAAATTATAAACATTATTATATAAAAATGGGTTCATTTACAGCTGCATCAAATATTACAGGAAAATTTTTAGATACAAATTTAATTACTATTTTATTACATAAATATAATGCTTTATCTTTTTTTGATTATGCTGCAGCAGCCCCATACATTAAAATAAATATGAATAAACCTTTAGATGAAGAATATAGAAAATTATTAGGTTTCAATTATGAAATTAAAAATGAAGATATTTCTTTATGTTTTTATGATGCAGTATTTTTTTCTCCACATAAATTTTTAGGAGGTCCAAACTCTCCTGGAATTCTTTTAATTCAACAAAGAGTAGTTAGAAATTTATTAACTCCTTCAGAACCAGGGGGTGGAGTTGTTTTATTTGTTACAAAAGATTCAGCAAATTATGTTAAAAATATTGAACAAAGAGAAGAAAGTGGAACACCTGATATTATAGGAAGTGTAAGAATAGGATTAAGTTTAATTTTAAGAGAAAAAATTGAAAATGAATATATTTTAAACATTGAAAATAATATTAATAAAAAAATTTATGATAGATTATTAAAAATAAAAAATTTACATATTTTATCAGATTTTGATATAAATTCAAAACATATTCCAATTTATTCTTTTTTGGTAAGTTTTAATGGAAAATTTTTTCATCATAATTATATATCATCATTATTAAATGATATTTTTGGAATTCAAAGTCGACCTGGATGTTCTTGTGCTTCATTATATGGTCAAACTCTATTAGGTATATCAAAAGAAGAATTAGAAATTTTAGAAAAATTAACTATAAATGGAAATGAAATTTTTAGACCTGGTTATACAAGAATTAATTTTCCTTATTTTTATCCTGAATATGTTATTGATTATATTATTGATTCTATTGAATTTATTTGTAATAATGCTTATAAATTTATGGGTTTATATGCATTTAAAATTGAAAGTGGGAAATTTTATAATAGAAATCAAGATGAAAAAAAAAAGTGGTTAAATGATTTAAATTTTATTAATAATAAAATTATTATTCCAGATTTTATTGATGAAAAAAATAAAAAATTTATTGATGAAAAACAACTTAATTTAATGAAACAACAAGCAATTGATTTATGTGATGATCAAAACATTGCATTTTTAATTAAAAGAATTGGATTAAATTCAAATAGTAATTTAAGCTATTTGTTTGAAAATAATGAAAAAAATAGATGGTTTTTAATTTGGGATGATGTTCAAAATTTAATTCCTATTCAAAAAGATGAAATTAAAAATCATTTTAATGAATTCAAAGAAAAAATAAATTTATCTTTTAATAAAAAAATTGTTGTTGATTGGAAATTAAAAGAAATATTAAAAGATTCATATTTTAATAATAATAATATAAATAATTTAAACTCATCAGAAAAAATAATATTAAACAAAGAAGAAGAATCAAAAAATTCTCAAGAAAATATTGAAATAAAAAATTCAAATTTAGATGAAATAAATTCTATAATTAATGTTTCATCTTCAATTTCTGAATCAACTTCAGATAAAACAAAAAAATTAGATAAAACATTATTTCCTCCAATTCCTCCAAAAATTGGTGCATTAGTTCGTCAAGCATGTAAAGATTTTAATATGCTTCAACCAAATGATCGTATTTTAATTTGTGTTTCAGGAGGAAAAGATTCTTTAACATTATTACATGTAATGTTATCAATTCAAAGAGTTCTTCCTTTTAAAATTCAAATTGGTGCAATGACTGTGAATCCAATGAGTGAAGATTTTAACCCAACTCCATTAATATCTTATATGAAATCTTTAAATGTTGATTATTACTTTGTTTCAGAATCAATTTTAGACAATGCAAAAAAAAGTATGGAAAATAATTCAATTTGTTCATATTGTGCAAGAATGAAAAGAGGAATAATTTATAGTACTGCTAAAAAGAATAATTATAATGTAATTGCATTAGGACAACATTTAGATGATTTAGCTGAAAGTTTTATAATGAGTGTATTTCATAATGGAAGATTAAGAACAATGAAAGCAAATTATTTAATAGATAAAGGAGATTTAAGAGTTATTAGACCTTTAATTTATTGTAGAGAAAAAATGTTTAAAGAATTTTCATTAAATTGTAATTTACCTGTAATTCAAGAAAATTGTCCAGCATGTTTCCAAAGTCCAAAAGAAAGACAAAGAACTAAAGTTTTATTAGCTCAACAAGAAAATTTATTTCCTGGATTGTTTGGTTCTTTAGAAAGAGCAATGGAACCTTTAATGAAAGGAAATATTAAAATAGAAGAAAGAATTAAAAAAACTAGAAATAATAAAAAACAACAAAAAAAAGAAAAAAATAAAAAAGAAGAACAAGAAAATAATCAAGAAAATGATGATAATAATAATGATAATAATAATGATTTTGATGATGAAGAAGAATTATTTTAATAAAATAAATAATAAAATAATATAAATCTTATTGTTTGAATAAAATTATATTTTATAAATAAATATTCTTTTAAAGTTTTTAATGTTTAAATTATTTTATTATTATTGTTTTAAAAATATTATTTTATTTCTTTTATAATATTTTTTATAATAATTTAATAAAGCAAAATTAAGAAAAAAAAAATGGAAATGCGAATTAATAAAAAAAGATTTTCTTTATATTTTATAGATCAAAAAAATTTTAAATCAAAATTAATAGAAAGTAATACACCATTTAAAATAGATAAACAAATGAATTTAGTTAAAAAAATTGAAAATAAAAAAATTTCAACAAATCAAATTTATAGTAAATCAAATATTTCAAATAAAAAAATAATACATATAATGTATACTAATTTATATAAATATTCAAAAAATACAAATTTTAATTTTTCTATAATGATAATTAATAATATTTTATATAAAAGTACAATTCATAATAAATATGAAGAATTATTAATTAACATAGATCAAACTGATTTTATAAATAAATTTTATAATCTTTATTATTGTCATGAAAAAATAAAAAATATTGGATTATTTTTTCATATTTCAAAAAAAATTTATCCTAATTATTTACAATTAGATAATTATAATTTTTATTTTATGAATCGATATTTAATATTAAAACAAAAATTATTAAATAAAATCGATTTTGAAAAGAAAAAAAGACAACATCAAAAAAAGAAATTATTTTTTAAAAAAAAAACTTTGAAATTAAGCTTAAATGAATCAGAAAGTAGTTTTTTTTCTGATGATAAAAATTCAAATTCTAATTTTTTAAATAATTTATCAATTGAAAGTATTTCATTTAATAATATAAATGAATATAATTCAAAAAATAATGAAAAAGATGATAATAGCATTAAAGATATTTGTAAAATAATTCATACAATAAATGAAAATGAAAAAATTTTAAATCAAAAATATTTTAATACTATCGAAATTAAAGAAAAAAAAATTTTTAATGATTTAAAAAATTTATATAAAAATGATAATATTGTAATAAATAAAAGAAAAAAAAAGTTTTTAACTATTGATTTTCAAAATGGTATGAAAAATCAAATTAGTCAAATTTTATTAAATTTAAAAAAAAATAAAAAAATTTCTAAAAAAAAACAAGATTCAAAACAGAAAAAAGTTAAATCTAATCATAATATTATTAATATTCAAAATGATTTGAATAATAATAAATTTCAAAAAAATGAAAATTTTATTTATAAATTAAAAATGAAAAAATTCGCATTTAATTCAGTTAAAGAATATTTTAAAAATTATATTAATAATCCTGCTTATGCTGTAAAAACATTAAATTATCAATTTGATTATAAATTACCTAAAATTTCTAATAATACAATAGAAAATAATAATAATAACAATAATATTCAAAATTTAAAACATCATAAAATAAAAAGTTATGATATGAATTTAATTAAAAATTATCATAATTTAAAAAATAATATAAATTCAGAAATGATTTATGATCGAATTTTAAATAATGAAAATAAAACTGAAAAAGAAAATAAATTATCTTTAATTAATAAAAATAATTCTAATAAAAAAAGTAGGAATCATTTAATAAACAGTAATTTTAATACAACAAATACTTTTCATTCTTCTTATCAGAAAATAGAAAATTTAAAAACATTGCCTATTAAAGTTTATAAATTAAATTAAAATATTTTATAAATAATATAAATAAAAATTTAATTTATTTTTTAAAAATTAAAATAAATTTTGTTAAAATAAATTTAAATATGAAAATAAATACAAAATTAGAAGCATTAAAATTAATTTATGATCCATGTAAATTAATTTCTTTATTATATTCAAAATATGGAAATATTGATGAAGATTTATTTTTATATTTTTCTAATCAATTATTATATAATAAAAATTCACATTTTAATATTTTATTTAAAGAAATTCAATATGAAAATAAATATCAAGAAAATTTAAAAAAATTTTATAAATATTCAGAAACTCTTTTAAGATTACCTAAATTAAGTGATTATTATAAAAATTATCATTTATTTTTTTGTAAACCTAATTTAAATAATTTCAAATTTTTAAAAATTTTAAGAAATTATGAAGATAATAAAGCTGAAATCTTTTATAAAGAAAATTATTCTGATTCAACAATTTCAACAATAGAAAAAAATAAAAAAATAGAAAAAATTGAAATTTTTGATAAAAAAACTAGAAAAATTATTGAAGAAACAAAAAATAATAAAAAGCAAGAAAATATAATAAAAAATAATATAAAAAATAATGTAAATAATAAAATTCAAGAAAATATAAATAATTCAACTTTAACTTTAGATAGTATTAATAGTTATAAATATGCAATTTTAAATAACAATTTTAATAATGATTTTAGTTTTTATGATTCAGTAAAAAATTTAATTAATTGTCAAGATAAAAAAGAAAATAATTTACAAAAATTTAAAACAAATAGAAGTAGAGTTAAAAAAAGTTCTTCTACTACAAATATTTCTAATAAAAATACAAATTCTATTAATAGTGTTTATAAAACTTATGCAATTAGTAAAAATAAAGAAAAAATGTTTTTAAGTCCTAAAAATAATAAAAATTCTTTTAATTTAAAACATAGTATGGATAATATAAATATTGAAAAATTTTCCAAAATTCAAATTGAAAATTTAAAAAGAACACTTAATTCAAATATTAATAATTTTAATAAATTAAGCAATAATTTAAAAATAAAAAGTAATATTAAAAAAGTTAAAAATAAAACAGAGGAAATCAATTCTTTTTCAAATACAAAAAATATATCAAATAATTTAAAAAAATATTATTTTGTTTCAAAATTTTCAATAATGAAAAATTCTTTAAAAAAACTTATGAATAGCAACAATAATTATTCATTAAAAAATTTAAGTAAAAAAAATACTTCAAATACAAATAGAAGTAAAAACATTTTATTAACACCTTCAATTTCTTTGCCTAAATTTTCATCAATAAACAATTCAAACAAACAAATTTCATATTTAATAAATAAATCAAATTTAAATAAAAATATTTCATCAAAAATAACATTAAAAGAAAGTAGAAATGAAAAAAGAATTAAAAATGAAATTAGCAATAATAATTCAACAAAGAAAAAAAATATATTAAAAAATTATAAAAATTTATCACAACAATTAAATCAAAGTAATAATAATAATAATAATTTTAATAATTCAAAATTTAGTTTTTTTAAATATAACAGCAATTTATTAAATAAAAACAAAAGTAAAATTAATTTTCATTCTCAAAATCAAACAATCGATAGAGAAAATAGTAAATCAAATATTAAAAATAATAATAATTCAAGTTTAAGCAATAGAAAATTAAAACCAATTAATGTTAATTTAAATAAAAATTTAAAAATGAAAATTAAAGAAAAAAAAAATAATTTTAATAAAATTAATAGATTAATTTCACCAACAAAATAAAAATTAATTTATAAATAAATTTTATTATATAAAAAATTTATAAATTAATTGATTATTATTATTTTTTTATTATTTTATTATTTTTTATTTTATTATAAATAATATAATAATATGATATCACCAATTGAAATTAAAATAAAATTAAAAAAAAGTAAAAATAATATTCCATCTTCTTCAAAAAATTTAAATCATTTAAATAATTCACCATCAGATTCAAACAGAATTTTTTTAAAATTTTTTATTTTTTCGTTAAAAAAATTATGTAGAGGAAAAATTGATATTTATACTTTAAATCAAATAACTTATTTGCCTTTAATTGTTTGTCAAAAATTAATAATTTCATTTTTAAATAAAAATTCCTCAGTTAATTTAGAAAATGCAGATTTATTAAAATTAGATAGTAATACTTTTATAGATAATTTTTATATTATTTATTTTGGCTCAAATTATGAAAAAATTAAAATAATAAGTAAATTTTTAAGTTTTGATGGAAAATTTATTTATTATGATGATGTTAAATTATTATTATTACATTTACATATGAGATTATTTTATGATAAAACTGAAAATAAAATTTTATTAATTTTAAATAATTTTTTTAATGGTTTAGATAAAATGAATATTGAAGAATTTTCTCAAAAATCTTTAGAAAAAAATTTTGATATAATTTATGTTTTTTTAGGTTTTTTTGAAAAATTAAAATTTTTTAATGATGAACAAATAAAATTTTTTGATTCTTATTATTCATCATCATATGAAAATAAAAAAAAAGAAAAAAATATAAGATTTATGAAAGAAAACACACTTTCTATATTAAATTCAAGTGTTATAACAAATAATACATCATATTTAAATAATTCATTTGATGAAATAAAAGGAGGCAATTCAAATAATTTTCAAAGATTATTTTCAGAAATAAACAATCAATTTAGTTTGAAAAAAAATTTTTTGTTTGATATTGAAAATAATTTAATTATTTCAGCGAAAGCAAAAAAATATGTAAAAGAAATTAAAATAGTTGATATTTTTAGTGAAAATTTTGATGAAGAAGATAATGAAATGAGACAATGTTTAAAAGCATTTGAAGAAGATGTTATTGAATTAAAATCAAATTGTTTTAATTTGAATGATAATAATATTGATAATAATAATTATTTAACTGATGGTCCATATGTAACAAATAAAAATAATTTTATTAAAGAAGAATTTAGTGAAGAAGAAAATTATGACATTAGTAATAAAATTAAAAAAAGAAAAACTTATAAAAATGGTTTATTAGATTTTATGCCAAAAAAAAAAAATAGTTTGATTTTTGGATTAGATTTAAAAAAAAATTATACAATTCAACATTCATTTTTACATAATGATTTAAATAATAGTTATTATGAAACAAATTCTAATTTTTCTATTTTAAAAACTCTTTCAATATCAAATAATAATTTAAATTCTTCTTTTTGTAGTGCAAATAATAATTTTTTTTTAAATAATCTATTTTATTCTAATAATAATAATAATTACTTTATTATCAATTGTTATAAATTATCTGTTACTTCAACTAAATTAAAAGAAGTTAAATTAATTTTTTTTGATAATATTATTTTTTATTTGGATAATAAAAATAGTTCATTAACATTAACAAATAATAATATAAATAATTCATATTTTAAAATGAAATATTTTATTATAATTTCACAATTGTATCCAAAAATTATAAAAAATCCAATAATATCTAAAAATTTAATAAATGATTTACAAGAATTTGAACAAAAAAATAGTAATGTTTTTCAATTACAATTAGTAAGTACAATTCATTCTGAAAAAATTGTTAATAATTTTTTTTTAACGAATTATGAAGAAGCGTTAAAATGTAAACATCATATTGAAAAAATTCAAAATTTAAAAAAATTAACTGATTATTATAATACAAATTTTGAAGATTGTAAAGAATTAGGAAGTGGACATTTTGGAAAAGTTTATTTAGTTCATCATTTAATTTCAAATGTTAAAGTAAGTTTGAAATTATTAAAAAAATTTAATAATAAAAATGACATTGAAGAATTAAATGATATTGAAAAAGATCATAAAATAGAAGATTTTAAATGTACTCAATGGGAAAAAGATATTTTTATTTTTTTAAGTCACATAACTCAATGTAAAAATATTATTAAATGTTATGAATATATTGAAACTGAAAAAGAAATTTATTTTATAAATGAATATTGCAATTTAGGAAACATAAAATATATTCATGATATTGAAAAAACAAATTCATTAATAAATAAATTATCCATTCAATTAATAAAAGGAATTCATTGTTTACATAAATATGGAATAATTCATAGAGATATAAAAAATACAAATAGTTTAATTACAATGGATGAAAAAAAAAAGATTACTTTAAAAATAATAGATTTTGGTTTAAGTAAAGTGATTGGTTTTAGAGAACAAGTAAAAGATTGTTATGGAAGTTTGCCCTTTAAATCTCCTGAATTAATTTTAGGAAATTATTATAATTTTTCTGTTGATATTTGGGCTTTAGGTATTACTATTTATTGGTTAGTTTATGGAAAATATCCTTGTAATGGAGGTTCTAGACATAAAACTAAAAATTTAATATGTAAATATGAATTTAAAAGTGAAGAAATTCGTGAAGATTCAAAAAATGAATTATTTAATGAAATAATGTTAAAATGTTTAGTTAATGATTGTAAAAAAAGAGTTAATATTTATGATTTAAAAAAATTTATTGGTGAAAAAAAAAATAAAAATAAAAATAATAAAAATTTTTAATATTTTTTTATTATAAATAAAATGCATAAAATTTACTTGTTTTTGTTTATAAATATAATTATATATATTTTGTGTAATGAATATTAATTCATAGTAAAAATTATTATTTAATTTTCATAATAAATTTATAAATATTTGATGTTATGTGATAATTTAAATTTATTTTATTTTATAATATTTATATTTATATAAAAATTTAAAATATGATTATTATTCATTAAAAATTTAATTTTTTTTGTAAAATTTTTAATATATTTTAGATTATTTATAAAATTAATTATTTATAAATTATTAATTAAAATTTTTAAATAAATATTATTTAATAATGTTTAAAATTTTCGGAAATTCTCAAAAACCAAAAGTAACAGAAAAAATGTTAATAGAAGCAAAAATTCCAATATTTAAAAAAGAAGATATTTATTTAGATAAATCTCAATTTATAACAACAACAGGTTCAGGAAAATATTATAGAGGAAAATATAAAGGAAATCCTGTTTCGATAAAAATAGTAAACATATTAAAATATGATTTAATAACAAATGAATTTTTATTTTGGAAAGCTTATAACAATAATAATAATATTTTACAATTAAAAGGTGTTTGTCTTCATAAAGAAAATGCTTACATTGTATTAGAAGATTTTGTTTGCACTTTACAATATGCTTTAAAAAATAAAAAAATTAATAAAAAAAATAAAAATGATGTTGCTATTGAAGCCTTTAATATTGTCAATACTTTCCTTGGAGATAATAAAAAATTATTAGATATTCGACCAGGAATTTTTGGAATTACTGAAAATGGAAAATTAAAATTATTAGATTTTTGTATTTTAATTATTCCTGATGAAATTATTAATAATTCTGAAATTATTATAGAAAGATTAAAATATGCTCCTCCTGAATATTATAATAAAAATGAAGATTTATATTATGATATTTGGAGTTTTGGTTGTTTATTAATTGATATTTTTTCTGAAAATTCTATTATTTTAAATAAAATTGTTGATTCTAAATTAGAAGCTGAAAGTATTATAAAAAGTATTAAAAAAGGAAATTTTCCTGTTATTCCTAAAGGAAGATTAGATCCAATTATTCAAAATATTATTATGAAATGTCTTAAAATTAATCAAGAAGAAAGAATTAAAATTAAAGAATTAAAAAATGAATTTAATATTTTTGAAAAAATTTATGAAGGAAATAATCTTGATTTAGAAAATATTGGACCCATTCCACAACAAATAATATTTAAAAAAATTGAAAAAAAAAATGTTAATTCTGATAATAATAATAATAATAATAATAATAATAATAATAATAATAATAATAATAATAATAATAATAAT
>JAEEGK010021815.1_pt1 | contig 13507 bp, 5 predicted proteins | sample 8958771 | NCBI WGS metagenome assembly JAEEGK01 (sample SAMN16246547, study PRJNA631951) | gut metagenome | biome: gut microbiome; feature: rumen; material: SC-attached | host: Bos | place: Iran: Karaj | collected 2018-10 | reverse complement strand
ATAATAATAATAATAATAATAATAATAATAATAATAATAATAATAATAATAATAATAATAATAATAATAATAATAATAATAATAATAATAATTCAATAATTAATTTATCAACAGAAAAAACAATTTATAATTCAAATTCGATTATTTTTGAAAAGAATTTTTTAATAAATGAAAATAATTTCATTAATATTAAAAATATAATTTTTGATGAAATTGAATATAAAAAATTGATTAAAGAAAAATATTATTTAATTAAAAATATTAATGATAGAAAAAATTACATTATTAATTTAATTAATAATTATTTTGAAAATATTATTATTAATGAAAATAATATTTTTGATTTTATTATTAATAAATCGAAAATTTTTAATTATTTTAAATTTATTGAAAATAATTTTAATATTAGTGAATTTAATAAAATTTTTGATTTAATTGATTTTAATGAAAAAAAATTATTTTATGAACAAAATTTAAAAAATTTTAATAATGAAAAAAATATTTTTAATAATATTTTTTCTATTAATTATTTTAATGAAGTTTATAATAAAAATTCAAAAGAATTTTCTTATTTTAAAAAAATTAATAATAATTTTAATAATGAATCTTTTTATTATTGTTTTTTTTATAGTTTTTTTGAAAATTTAATAAAAACAAAAAATAAAAAGAAATTTTATATTTTTATTTTAGATTTTTTAAGAGTTTTAAATTTAAATAAAAAATTATTTTTAAAAGAATTTAAAATTCCTAAAAAAAACATTTATTTTTTAATAAGTATTTTATATGATTTTATAGAACTAAAAAATAATTTTGAAATAACAAAAATTTTTAATTTTATTTTTCAAGAAAATAATAATAATTATTTAAAATTATTAATTAGTTATTTAAAATATTCAATTTTCATGTTCATTAATAATTTACAATTATCAATTCATAATAATAATAGTAATAATAATAATAAAAATAATAATTCAAAAATTATTTTAAATTCATTCGAACCAAATTTAGTTATTTTTCATTCAATTCCATTTTTATTTGAAATTAAATTAAATATTTATTTTATTGATTGCGAAATGAACGATTTTAAAATAATAAATTTTTCAAATTATTCAAATTCAAATAAAATAATAATAAATTTAGGTTATTTTTATAATAATTATTATTTACTTTATTTTAAAGAAAATTTTAATGAAAATGTTATTAAAAATTATAATAATTTTGAAATAATAAAAAATAATTTTTTTTGTTCAAACTGTAAAAATAAAGATATTTTTATTAAACACAAAAAAATTTTTTTTTGTTTTGAATGTTTTAATAATAAAATAAAAGAAATTTTTAAAAATCGAACAATAAACATAATAAAAGAAAATTTTATTAATTTTTCTTTTTATTTAAGAAACTTAAATTTAAAAATAAACAATGAAAATATTTTTTTTTCAAATGAAGATTGTAAAAAAATTTTTAATAAAAATTTTTTTAATTTCATTTTATCAAACATTTTTTCAATTTGTAAAATTTGTTACAAATTTTATGAAAATAATAATAATATAAATACATTAAATTGCAATTGTTTAATTTGTAATTTTTGTTTACTAAACGAAATAAAAAAAATCACAAATAATAAAATAATTTTAAACATTTTCGAAAAAAAAAATAAAAATTTTCAATGTTTAAAATGCAAAGAAAAATTCAATTTAAATGAATATTTAAATATTATAAAAAATAAAAATTTAATTAATTTTAAAGATTTTAAACAACAAGCAAAAAATAGATTAAAAAAATATGTTTTAATTTATTGTTTAAATTGTTTAAATTTTTGTTCTGATAATAATAATATCGAATTTGATGTAAATTCAAAAAAAATTATGAATTATAAATTTTCAATTAAAATTTCTAAAAAAAATAAAGAAAATAAAGAAGAAAATATTGATTATTATGAAGGAACACATTTAATATGTTCAAATTGCTATAAAAATATAAATTTATCATATAATTTTTTTGATAACGATGAAATTCATGAAAAATCTTTTGATTTAAATGAATATTTAATAATTTATTGTAAAATTTGTCAATTAGATCATTTAATTCAAAAGGATGAATGGGAAGTTTTTAAATATAAAGATTGTTGTAAAACATGTATTTTATTGTAGTAATTAGATTATATATTTAATAATATTTTTTTATATATATATGTAATTATTATTTAATAAATGAAAAAAATAAATATAAATAATTAATAATTTTATATTATTATGAAATTTGAAAATTATTTAACAAAATATTATTCCAACGATTTTTATCACAACATAAACTTCATATATAAAAAGCGTTTTACAATCAAAGGCAATTTAAAAAAAGACAACCGAACAAGTTTCAAAGACATCGACAGCATAAACGACAAGCTAACAAAAAAAGATTCAAAAGACGTCGATTCATTTGGATACATGAACGAAGAAAAGCTCAACAACGAAGATTTTTTAAAATACACTCAATACGTTTCAGATATAGACGAAAAAAAAAACGAGGATAATGACTCAGAAAGTGAAAAATTAATATTAAAAACGAAAAAATACAAATATTTAAAAAAAAATTCGCACGAATCAAACAAAACAAATAAAAATATTTACAAAAATTTTACTAAACAAATTAGTTTAGATATTAATTTATTGCGAAGTTTAGGAAGTCCAAAAAAAATGAAAAAAATTTTGCGAACGCAAAAAAGTGAAGATTATAATTCTATTCGATTTTCTGAAATGAATGATTCGAACGATAGCATTGAAGATTTTAAAGAAAATAGTATTATTCAATTAAAAAAAATTGAAAATGATAATAATGGCGAAAATATTTTCGAAGTTAATTTAAATAAAGAACAAATCAAATTCGAAAAAAATATTGATGAATTACAAAATAATAAACGATTTAATAAATATAAATCATATGAATCACATAAAGAAAAAAAAGATTCTAGAAAAGATTTTAATTTTGGAGAATTTTTGAAAAATTATTCTACGAAAAATATGATTGAAACTAAAAATGAAAAAAAATCTTCTAAAAAAAATGTAAAAATCATTAATGAAAATAAAATCAATGATGATGATGATAAAAATGATGATGAAAATTTCGATTCAGAAAAAGATGATGAAATAGAAGAAATTAATAATAAAAATAAGAAAATTATTGATAGAAATTCTATGAAAAAATTTACTTTTTCTGAAAAAATTTTATTTGAAAATGATAATGTTGTTAATGAAGAAAAAGTAATAAAAACGGAAAAAAATGAAAAAGATAAAAATGAAGATAAAGCTAATTTTAGTATTTTTATGGAAAATTCGAAAAAATTCACTTTTAAATTAACTCAAGATTATGTTAATAAAGTAGAAACTAATAATAATAATGATAATAAAAATGAAAATAAAAATAATAATGAAAATAATAATAATGATAATAATAATAATAATAATACTGAGAATAATAATAATGTTAATAATAATAACAATGAAAATAATGATAATAATAATAATGAGAATAATAATAATGATAATAAGAAAAAATTATTTAAAAAAAAATCATCATTAAAAAAAACAAATTATAATAATAATAATACAACTAACGATAACAATAAAAATTTAAAAAAAATTCCAAAATTATCTTCAACAGAACTTTTAATAACAATAAACACAAGTGAATTAAATAAAAAAAAAGGAAAAAAATTATCATTTAAATCAGACAACATTGATAATAATAATAATCATAATGAAAAAAATAAAAAATTATCATTTTCAGACAATATTGAAATTAATAATGAAAAAAATAAAAAATCATCAAAAAAATTAATTTTTGATGATAATTTTTTAAATGAAGATAATAATGAAAATAATAATAATGAAAGTAATAAAAATATTCATGAAAATTTTATAGAAAAACAAAGTGAAAAAGAATTTAGAAAATTAAGTAGAAAAACATCAGAAAAAATAATAGGCAAATTAAATTCAATAAAAAAAAAACCTTCTTCAAAAATAGTTCATAAATTAAATTATAATAATTTAATTTTTGATAATAATGATTTAGAATCATCTCAAAATCAAGAAAAAAATATTTTTCAATTTGAAGACACTTTTTCTTCAAATTCTGAATATTCAAATAATTCTATTAAAAATAATTTATTAAATAAAAATAATTTTAATTCAAACGAAAATAATAATCATAATTTAAATAATCATGAAAATATTCAATCATTAGAATTTATTAATAAATTAAAAAATTTAGATTTAAATTTAATAAATGAAGAAGATATTTTATCAAATCAAATATTTAAAAAATCCATTTTAAAAAGTAATTTTAATGATTCTGAATCAATCAGCACAAATTCAAATGGAGATTTTTTTAATTATCCAAATTATACATATTTAAATAAAATAGATTTACATAGTAAAACACATCATAGTAATTTTTTTAAAAATATAAAAAGTAATAATAATTAAAAAAATTTTTTTTTCAATATGAAATTTTATTTATAAATTTAAATATTAAAATCAATTATTTATTTATAATAATTAATAATATAAATAAATACAATTAAAATAAACACAAAAAAAATTTTATTCTGTTTTTACAGGAAAACAACAACAATATTTAAATGTAACATTATTATTTAATTTATTATTATTAGTAGTATTAATTTTTGAATTTTCGATTTTAGAATTGATTGTTTTTATATTAAATTTACTAAAATTTGAAACATTACTATCTTTAATTTTTTTCGATTCATTTAAAATATTTGATTCATCAATTTTTATTTTTTTATTCATTTGAGAATTTAAATATTTATAATAACTAGTATTAAAATCAAATTTATTATTATTATTATTATTATCATTTTTATTATTATTATTATTATCATTTTTATTATTATTATTATTATTTGAATTTATTTGTGAATTATTAATTTTATGTGGAATTAATTCGCTTGTTTTTTTTGGTGATTTTATTATATTCAAATTTTCTTTTAAAACTAATAAATGTGATTTATCTTTTTTTTCTATTATAAATTTTTTTACATTTCCTTCTTTTTTTGTATGATTTTGATAAATTTTATCAATTAAATTAAAAGAATTTCTTCTATTTATTTTATGTTTTTTTTTTGATAAAGAAGAAAAATTTGATAAATTTTTATTTAATTCAGTGTCTAAGTATTTTTTATTTTTTTCAGTTTGAACTTCTCTAATATTTTTTTCTTCAGCAGATTTTCTTTCATGACTTTTTGTTTGTTTAATTGATTTTAATTTAGAATCATTTAATATTAAATCTGATTTTCTTAAATTATTACTAATATTAATGCTTTTTAAATTTTTTAATTCTAAACTTTCAGATAATTTTTTTTTATATCCTTCTTTTATTAATTCAGATTTTATTAAAGGATTTTTAATAGAATTTTCTAAATTTGTGTTTAAAATAATTTTTGGAGTTTTATTTTTATTATTTTTATTTGTATTGTTTTTACTAATATTAATTTTACTATTATTAATATTACTATTATTATTATTATTATTTTCATTATCTTCTTCATTGAACGAATTTTTTATATTTAAATTACTTTTTTTTAAAAATAAAGTTTGTTTTAATTGTGTATAAAATTTATTTTTACTATTTTTTTCATTTAAATTTTTATTTTTTTTTATGTTTTTAAAAGATTTATTATTATTATTATTACTTTCATTTTGTAAATTTTTATAAAAATTTTCATAATAATCATTATTTAATTTTTTTGGTTCTTTAAAAATATTAGAAAATAAATTTGATTTATTTCTTCTTTTATCTAAAAATGTTTTATTATCATTATATTTATTTAAAGTTTTATCTGATTTTACTTTTATGATATTAATTTTTGAAAACATTTATTTGAAAATATTATTCATTTTAATTATAATTAAATAATTAATAAAAAAAAATTAATTTTCTATATAAAAAAAACTTATTTTTATTTATAATAAAACAAATTAAAATATTATTTTTTCATAAACATTTGTGAAAAATAATTCGCAATGTTTTCAAAAAAAGGCGGAATAATATTTTTATCATTCCAATTTTTAATTAAATAATCTAAAATTTTATCTATTTTTACTTTATTATTTATTTCTTTATAAATTCCTCGAACATCAGCTAAAGTAACATAAAAAATATTCATATTTTTACAATAGCTATTTAAAATTCTTACAACAATAAAATTTTTTTTATTATCAATTTCTTTATTTTTAATCAAATCAAATTTAGAAATTTCTTTTGAAAAATTTTTTTCGTCTAAAAATCCACAATAAAAAATTTCTCTTTTTTCACTTAAAAAAACACTATTTTTAAATCCACAATTTATTTGAATAATTTTTTCTTTAAAATTAATTTCATTTATAATTTTTTCATTTTTAATTCCGCATTGAAAAAACGAATTATTTCCAAAAGAAAATAATTTTTTATTATTAGAACATAAACAAAAAGTGTGTTTAAATCCGCAAGAAATTCTTATTATTTTTTCATTTTTAATATTTGAATTAATCATCGGAAAAAATAAAAATTTTTTTTCAGTTTCAAATCCTAAATAATTTTTTTCATTGTTTCCCATTCCAAAAACATTTCCATTTTTACATAATAAAATCGCAAAATCAAATCCGCATGAAATTTCTTTTATTTTAATATTTAAATTTAAATTTTTAATAATTTTTTCGTTTTTATTATTAAACCAACAAAAAATTTCATTTGATTTAGTTAAAATTAAATTAAATTTTTTATTTGAAACAAAATTTTCAATGTTTTTTTTTATTGGTTTTTCTAAAAATTCATTTTCATTATTACAAAAAGAAAAAAATTCATTATTATTATTAATATAAAAATTATTTTCTTCGTTTATAATAAAATTTTTAATATTATTTTCAATATTATTATTTAAATTTTTATTCAAACCAAAACTAAAAATTTTTCCTTTTGAATTTATTAAAATTGTATAAAAATCACCTAAATTGATTGTTTGAATTGGTGTATTATTTTCCATATTAAATTTATAAATTTTGTTAAATTCTTCGCTCCAATCTGAATCATAAATTTCTGAAATGTCAAAAAATGTTTCAATTGATAAAATTTTTGCGAATAAACGAATTTTTGAATTTTCATTTTCTGGAAAATTTTTATCAATTTTATTATTATTATTATTATTATTATTTTTGTTTGTTTTATTTAATAAATCAAAGAAATTTTTTGTTGTTATTTTATTATTTTTTAATGATGAACTTTTTATTATTTTTTTATTATTTTTTGATGAATTTAAAGAATTATTATTATTATTATTATTAAAAGAAGGAAAAATATTTTTTAAAATGTTTTTATCAATTAAATTTTTATTATGAAAATCTTTTTGAAAATAAAAATTATTAATTTTTTCTAAACTTTTTTTTTTATTTAAATATCGAATGAAATAATTTTGAATAATAAAAATATTTTCTCTTAATTTAATAAAATAATTTTTTGATAATTTTGTTAATAAAAAAATTCTTATAAATTTTGTAAAATATTTTTTTTTTTGAATTTTATTTAAAAATAAATTATTTTCAAATTTTTAAAAAATAAAAAATTTTAAAAATTTTTCTTTAATTTATTTCACACATTAAAAAATTAAAAAATAAAATGGAAAATATTAATCTTACAAAAAATCCAAATTCAGACAAATTTGATAAAGATATAATTCAACAACAATCATCCAATATCATTAAAGAAAATAATCTTTTAAAAAATAATACATCAAATAATAAAGACTATTCAGTTTATAATACCTCAAATAAATATAATTCTGAATTTAATAATGACAACTATAATAATGATGAAGATAACGATCTTAATTTAAATATAAATATAAATAATTATTTATCAAGGCAAAATCTTAACTCATCAACAAATAATAATACATCTTCTTTTAATAATAATACTAAAAATAATAGTTCTAAAATTTTGACAAAAAAAAATAATACTGGAATAAAAAAAGATATTATAATTCCAAAATTAAAAACTAATAATTTAAAAAGAAAATACAACTATAGAAATATAAATAATCCTATTTATCAAATTGATGACAATGATGTTTTAAAAGCAAAATTATTAGCAAGAATAAGACAACAAAAAGATAGTTTAAATGCTTTAGATTATAAAATAAATAAAATAAATAAAAATAATCCTAATAATATTAATAATAATAAAAGAAAAGAAGAAATCTTATTACCAAAGAAAAATAAAAAAGAAGAAAATGGAAAAATTGAAAACGCTGTAAAAAATGAAAAAGGAGAGAAGGAAGAATCAGTACATATTCCAAAAATAATTACATTTTTAAGAACATTCAAAAATTTTGCCAAGCCATTAAAGGCACATAACGATAAAAATGAAAAAGATAATAATAATGCAGATAATAAGAATATTAATGAAAAAAATTTTAGTGTTAATCCAAATAATAGTTGTTTTAATTTTAATCCGAAGCTAAAGCCTAAAATAGGAAAATTAAATTTAAATAAAAGAAATAAAGATAATATTAATAAATTTTGTACAGATCAAAATGACATAGGTGATGGGAATGAAGGGGATGATTATATTGATTATAATAGATTTACTTTTAGAAATAATGTTGAAGAAGAAGAAAATGCTCCTTTTAAAGCAAATGATATCAATAATAACAATAATATATATGACTATAAAGATCAAAAAGATAGTGCTGATAGTGATGTGAATCAAAATATAAATATAGATGAATATAATAATAGAAGATATAATAATAATTATAATGTTCAAAATAATAAAGATAGAGATAATATAAAAACTATATATAGAAATAATAAATTTTTAGAAGAACAAGAGAACAATAAATATAATAAGAATAAAAAATTAAAAATAGATGAAATATCACCTAATTTTAAACAAAGAAGAAATTCTAAAAAAAATATATATAAAAATTTGTACAAAAATTTTCATTTTAATGATGCTAATGATAATAAGCCTTATCATAGAAAAAATTATTTAAAAAATAAATATTCTTCACCCAAGCCCCTGCCTAAGGCCAAAGCCAAAAATAATAATAGTAGTATGTATACATATAATATGATTCCAAAAAGTAATATAAATATACATCATTTAAATAATTATAATAATTTTAATGATTATGATTATAATAAAAATGAAAAAGATGACAGTTTCCAATCATTAAACATATCAACAAAATATAGGAAACCTAAAATCAATGATTCATTCCAAAGAAGTAGTTATGCTAACATAAAGCAAATAAATAAAGTAAATTCTTATAATTTCAATGATATAAGTGCAGACCAAATTAATTTATCAAATAATTACCATACATCTAATAGACCAACAAAAGATAACAAAATTCATGAAATAGTTATTAATATTAACGATAGTTTAGATTCATTTAATAATGAGCATAATTTCAATACAAATAATAATTTATATTCAAATAGAAGCCCTTTAAAAAGAAAAGCATATAATACAAACACAAATGCAAATAAAAATTACATGAAACATTCGCCTCTAAGCTCTAAACAAAATGGTGCAGTATATGATTATTATGATAATTATGATTCAAGTCAGAACGATGATGATGAAGTAAATGTTAGAAATAAAAAAAATACTAATTTTTCGAGATTTATGGAGCCTTTTCAGAAAAATGAAAATAAAAAATGGTATAATGAAGATAGTTACTATAGTTTTGATATAATAAATATGAATAAAATAGCGAAAAATAAAAACTTATTATATCAGAAGCCTTTAAAAAGTAGTAATAGTAATAAAAATATAAATAATAATTCTATGTATATAAAAAGAGTTGTACATTATGATAATAAAAAAGACCCTTTGTCTGAAAATAATTTTAATGTTATGAATGATAGTGGTATTAGTAGTAATTACAAATTTAAAAAAGATTATACTGATTATGAAGATAGGGAAAATAACGTATATGATTTTGATGCACCAAAAGCTATAAAAGATTCAATAGATGATAATTTTAGTAATAGTAATAGTGATTTTATAAATGATTCTTCTAGAGAAAATCAATTTAGTATTAATAGTGATATTAATACTAATAAATTAAATGACTCTTTAAGTAATACTAATACTAATCAAAATAATAATAATAAAGATTATAATAACAATAATAATAACAATAACAATAATAATAATAATAACATTAATTTATATGATAAAAATAATAATCAAACACTTTCAAATAGGAATAATCAAAATAAAGAGAAAATAATATATATGAAAAAATTAAATACTGTTTATAACTTTTATCAGGGAACAAAAAAATTATTTTCCAGAATTAATAATAAAGTTTTTAAAATACATAAAAAAGATAGTAATAAAAATGATCCTTTAAATCAAACTGATATTAATAATAAAAATGATGTAAAAGGTGGTGATAATAATAATAATAATAATAATTATATGAAAAAAAATGATATCGGTACATATCAAGGAAATCTAACTCCAAGAACAGTAAATGAAAGTGTAGGTAATAAACCTACTAACTCTAACATAATTTCAGGCAAAACACCCATTGGTGAAGATAACATTCAAATAAATCAAAAAAAAGAACATATATATATTAATTCAAAAGTTATAAATAAAAAAAGATTTTTTATGAAAAAATATTATAATTTTTATTTATCAAAAATCAATAAAAAAATTAATGGTAGTTATTTTTCTAAAATGAAATATAATAAAGCAATTAAAATACCTAAAAAAACTATATATTACATGACAAGAGAAAATATTAAAATTTTTCGAATTCCTAATGTTAATAATTGTTATTTCCAAAAAATTTTCATATTGAATAATAATAGTTATAATATTGAACATCAACAGTTCTGCTCATTTTTCAGTTTAGGCGAAAATTTTAATATGAATAATAATAGTAATGTCGAATCTTTTATAATTGAAAACAGTAAAAAAAATATGTTAGATGATAGCAATAAAAAATTAGTAAATTTAAAACAAAATATAAATAATAATGATAAAAATGTAGGTTTATTAATGTCTAATGATTTAAATAGCATAGGGGATAATGCAGAAAGAGAAAGCTTTTCATTTAAAAATAATCATACATTTTTATTAAATTCAAACAGTAATAAAAAACAAAAAGAAAATATAGAAATTAATAATTTTTATTTTTCCTTATCCCCTAAAAAGGATAAAAATAAATTCGAAATCCAGAAAATACAACCAGAAAAAAACAATAATTTAATAATTCTCAACAACAAAGATAGTAAAAATATAATAAATAAATATGATTATGATTATATATCATCTTTCAAAAATAATGAACTAAGTAAAAATAATAATTTATTACCTCAAAATGTAATAGACCATCTTGAAAATATGAACAAAACATCTGAGTCAGTACCCTTTTCTTTTAATCAGAATGATAAAAAGGAAGAAACCAAAAAAATAAAAAAATTAAAAAAAGAAGAGCTTACAAAAATTATTAAAAGATATTTATCAGCAAATAAGAAAGAAGAAATAAAACAAAAGATTGACAAAAATTTTAAAACTGAGAAAAGTCAACAACCACAACCTAATAGTGTCAATAATGAAAATATGGCCAATTCACCTGATGTAAAAACTAAAATGGAATGGGCAAGAAATGATTTGTCCAAAGAGATCGAACAGGCTGAAAAATATATCAAAGATTTAAAGAAGAAAATGGAAGAAAATACAAAAAAAAATGATATTACATGTTTATTAAATATGCTCACAGTAGACAACTTTAATGAAATATTAAATAAAATTATTAATTTAATAACTAAAGAAAATGATGAATTATTATCAGATAAAGATATTATTTATAACGAATATATATTAATCAAGGTTATCACTGATAAGGCAATAACAGAAAAAAGATTTGTGAATTTATATGCTAAATTATGTTATGAATTATATAACAAATTAAAAGATAAAATATATAATGAGCTTAATTTCAAAACAATTTTAATGGAAGAATGCAAAATGAAATTTAATGAATTAAATAATATCAATAAAGATGATAATAATCCAGATACTAATAATAATAGTATAAATATAGAAGATGAAAAGTATTATTTAATCAAAAAAAAATTTTTAGGAAATATAGATTTTATTTGTGAATTAATTAATGTGGAATTTCTTGATGAAGTAATAGGATTTTATTATTTAGAAGAGCTGAATAAAATATATAATAATAATGAAATTCCCGAACAAAATAATAAATTTAAAAAAAATATAGCTTTAGAAGCAACTGTTAATTTCCTTTCTAAATTTGGAAAAAAAATAATTTCAGGTAAAAATGTGAATAATATTAATAAATTAAATAGCTTTATTAATTCTAATCTTAAATCTATTCTGGATAATAAAGATCTTTCTGGATTTTTAAAATATAAAATAATTAATTTAATTGAAAAACAAAAAAATAAATGGCAAGATTCATTATATGAAAAATCAATATTAGCAAAAAGTAAAAATAATAAAAGTAGAAATTCTCCAAAGAATAAAAAGGTAAGGAAAAGAAGACATTCAAATAAATCATTAAAAAATATGAATCCAAATGATACACTTAATATCAAAAATTTCAAAAAACCAAATAGTAAAGGCAATAGTTTGAATAGCTCAACTATAAATTATAATTCGCATATTAATCTAAAGTTAAATACAAGTAGTAGTGTTTCTAACATGGATGATGAAATTATCAAATTAATAGAAAAAGATATTGCTAAATATAAAGAATTTTTTAATACAAATAACATCACAAATAGATATGATTTAATAAAAAATATGCAAATAGGTAATGAATTTGATTGGTCATCAATTGAAGAAATTTTATCAATGAGTAAAATATATTTAGCAGAAATTATAAGATGTTATGTAGAAGTTTGCATTGATGAAATAATTGATTCAAATCAAATATATATTGTTAATGATTATATCAAAAATATAATATGTTATTATTCGACTGAACTCACAAATAAGGAAAGAGATATAATACATAATAAAGTGGTAAATTTATTTTTAAATATTAGAGATATTTGTATTGATAATGAAAATATGAAAAATATTATGGGATATTTATTGCTTATTTTGATTGAAAATAAATTATATTTTATTAAAAACCTCAATAATTTTATCGGATTAGAAAAAGAAATTATTATTACTATTGCTGAAGTTGTAAAATTTGCAATTATTTCTTCAGAAGAAAAATCGAGAAAATATCATAATGATTTTAAGCAAACAAAGTTATTTGCTGATAATCCAATTTTTAATGAAAAAGTTACAAATTCAATAGGAGATATTTTGAAATAAGATTTTGTTTTAGGTAAAAATAAAGGAAAATTTTAAATTTTTTTAATTTATGTCTAAAATATTTTACATAAAAATTAAATAATTAATACATATATATTTATTGTGATTATTTTTTATTTAAATATAAAATTAGACT
>JAEEGK010021812.1_pt1 | contig 13508 bp, 25 predicted proteins | sample 8958771 | NCBI WGS metagenome assembly JAEEGK01 (sample SAMN16246547, study PRJNA631951) | gut metagenome | biome: gut microbiome; feature: rumen; material: SC-attached | host: Bos | place: Iran: Karaj | collected 2018-10 | reverse complement strand
AAGTTCTGTCCAGAGTGAGGAACTAAGATTTAATGGCCAAAAAAGAAGCTATAAAGGGAAAGATATATAAATGTCCAAATTGTGGGTCCGTATTACACTACGACCCACAATCTAAGAAGTTGAAATGCACTCATTGTAGTTCTTTACAAGAACTAGTAAATGTTACTGGTGCATTTGAAATTCCATATACACCAAATTCAGAAACATCATATGCGCCATGGGGAGAAGCAAAATCTTTAAAGTGCAGATCTTGCGGTGCGGAGTTTGCGGTAAACGATTATGAGACTGCTACTTCATGCCCATTCTGTGGCACTACAAATATTATGCATACGGATGATGTTCCAGGTATTAAGCCAAATGCTATTTTGCCATTTGCTATAACCGAGCAAGCTGCAAAAGAAAGTTTTAAAGCGTGGTTAAAAAAGCGTTCTATGTCGCCTAATAATCTTAAAAAATTAGCTGAAGAAAAGGGCATGAAGGGCGTGTATGTTCCAATCTTCACTTTTGATGCAGATACGTTTTCAACGTATACAATCCGTTATGGCGTGCACAGAACCGTTACTGTTGGTACGGGAAAAGAAAGACATACTGTAGTCGTAACCGATTGGTATATCGACTCGGGCCGATATAACGATGAATTTGATGATATTCAGATAGAGGTAAGTAATTACTTAACACAAAAGAATTTGTCCAAAATTAAGGGCTTTGATTCGAATAACGCGAAATTATATAATCCTCAATATGTTGCTGGCTTTTCTGCAGAAAGATATTCTACAGGCCTAGATAAGAGCTGGGAGAAGGCTGCAGGTATTATGGAGAATTCAATTAGGCAAAGCATTTTGGGTAGATATTCATATGATGAATTAGATTATTTAGATGTAAAAACTGAATATCATAATAAAACTTACAAATATTTATTAGCGCCTGTGTGGGTATTAGTGTATAATTACAAGAGTAAACAATACTATTGCATAGTAAATGGTAGAAACGGAAAGGCAGATGGATTAGCTCCATTATCACCATTGAAAGTAGCAGCAGTATCGATTGCAAGTGCTGCAGTTGTAGCCGGAATTGTATATTTAATATACAAATTCGTAATAGAGTAAAAAAAAATTTTGGAGGATATAGATATGGAAGAAATCACAAAGGATATGCTTATTGGTGATGCTATTCAAATCGGAAACTCAGATGCCATTGCTGAATGCTTATTAAGCATTGGAATGCACTGCTTTGGTTGTGCAATTGCTAGAGGCGAAACAATCGCTCAAGCAGCTGAAGTTCACGGTGTTGACGTAGATGAATTAGTAGCAAAATTAAACGAAGCTGCTAATAGCTAATTAGTAATTTTTTAAAGAAAATAAATGGTCTCGTGAATGTAGCGGGACCATATTTTCTAATCAAAAACAATAGAAATTTTAATATTTTACACAAATTTTACAAAAATATTTTTCAAATTCGTTTGACACACAACGCCCTATATATATAAACTAATCGAGCACGAGTCGAGGGATGAAGCGGGAGGTTACCGGGAAAAAGCGGAGAACTCACGTGGACAAAAGTCTGTGAAAATCGGGCGACTAACGGAGGTGGCTATAGCCACTTTTTAAAAACGGCAAGTGCGAAACACACGGCAGCGTGATAATAAAAGTTAGGTAAAAAAAGGAGAAATGCAAAAATGGCAGGACAAAAAATCAGAATCAAGCTAAAAGCTTATGATCACAATCTAATCGATGTTGCAGCAGAAAAAATTGTTGAAACAGCAAAGAGAAGTGGAGTTCAAGTATCTGGACCTATTCCACTACCAACAGACAAAGAAGTAGTAACAATTCTACGTGCTGTACATAAGTACAAAGATAGCAGAGAACAATTCGAATTAAGAACACACAAGAGATTAATCGACATCTACAACCCATCTAAGAAGGTTATCGATGCATTAACAGAAGTAGACGTACCAGCTGGTGTTGGTATCGAAATGACGATCAAGAAGATCTAACAAACACAAAGACATTGAAGCCCTACGGGGCAAAAAAATATAGGAGGGTGAACTTTATCTATGAATAAAGCAATCATTGGAAAGAAATTAGGAATGAGTCAAATCTTTACAGCTGACGGCATTGTAATTCCTGTAACAGTAGTTGAAGCAGGTCCATGTCCAGTAATTCAAAAGAAGACTCAAGAAAAAGATGGCTATAACGCTTTACAAGTAGCATTTGGTGATGCTAAGGAAAAGAACGTTTCTAAGCCAGTAATGGGACAATTTAAGAAAGCTAACGTTGCTCCAAAGAAAGTTCTTAAGGAACTACCTATCGACGACGTAAACAGCTACGAAATTGGACAAGAAATTAACTGCAGCATCTTCGCTGAAGGCGATCATGTTGATGTAGTTGGTACATCTAAAGGTAAGGGATTTGCCGGTGCAGTTAAGAGATGGAATCATCACATTGGACCTAAAGCACATGGTTCAGGTTACCACAGAGGTGTTGGTTCTATGAGTGCTAACTCTTCTCCATCTAGAGTTTTCAAAAACAAGAAGATGGCAGGTCATTTAGGTAATGAAAGAGTTACAGTACAAAATCTAACTGTTGCAAGAGTCGATGCAGCACGTAACTTGCTTTTAATCAAGGGAGCTATCCCAGGAGCTAAGGGCGGTATCGTTGTAGTTAAGCAAAGCGTTAAGGCTTAAGGAGTAACTTATGAAGATTGACGTATTTGATATGAATGGCAAGAACTTAAAGAAGCCACTTGAATTAAACGAAGCAGTATTCGGACAAGAATATAACGAAGCTTTAATTCATCAAGTAGTTGTAGCTCAACTTGCTAACAAGAGACAAGGAACAAAGAGCACACTAACAAGAACAGAAGTATCTGGCGGTGGAAAGAAGCCTTGGAGACAAAAGGGCACAGGTCGTGCTAGACAAGGTAGTATCCGTTCTCCACAATGGACAGGCGGTGGTATTGTATTTGCACCAAAGCCAAGAGACTTCGATCAAAAGATCAATAAGAAGATGAAGATCGCAGCAACAATCAGTGCATTAAGCGCAAAGGTTTCTACATCTAACCTAGTTGTTGTTGACAAAATTGAATTAGCAGAAGCTAAGACAAAGTTAATCGCTAACATGTTAAAGAGTTTTGATATTAATTCTAACGTATTAGTAGTTATGGCAAAGGATGATGAAGCAGTTCTAAGAGCTTGCCAAAACTTACAAAACGTTACAGTTATCAATGCTGACTTAATTAACGTTTACGATTTAGCTGCAAACACAAAGTGTATTGCTACAGTAGATGCTATCAAGAAGCTTGAGGAGGTATATGCATAATGAAAAACTTTGACATTATCGTTAGCCCAGTATTAACAGAAAAAAGCTATGACGGCATTCAAGCAAAGAAATATACTTTCAAAGTTGCTAAAAGTGCTACAAAAACACAAATCAAGACAGCTGTAGAAGATATCTTCGGCGTTAAGGTTTCTAAGGTAAACACAGTTAACGTTGACGGAAAGAAGAAGAGAATGGGTAGATCTGAAGGTTATACTTCTGACTACAAGAAGGCTGTTGTATTCCTTACTGCAGATAGTAAGGCAATCGAGTTCTTCGAGAGCTTATCATAGGAGGAAATGAATAATGGCTATTAAGAAATATAAACCAACGTCTCCTGCTCGTCGTTTCATGTCAGTTTCTACATTCAGTGAAATTACTAAGACAGTTCCAGAAAAGAGCTTATTAGAATCAATTAATAAGACTGGTGGTAGAAATAACACAGGTAGAATTACTGTTAGACACATCGGTGGCGGAAACAGAACAAAATATAGAATTATTGATTTCAAGAGAAATAAAGATGGTATTCCTGCAAAAGTTGCTGGTATCGAATTCGATCCAAACAGAAGTGCTAATATCGCTCTATTAAACTATGCAGATGGTGAAAAGAGATATATCTTAGCTCCAGTAGGATTACAAACTGGTGACATCGTAATGAGCGGTGCTGAAGCTGAAATTAAAGTAGGTAACGCATTACCATTCACAAATATCCCAGTTGGTACATTAGTACATAATATTGAAATGAACCTTGGTAAAGGGGGTCAATTAGTTAGAACAGCTGGTGCTGCTGCTCAATTAATGGCTAAGGAAGGCAAATATGCCACAGTAAGATTACCAAGCGGTGAAATGAGATATATTCCAATCGAATGTAAAGCTACAATCGGTCAAGTTGGTAATGTAGATCATGAAATCGTATCTTTAGGTAAAGCAGGTAAGACACGTCATATGGGTACAAGACCTACTGTTCGTGGTGTTGTTATGAACCCTTGCGATCACCCTCATGGTGGTGGTGAAGGTAAGTCACCAATCGGTATGCCAAGCCCAGTAACTCCATGGGGTGTTCCAACTCTTGGCTATAAGACAAGAAATAAGAAGAAGTCTAACAAGATGATTGTTAAGCGTCGCAAATAGGAGGTAACTCATGAGTAGATCATTAAAGAAAGGACCTTTCTGCGAAGAAAGATTATTAAATAGAATCAAAGAAATGAACAAGAATAACGAAAAGCACACAGTTAAAACTTGGTCAAGATCTTCTACAATTTATCCAGATATGATCGGACATACAATCGCTGTTCATGACGGAAGAAAGCATGTTCCAGTTTATATCACAGACGAAATGGTAGGTTGCAAGCTTGGTGAATTTGCACCAACTCGTACATTCAAAGGACACGGTGGCGAAAAGACCACTGCTGGAAAGTAATTCGGGAGGATAAGATAATATGGCTACAAGAATTAAAGAAAAAGCTGCTGCTAGAATCGCTAACGCTGACAAGCGTCCAAGCGCTACTGCAAGATATATTAGAATTTCTCCTGATAAGGTTCGTATTGTGCTAGACGTTATTAGAGGACAAAAATACACAGACGCTTTAGCTATTCTAAAGAATACACAAAAAGCTGCTTGTGAACCACTTGTTAAGGTACTAAATTCAGCTGCTGCAAATGCAGAAAACAATTTAGGAATGAACAAGAACGACTTATACGTTGCAGAATGCTTTGCAAACGCTGGTCCAATTCTTAAGAGAATGAGAGCTAGAGCTAAGGGTTCTGGTGCAAGAATCAACAAGCGTACAAGTCACATCACTATCATCCTTGATGAAGTGGCTGATTAATTAGGAGGTAACAAATGGGACAAAAAGTTAGTCCAACAGGATTAAGAATCGGTGTTATTAAAGACTGGAACGCTAGATGGTTCGCTGATAAGAAGAACTTCTCAACATTCCTAGTTGAAGATAATAAGATTAGAAAAGCTTTAAAGGCAAGATACTATGAGCAAAGCATTTCTTCTATCAAGATCGATAGAAAGATCTCTTCAGCTCAAAACAATGATTATAGTATTAATATAACAATATATACATCTAAAGCTGGTGTTTTAATTGGAAACAACGGTTCAGGTGTTGTTGAAATTCAAAAGTATGTAGAAAAGATCGTTCCAGGTAAGAAAGTATCTGTTACTATCCAATCTATTAATAAACCAGATATTGATGCTCAACTTGCTGCAGAATACATTGCTAAGCAACTAGAAATGAGAGTTCAATTCCGTCGTGCCATGAAACAAGTTATTTCAAGAGCTATGAAGGGTGGCGCTAAGGGTATTAAGACTATGGTTTCTGGAAGATTAGACGGTGCTGAAATTGCAAGATCAGAAAGCTATCATGAAGGTTCAATTCCTCTACAAACATTAAGAGCTGAAATCGATTATGGATTTGCTGAAGCAAATACAACATTCGGTAAGATCGGTGTTAAGGTATGGATTTACAAGGGCGAAAAGTTCGGTAAATTATCTACTGTAGAGTCAGATAAAGGAGGTAACGCAAATGTTAATGCCTAAGAGAGTTAAGAGACGTCGTGTATTCCGTGGAAGAATGACAGGTAAGGCTAATAAGGGTAACAAAATCGCTTATGGCGAATTTGGTCTACAAGCATTAGAACCAGCTTGGATTACATCAAATCAAATCGAAGCTGCCCGTATCGCGATGACTCGTTATATTAAGAGAGGTGGACAAGTTTGGATAGACATCTTCCCACACAAGCCAGTTACAAAGAAGCCAGCTGAAACACGTATGGGTTCTGGTAAGGGTAGCGTAGAATACTGGGTAGCTGTTGTTAAGCCAGGTAGAGTATTATTTGAAATGGCTGGAATTACAGAAGACCAAGCTAGAGAAGCTTTAAGACTTGCTGCAAACAAGCTTCCACTAAAGTGTAAGTTTATTAAGAAAGATGCGGAGGTAAATAGCGATGAGAACAAGTAGTTTTTTCGAAATGACAAATGAAGAATTAAATATCAAGCTTTCTTCTTTAAAAGAAGAACTATTTAACCTTCGTTTCCAAAATAAAGCAGGACAATTGGAAAATCCAAAGCAAATTTCTAACTGCAAGAAAGATATTGCTAAGGTAAAGACAATTATTCATCAAAGAGAACTTGGTATCTCTCAAGAACCAGCTAAGGCTGCTTCAAAGAAAGCTGCTAAGTAAGGAGGATTAAAAGATGGAAGAAAGAAATCTTAGAAAGAGCAGAACTGGTATAGTTGTTAGCGATAAGATGGACAAGACTGTTGTCGTTGCAATTAGAGAGCGTGTTCAACATCCTCTATACGGCAAGATCGTTAACAGAACAGTTAAATTAAAGGCTCATGATGAAAAGAATGAATGTGGCATTGGTGATACAGTTCGTATCGCTGAAACTAGACCTCTAAGCAAAGATAAGTGCTGGAGAGTTGTAGAAATTATTGAAAAGGCTAAATAGTAGGAGGAATATAACATGATACAAGCAGAATCAAGACTTACAGTTGCTGATAATTCTGGCGCTAAAGAGTTAAAGTGTATTAGAGTTATGGGTGGTTCTTTCAGAAGAAGCGCTAACATCGGAGATGTTATCGTAGCTGCTGTTGAATCAGCTATTCCTGGTGGCATCGTTAAGAAGGGTGATGTAGTTAAGGCTGTAGTTGTTAGAACAACATACGGTATCAACAGACCAGATGGTTCTTACATCAGATTCGACGACAATGCAGCAGTTATCATCGATAACCAAAAGCAACCAAAGGGAACTCGTATTTTTGGACCTATCGCAAGAGAACTAAGAGAGAAAGATTATATGAAGATCATTTCTCTAGCTCCAGAAGTTATATAGGAGGAAACGATAATGAATAGCATTAAAAAGAACGATGCGGTTAAGATTATCGCAGGAAATGATAAAGGTAAAACAGGAACAATTATCGCTGTTGACGCTAAGGCTGGAAAGGTTGCTGTAAAAGGCGAAGGCATCACAATGTCTAAGAACTTTGTAAAGCCAAGAAATGCTCAAGAAAAGGGCGGTATCGTAGATAAAGAAAGATTTATCGACGCATCAAATGTTGCTGTTATCTGTCCAGCTTGCAACAAGACAACTAAGGTTGCTTTCAAGATGGAAGGAGATAAGAAAGTTAGAATTTGTAAACACTGCGGCGCTTCTTTAGATGAAGTTAAAGCTTCAACAGCTAAGAAGGTTGCAAAGAAGACAACAGCTAAGAAAAAGACTACAGCTGAAAATAAGGATTAATGGAGGATTTAACAGTGGCAGATTCAAGAGTTTATAGAATTGCAGAACTTTACAAAAATACAGCTGTTCCTGCATTAATGGAAAAGTTCGGCTACAAGAATATTAACGAAGTTCCAAAACTAGAAAAGATCGTATTAAATATGCGTCTTGGCGATGTTAAGGACAATAGTAAGAGTTTACAACTTGCTGTTGAAGAATTAAAGGCTATTGCTGGTCAAGCCCCAATTTTAACAAAGGCTAAGAACAGCGTTGCTACATTCAAGGTAAGAGAAGGTATGGCAATCGGTGCTAAGGTTACACTACGTGGAAATAAGATGCTAGATTTCTATGATAAGTTAGTTTCAGTTGCACTTCCTCGTGTACGTGACTTTAAGGGTGTTTCTTCAAAGTCATTTGATGGACGTGGATGCTATGCATTAGGTATTAAGGAACAAATTATCTTCCCTGAAATTCAATACGATAAGATTGAAAAAGTAAGAGGATTTGATATTTGTATCGTTACAACTGCAAAGACAGATGAAGAGGCTAAAGAGTTATTATCTCTTCTTGGTATGCCTTTTGCAAAATAATAGGAGGATTTAAGTATTATGGCAAAAAAAGCAATGATTAATAAGCAACAAAAGACTCCAAAGTATTCTACAAGAGCATATACAAGATGCCAAATTTGTGGAAGACCACATGCGGTTCTACAAAAGTATGGTATTTGCAGAATTTGCTTCAGAGAATTAGCTTACAAGGGCGAAATTCCTGGCGTTAAGAAGTCTAGTTGGTAGGAGGATATAGAAATGACAGATCCAATAGCAGATATGTTAACACGTATTCGTAATGCTCTTGTTGCAAGACATGACGAAGTTGAAATACCAAAATCAAAGATTAAGGAACAAATCGCTAAGATCCTAAAGGAAGAAGGATATGTTTCTGACTATAAGATGGATGACAAGAATATTGTTATTACATTAAAGTATGGTCCAAAGAATCAAAAGGTTATTTCAGGAATTAAGCGTATTTCTAAGCCAGGTCTTAGAGTTTACGCACCTACAGAAAATATGCCAGTTGTTTTAGGCGGAATGGGAATTGCTATTCTTTCTACAAACAAGGGTATCATGACAAATAAGCAAGCTAAAGCTGCTAACGTTGGCGGCGAAGTATTAGCTTATGTTTGGTAAGGAGGAGATAAGATATGTCAAGAATTGGTAGACAACCTGTTCAAATCCCTGCAGGCGTAGAAATTAAAATCAGCAATGATAACGTTGTTACAGTAAAGGGACCAAAGGGTGAACTTTCTAGAGCTGTAAACCCAGTAATCACAGTTAAGGTTGAGAACAATGAAGTAGTTTGCACAAGAGCAAACGAAGAAGCTCAAACAAAGGCTATGCACGGTTTATACAGAAAGCTAATCGCTAACATGGTTGAAGGTGTAACAAACGGTTATTCAAAGACATTAGTAGTAAACGGTGTTGGTTACAGAGCATTCAAAGAAGGCAACAAGGTTATGCTTGACGTTGGATTCTCTCACAATGTTCCACTTGATGACGTAGCAGGTATCACATACGAAGTTGCTAACGGCACAGAAGTTACTGTAAAAGGTATCGACAAGGAACTTGTAGGCCAAATCGCTGCAAACATTAGAAGTATTCGTATTCCTGATCCATATCACGCATATGGTATCTCTTACAAGGATGAAGTAATTCCACGTAAGGAAGGAAAGAAAGGTAAGAAATAAGGAGTGAAATAAGGTTTTATGATTACTAAGATTAATAAAAATGCTGTAAGACAAAAGAGACATTTAAGAGTAAGAAATAAGATTTCAGGAACTGCTGAAAGACCTCGTTTCAATGTTTATAGAAGTATCAATAACATCAATGTTCAAATTATTGATGACGTTAAACAAGTTACTCTAGTTTCTTGCTCTTCATTAGACAAAGATATGGCTAAGAAGGTTGCAAAGTTAACAAAGACTGAAGCTGCTAAATTAGTTGGCGAAACAGCCGCTAAGAAGGCATTAGCTGCAGGAATCGAAGAAGTTGTTTTCGATAGAGGCGGTTACTTATACACAGGACGTGTATTAGCAGTTGCTGAAGGTGCCAGAGAAGCTGGCTTAAAATTCTAGGAGGTTTCTATAATGGCAAGAAATGAAAAGAAATTCCAAAAAGAAGAAAACGAACTACTAAATAGATTAGTTTGCATCAACCGTGTAACTAAGGTTGTTAAGGGTGGTAAGAACATGAAGTTCGCTGCTCTAATCGTAGTAGGTGATGGAAACGGTATGGTAGGTATCGGTATGGGTAAGGCTGCAGAAGTTCCAGAAGCTATCAAAAAGGCAACTGCTGCTGCTAAAAACAGTATGGTAAAGATCTCTATGGTTGGAACTACAATTCCTCACGAAACTGTTGGTGAATTTGGTTCTGGTAAGGTTATTCTTATCCCAGCTAGCGAAGGTACTGGTGTTATCGCCGGTGGTCCAGTTAGACAAATTCTTGAAGTTGCTGGTATTAAGAACATCCGTACAAAGTCATTAGGAAGCAGCAATCCAATCAACTGTGTTAAAGCTACATTTGAAGGATTACGCAACCTAAGAACTGCTGAAGAAATTGCTGCTCTACGTGGCAAGACAGTAGCAGAAATCAAAGCTTAAGGAGGCAAAGTATGTTGAAAGTTACATTAACAAGAAGCACAATCGCTTGTACAAAGAAACAAAAAGATACTGTTGCAGCTCTAGGTTTAAAGAAGCCAGGTGATACAAACAATCTTCCTGATAACGATTGCACAAAGGGAATGATCAAAGTTGTTAGCCATATGGTTAAAGTTGAGCAAGCATAGTAGGAGGGCCATATGAGTGAATTAGAATTACACAATATGAAACCTGCAGAAGGTTCAAAGAAGAGCGCTAAGAGACTAGGTAGAGGTATCGGTTCTGGTCTTGGTAAAACATCTGGTAAAGGTCACAAGGGTCAATGGGCTCGTAGTGGCGGCGGTGTTAGACCTGGATTCGAAGGCGGTCAAATGCCTTTAACAAGACGTCTTCCAAAGCGTGGATTCAAAAATCGTTTCGTTAAGGTTTACACAATCGTTAATATCAACGAATTAGAAAAGTTCGAAAACGGAACAGAAATTACTCCAGAAGTTTTATTATCTAATGGAGTTATCAGCAAAATAGAAGCAAACGGAGTTAAGGTTCTTGGAAACGGAACATTAACAAAGAAACTAGTTGTAAAGGCTAGCAAATTTTCTAAGTCAGCTGTAGAAGCAATTGAAAAAGCAGGTGGCTCTGTAGAGGTGCTATAATATGTGGCAAAGATTAATTAACGCTTTCAGCGATAAGGATATTAGAAGAAAGATTCTATTCTCACTAGCAATGTTGTTAGTATTTAGACTTGGCTGTTATATCCCAGTTCCAGGTATCGCTTATGATGCTTTGGAAAACGCTGTAGGGAACAATACTTTGCTAGGTTTAATGAGCTTAATGAGCGGTGGTTCACTTCAATACGGTACATTCTTCGCATTAGGTGTATTGCCATTCATTAACAGCTACATTATCATGCAATTATTGACCCTAGTAATTCCTAAGTTAGATCAATTATCTAAGCAAGGTGATGAAGGACGTGAAAAGGTAACTATGATTACTCGTTACATCGCTATCGCTTTAGGTTTGATTCAAGGTGTAGGAATTGTCGTTACTTACCATAATGGGGGAGTATTAGAATCATTTATCGGTGAAAACACAGAATGGTTCACAGGAATGTTCATTATCATTATGTTAACAGCTGGTTCATGTTTCGTAATGTGGTTAAGTGAAAGAATCACAGAATACGGAATTACTAACGGTACATCATTGATCATTTTCGTTGGTATTATTGCAACATTTGGACAAGCATTATTAAATACATTTATTAATGTTGTTCCTGCTAATACAACAACTTTATGGAACGTATTCGGTTATATATTAATCATTATTGCTTTATTTGCAATCATCGTTTATATGGATGGCGGCGAAAGAAGAATTAAGGTTAATTATGCAAAAATGGTTAGAGGAAACAAAATGTATGGAGGCCAATCTACTTATATTCCTTTAAAGATTACAAGTGGTGGTGTTATGCCAATTATCTTCGCATCTGCATTCATGATGTTCCCTACAATGATCGTATCATTCTTAGATACTACTAGCGACTTATATGTATTCTATTACACATATTTATACGCTACAGGAACTTGGACAGGTAACTTCTGGGTTGGAAATATCGTATATTATCTATTTATGTTTATATTCGTTATTTTCTTCTCATACTTCTATGCTCAAATCCAATTCAACCCACAAGACGTTGCAAGAAACTTACAACAATATGGTGGAACAATTCAAGGTATCAGAGCAGGAAGACCTACAGTTGAGTACTTACAAAAGGTTAACAAAAGAATTACATTGTTCGGAGCTCTATTCTTAGCCTTCATCGCTATCATTCCAGCTTTATTATTTAACTGGATCGGTGGAGATATCGGTTTGAGAAGTGCGTTCTCAGCAACAGGTATGTTAATCGTTGTATCTGTAGCCCTAGAATTAGATAAGCAATTAGAAGCACAATATATGTCAAAGCACTATAAAGGATTCTTAAAATAATGAAAAAGCTTAGTTTAGTATTTTTGGGAGCTCCAGGTGCAGGTAAAGGCACTCAAGCAACTAAAATATGTGAAAAGTATAACATCCCTCATATATCTACAGGTGATATATTGAGAGCAAATATCAAAGCTGGTACACCACTTGGATTACAAGCAAAGGCCGTTATCGATAAGGGACAACTTGTATCTGATGAAATAGTAATCGGCTTGATTAAAGATAGACTAGCTCAAGAAGATTGTCAAAAGGGATACCTACTAGATGGTTTCCCTAGAACAATCGAGCAAGCAGTAGCATTAGATTCTTTCGAAAACGTAGCAATGGCTGTAAACATCGCTGTTAAAGAAGATGAAGTTGTTGAACGTATCGCAGGAAGAAGAATGTGTGCTTGTGGTGAATCATATCATATCTCTACATATAGCAAAGACACATGCGCTAAGTGCGGTGGAAAGCTATATCAAAGAGATGATGATAAGCCAGAAACAGTTAAAGCTAGGCTAGATGTATACAATAAGCAAACAGCACCATTAATTGATTATTATGCAGCTAAAAAGGTATTATACACAGTTGATGGTAGCCAAAGCGTCCAAGATGTATTTGCATCAATAGTAAAGGTAATCGATGGTAACAATTAAGACTCTTGAAGAAATTGAATTAATGCGTAAGGCAAACCAAATAGATAGAGATACTCTATTAATGTTGGAAGAACATATTAAGCCAGGCGTTACTACAAAAGAGTTAGACAAGTTAGCATATGAATACATAACAAAATGTAATGCGAAGCCATCATTCTTAGGATATAATGGTTTCCCAGCATCAATTTGTACATCTGTAAATGAACAAGTTGTACACGGAATTCCTTCAAGTAAGGTTCGTTTAGAAGAAGGAGATATTATCTCAGTCGACTGCGGAACAATTTACAAAGGATTCAACGGAGATGCTGCCAGAACATTTATGGTTGGAAATTGCTCAGAAGAAGTTAAAAAGCTAGTTGAAGTAACAAAGCAAAGCTTCTTCGAAGGCATCAAAATCTTAAAGGCCGGAGTTAGACTTGGTGATTTAGGAAGTGCAATCCAAACATATTGTGAAAGTTTCGGTTACGGAGTTGTTAGAGATTTAGTAGGACATGGAATCGGCAGAGATATGCACGAAGATCCATCAGTTCCAAACTATGGTAAGCCAGGTCATGGAATGAGACTACAAACAAATATGACAATCGCCGTAGAACCAATGATCACTTTGGGAACATACAAAGTATGGCAACTAGAAGATGGTTGGACAATCGAAACACAAGATGGAAAGCCAGCAGCGCATTACGAAAATACAATCT
>JAEEGK010021809.1_pt1 | contig 13509 bp, 8 predicted proteins | sample 8958771 | NCBI WGS metagenome assembly JAEEGK01 (sample SAMN16246547, study PRJNA631951) | gut metagenome | biome: gut microbiome; feature: rumen; material: SC-attached | host: Bos | place: Iran: Karaj | collected 2018-10 | reverse complement strand
TGATGGTCAGCTCGAGGGCGTTCTGCTGGACGCTGTTCAGCAGGGGCGTCTTTTTCGACGGCTGGACGAGGCGGGCTGTGAGCTGCGACGGGGATACTGCATAGGTGGACCAGGCCTGCATGTCGGCAGGTGCGCCGTAGCTGGGGCCGTCCTCGAAGGAGCGGTTGCGGATGAGCTCGGCGTAGAGGCCGCCGTCGGCGGCGTGGTTGATGTCCTCGAAGAAGATGCCGTAGTGGGTGGGGCTGATTCTGAGGCCGCGCTGGTTGGCGTCGATGTCGATAGTGACTTGGGCTGCGGCGGCGCCGCAGCACAGCCAACAGACGGTTAGGAGGATTTTGTTCTTTTTCATTGTTATGGGGTTTTAGAGTTCGATGGCGCGGAAGGAATAGGGCGGAAGGACGATGGCGGTGCCGGCCTCGCCGGTCTTGATGTCGAGGCGGCGGTCTTCAGGCTTGCCCTCGAAGCCTTCGGTACGGGCGGTGGCGGGGATGTCGAGGCCGTTGACGGTCAGTTGCAGTTCGCAGGGGAGGGCATTAACCAGCTTCACATAGGTTTTGCCGGTCTTGCTGTTGCGAACAACGCTGGCACCGAGGCGGTGGGCGAATTTTGAATTGTCAATTGTCAATCTTGAATTGACATACGTGTCGCCGCCGTAGACGGAGAAGAGGCGCTGCACATGGTAAGCCGGTGTCGGGCGCACCTCGGTGTTCGAGAAGTAAATCATGTCGGGGTTCCAGTTGGAGTGGCCGTCCTTGCAGAGCATCGGGGCGTAGCTAGTCATCTCGACTACGTCGCCGTTGCGCTCGATGTCGGTCAGATAAAGGGCTTCGGCCAATGCCGTTTCCACATTGGGACGCTTCACGTTGGTCGAGGCGGCCCACTCGCCGAGGTACACCTTTGTAGCCCCCCCTACTGCCCCCGAGGGGGCTTCTCTTGAATATTTGTCATAATAGTCGCGGTGGTGCATGAACCAGCCCGTCGACTCGTAGTAGTGCTCGTCGACCATATACTGCAGGTCGGGATTGCGGCGGGTAAAGTCCCAGCCCTCCTGGTAGTCGGCACTCGGCGTATGGAACGGTCCGACGGTGCCGCAGATCTTGATGTCGGGATATTTGGCGCGGATAGCGCGGGCAATCATCGTGTAGCGCTCCTCGAATACCGTTCCGATGATGTCCTCGTTGCCTATACCTATATATTTAAGGTTGAAGGGCGCGGGGTGGCCGGCATCGGCGCGCATCTTGGCCCACTTCGACGTGGCGGGGTCGCCGTTGGCCCAGTCGATGAGGTCGAGCAGTTCCTGGATGTAGGCGGGCATCTGGTCCATCGGTATGCCGCCCTGCTGTCCGCCGATGCCCTTGGCGTTGGCGGCAGAGTTCTGGCAGGGTACGCCGGCTGCCAGCACGGGCAAGGGTTCGGCTCCGATGTCCTCGCAGAACTGGAAGTACTCATAGAAGCCCAGTCCGCGCGTCTGGTGGTAGCCCCAGATGTTGAAGTCGGGCTTGCGGTCCTGTAGGGGGCCTACGGTCTCGTTCCAGTGGTAGATATTCTCCAGTCCCTGACCGTGGGTCATGCAGCCGCCGGGGAATCGCACGAACTTCGGCTTCAGGTCGGCAATCACCTGTGCCAGGTCGCGCCGCAAGCCGTTCTTGCGGTTCATAAAGGTCTCCTGCGGGAAGAGCGAAATCATGTCGACACCCACGTGGGCCGCCTTCAGCGGCACGATGGCCAGCCGGGCCTTGGCATTGCTGCCTTTGGCGGTGAGCACGGTGGCATACTGCGTCCAGGCACTGGCCGCCGTCTTCAGTTTACTCTTGGCCAGCACAGTACCATCCTCGTCGACGAGCAGAATCATAAAGTCCTGCTTCTGACCGCCGCCCAGCACATACATCGAGAAGTCGTACTTCTTGCCTTTCTCCACGGCGATGCCGTCCCAGCCCTCGTTCCAGAGGGTGTCTTTCGGCCACAACAGGGCGTAGTGCGGGTTGTTCTTGCTGAGCGGGTTCTCGGTAGCAATCTCTATGGGGCGCGTCGAGTGCCAGGCCGTCGTGGCGTTCCATTCGCGGCGGTCCTTGCTGCTGTATTCGAAGTCGCGGTTCTGAACGAGTTCAGCGTAGAGGCCGCCATCGGCGGCATAGCTGATGTCCTCGAAGAAGATGCCGATGAGGTTGGGGCTGATGGGTTTTTGCCTTGAGGGGTCGATGGTGAGTGTGACTTTTATGGGCGATGTGGGCAATGTGGGGTTCTTGGCGTCGTCGTGCATGCGCTCGGCCGACAAGCGCCCATCGGCGGCCTGCTGCCGGAAGTGCTGCTCAATCGCGGCCCAGTCCTTCTGGGAAATCTCGAAGCTGTTACCCTCATAAAGCTTGCCGCCGACGGTGGCCGTGTCGCGTATCCACGCATCGTCGCTGATTTCACTGGCACGGTCGGGGGTGAAGTCGCGGAAGTTCGGCGTTGCCGATGTCCACCGCTTGCCTTGGGGTGACTTATAGTAGATGTCGAACGTACCGTCGGGATTGGAGAACACCACCGGCTCCAAGCATTTCGTGGTCGACATGATGGGATAGTCCTGAGGGCGCCAGTTGACGAGGTCGCGGCTATAGGCGGCAGCAAACAGCGGTGCGCGATCGTTCACCTGAAACACCAGGCGCCACGTGCCGTCGCTGGCCCGGCAGACCGACGGGTGGTACATCTTTTTCTCTGCGCCCCATGTGCCGTAGTCCGACGAGCAGAGCTGGCCGGCCTCGCGCCAGGCGTCGTTTTCCTGTATGGCGATGTGCAGTCCGCGCGTCTCGCCCGGAGAGTATACGAATATTCTTTGAAGGCTGTCGGTCTGAGCCCATGCAGTTATCGTGCAGAGTGCCGAGAGCACCGTTGTCAGTAGTTTTTTCCTCATAGTTTCTCTGTGTTATGGCTATTTTGTGGGCAAAGTTACAAAATAATTCATAAATCATGGCGTGTTATTCACATTTTTTTCCTATCTTTGCCCTCAGAAAACCAAAAAGCAGAAGACTATGGGAAAGAAGAATGGAGGAAAACGGCTGTCGAAGAAGGCCGTAGCCGAGGCCCTGCAGGGGCTGTTCATGGGTAGTCCGAACGAGACTTTTTCACTGAAGTACATTTTCAAGGAGCTGAAGCTCAACACGCATCCGGCGAAGATGCTGGCCATCGACGCACTCGACGAGATGTGCTGGGACGACTACCTCTCGAAGGTGGGCGACAACCAGTACCGCCTGAACCAGAAGGGACAGGTGCAGGAGGGCACGTTCATCCGCAAGGCTAACGGCAAGAACTCATTCCTGCCCGACGACGGCGGCAAGCCGATCTTCGTGTCGGAGCGCAACTCGATGTTCGCCCTCAATGGCGACCGCGTTCGCGTGGCGATGATGGCCCGTCGCCAGAACCACATCAAGGAGGCGATGGTGACCGACATCCTGAGCCACAAGACCGACCAGGCCGTGGGTAAGCTGAAGGTGGAGAAGGATTTTGCCTTCCTCATTACCGAGGGCAACATCTTCGTCCACGACATCCTCATCCCGAAGAAAAAGCTGAAGGGCGGCAAGGACGGCGAGAAGGCCGTGGTGAAGATTACGCAGTGGCCGTCGAAGGAGTCGAAGAACATTGTCGGCGAGGTCATCGACGTGCTCGGCAAGGAGGGCGACAACAACGTCGAGATGCACGCCATCCTGGCGCAGTACGGTCTGCCCTATAAGTACCCGAAGACCGTGGAGGATGCCGCGAAGAAGATTGATCCGGGCATCACCTCCGAGGAGATAGCCCGCCGCGAGGACTTCCGCGACGTGTGGACCTGCACCATCGACCCGAAAGATGCCAAGGACTTCGACGATGCGCTATCGATCAGGAAGAAAGGGGCTTTATGGGAGGTTGGCGTTCACATTGCCGATGTCACCCACTATGTCAAGGAGGGCAGCATCATCGACAAGGAGGCACAGAAGCGTGCCACGAGCGTCTATCTCGTCGACCGCACCATCCCGATGCTGCCCGAGCGGCTCTGCAACTTCATCTGCTCGCTGCGTCCCGACGAGGATAAGCTCTGCTACAGCGTCATCTTCATCTTGGACGACGATGCCAACATCAAGTCGTGGCATCTGGCCCACACCGTCATCCGCAGCAACCGCCGCTATGCCTATGAGGAGGTGCAGCAGCTGTTAGAGGACAACGGCGTCAAGGACGGCACTGGCCAGCCCGCACCGCCCGCCACGAAGAACAACCCCTACAAGGGCGAGTACGCTGCTGAGCTCATCACGCTCGACGCGCTGGCCAAGAAACTGCGTGAGCGCCGCTTCAAGAACGGTGCCGTGAAGTTCGACCGCGAGGAGCTGCACTTCGACATCGACCAAGACGGCAAGCCCGTCCGCGCCTATTTCAAGACATCGAAGGATGCCAACAAACTTATCGAGGAGTTCATGCTTCTGGCTAACCGCACCGTTGCCGAGAGCATAGGAGCCGCCAAAAAGCCCGGCACAAAAGCCAAGACCTTCGTCTACCGCGTCCATGACCAGCCCGACCCCCAGAAGCTGGAGTCGCTGCGCCAGGTCGTCGCCCCCTTCGGCTATAAGCTGAAGACCAGCGGCACGAAGGGCGCCATCTCGAAGTCGCTGAACGCCCTGATGGACGAGGCTGCGGGCAGCAAGGAGCAGAAGCTCATTGAGACCGTCGCCCTGCGCGCCATGATGAAGGCCAAGTATTCGACCCACAACATCGGTCACTACGGACTGGCCTTCGACTACTACACCCACTTCACGTCGCCCATCCGCCGCTATCCGGACACGATGGTCCACCGCCTGCTGACGCGCTATCAGGGTGGCGGACGCTCGGCCAACCAGGAGCACTACGAGGAACTGTGCGAGCACTCGAGCGATATGGAGCAGACCGCTGCCAACGCCGAGCGCGACAGCATCAAGTACAAGATGGTGGAGTTCATGGGCGATAAGATCGGCGAGTGCTTCGACGGCCATATCTCCGGCATACAGTCCTACGGCATCTATGTCGAGATCGACGAGAACCACTGCGAGGGTATGGTGCCCATGCACGACCTCAGCGGCGACTACTACGAGTTCGACGAGGCCCACTACTGTCTCATCGGCCGCCGCCACCACTCGAAGTACCAGCTGGGCGACCCCATCCGCATCAAGGTGGCACGGGCCAACCTGGAGAAGCGCCAGCTCGACTTCACCCTGGCCGACGATTAAGCGCTAAAAAATCGCTCCGTCATGGCATTTATTCATAAAGATTTCGTACCTTTGCACGCTCAAACCAAAAGGAATATGGAAAGTATAAAAAGTCAATTCGCACGCAAGCTGATGGACATCAAGGCCATCAAGCTGCAGCCGCAGGAGCCTTTCACGTGGGCCAGCGGCTGGAAGTCACCTATCTATACCGACAACCGCAAGACGCTCGGCTTCCCCCGGCTGCGCTCCTTCGTGAAGCTGGCCCTGTGCCACGCCATCCAGGAGAACTTCCCCGAGGCCGAGGCCGTGGCCGGCGTGGCTACGGGCGCCATTGCCCAGGGGGCACTGGTGGCCGAGGAGCTGGGTCTGCCCTACTGCTACGTGCGCCCGAAGCCGAAGGACCACGGCATGGGCAACCAGGTGGAGGGCGAGATTGAGAAGGGCACGAAGGTGGTGGTGGTCGAGGACCTCATCTCCACCGGCGGCTCGTCGCTGAAGGCCGTCGAGGCCCTGCGCCAGTATGGTGTCGAGGTCATCGGCATGGTGGCATCGTTCACCTACGGCTTCCCCGTGGCCGAGGAGGCTTTCAAGGCTGCCGGTGTGCAGCTCATCACGCTGAGCAACTACGACGCCGTTGTCGAGGAGGCTGCCAAGACGGGCTATATCAAGGAAGAGGAAAAGGCTGTACTAGCCGAGTGGCGCCAGTCGCCCTCGACGTGGAAGCAGTAATCAATCGAAAATCGTAAATCCGTAAATCGTAAATAACATTAAGGTGGGATTATTTGACAATACATCAAAGTTTGAGAGTAGCGTGAAGCAGATTCCCTACTCGCAGGAGGCGGTCTACCGCAACATCAGCGACCTGCGCAATCTGGAGAAGGTGCGCGACCGCATACCTGAGGATAAAGTGAAGGACTTCTCATTCGATGCCGACACCATCAGCATCAATGTGCCCCCCGTGGGCGAGCTGAAGCTGCGCGTCGTCGAGCGCGAGGAGCCTAAGTGCGTGAAGTTTGAGACGGCACAGTCGCCCTTGCCCTTCAACGTCTGGGTGCAGATGCTGCCCGTCGACGAGCAGTCGAGCAAGATGAAGGTGACGGTGAAGGCCGAGCTGAACCCGTTCATCAAGGGCATGGTCTCCGGTCCGCTGCAGGACGGCGTTGAGAAGATCGCCGACGCGCTGGCCAAAATAGAATATGTGTAATTTTCGATTAGAACTATGAAGCTCTGGGAAAAGAACTTTGAGGTAAACAAGGAGATTGACCGGTTCACCGTGGGCCGCGACCGCGAGATGGACCTCTATCTGGCGAAGTACGACGTGCTGGGTTCGATGGCACACATCACGATGCTTGAGAGCATCGGACTGATAGGCAAGGACGAGCTGCCCGTGCTGCTCGCCGAGCTGAAGAACATCTACGAGCTGTGCGAGCGCGGCGAGTTCACCATCGAGGACGACGTCGAGGACGTCCACTCTCAGGTGGAGATGCTGCTGACGCGCCGCCTCGGCGACATGGGCAAGAAGATTCACTCCGGCCGCTCGCGCAACGACCAGGTGCTGGTCGACCTGAAGCTCTTCACGCGCCACCAGCTGATGGACATCGCCGACGAGGTGAAGACGCTCTTCGACGAGCTGATACAGAAGTCGGAGCAGTACAAGCAGGTGCTCATGCCGGGCTATACCCACCTGCAGGTGGCCATGCCGTCGTCGTTCGGACTGTGGTTCGGTGCCTACGCCGAGAGTCTCTGCGACGACATGCTCTTCCTGCAGGCCGCCTACCGCATGACCAACCGCAACCCGCTCGGTTCGGCTGCCGGCTTCGGAAGCTCGTTCCCCCTGAACCGCACGATGACCACCGAACTGTTGGGCTTCGACTCGATGGACTACAACGTGGTCTACGCCCAGATGGGGCGCGGCAAGATGGAGGTGGGTGTGGCCTTTGCCATCGCCGCCATCGCCGGCACGCTGGCCAAGCTGGCCTTCGACGCCTGCCTGTTCAACTCGCAGAACTTCTCCTTCGTCAAGCTACCAAAGGAGTGTACGACGGGCTCGTCGATCATGCCGCACAAGAAGAACCCCGACGTCTTCGAGCTGATCCGTGCCAAGTCGAATAAGCTGCAGGGCCTGCCCTACCAGATAACGCTCATCAAGAACAACCTGCCCGTGGGCTACTTCCGCGACCTGCAGATTATCAAGGAGGTGTTCCTGCCTGCCTTCGACGAGCTGAAGGACTGCCTGCAGATGACGGCCTACATCATCAACAAGATTGAGGTGAACGAGCATATACTCGACAACCCGATGTACGACCCGATGTTCTCCGTCGAGGAGGTTAACCGCCTCGCCGCCAACGGCATGCCCTTCCGCGATGCCTACAAGAAGGTGGGACTCGACATCGAAGCCGGACAGTTCACGCCCGACAAGGACATCCACCACACCCACGAGGGTAGCATCGGCAACCTCTGCAACGACCGCATCGCCGCGCTGATGCAGCAAGTGCTCGACGATTTTGCCTTCGGGCGCGTGACCGAGGCCGAACGCAAACTCCTGGGCTGATGAGACGACTGTGGCAACTGCTGATGGTGGTGGCAGGCGTGCTGCTGTGCGCCTGCGACGATGTTGAGAACAGCGTCTACAGAGGCTACTCATGCTTCTTCATCTTCGACACGACGCTCCATCCCATGCCTTGTCAGCTGACAATGGCGCTGGGCAATCCCGGCCACTTCCATACCATCAGCGCCACAATGTCGGGCGGCATTCGCCACATCAAAGTCACCCGAAACTACGACCATAGCGTAGAGGACATTCCCCTGACCACCAAGAAGGAGGCCGACACGCGCTGCCTGCTCGGGGCGAACAACGCCATCATCATCGGGCGCAGCAGCTACACGGGGATGTTCGTCTGCTACGAGGGCCAGTGCGCCAACTGCCTCGACCAGTATGGCGGCACCAACTACCCACTGACGTGGAGCCCGAACGGCCAGCAGCTGCAATGCGCCCGCTGCCACCGCAGCTACGACGTGAACAACGGCGTGGTGGCTCAGGGCGAGGGCGGACGGCAGCTCTACACCTACAACGCCGCCTTCGACGGAGCAGTGCTCCGGGCCTGGAACTGACGAGAACGATAACAATAACCTAATATTATTATGAAAAAACTATTCCTTTTGCTAATTACGCTAACCGTTGCCACAATAGCATCGGCAGCAACAGTTAACCGACAACAGGCTCGCCAACAGGCTGCTCAATTTCTACAACAGCATGGTGCCCAGTTGGGCACTGAGCCGACAACCGTACGCGGTCGCCGTACTCAGGCTACCGACCAATCCCTTTATGTGTTTAACACCGCCAATAGTCGCGGCTTCGTTGTCGTTTCGGGCGACGACCGCACCGACGCCATCCTCGGCTATACCCTGCAGGGTAGCTACGACGACGCCAACGTGCCTCCTGCTTTGCAGGATTGGCTCGACCAAATGACAGGTGAGATAGAGGCACTCTACCTACAGCCCGCCGAGGCCCGCACCGCCGCCAATACTCCAAAGGCAGAGCGGCAGCAGGTGGCCATCCACGCGGCCATCGAACCGCTGATCATCACCACGTGGAACCAAGGAAACACTTATAAGGACCAAAATGGAACATACGTGAACAACAACACTGATGGCATCTACAACATCAGTTTGCCCATGATAGGCAGTCTCTACACCTGCACGGGTTGCGTTGCTACTGCCGGTGCCCAGATTATGTATTACTACAAATGGCCGGAAAGCACTAAAGAAATACCAGGATATGAGTCCGGTCTGTCCGACACTAAAGAATACCTGCCTGTCAAGGTTTTTGAGTGGAACAAGATGAAGACCAGCTACACCTATGCCGATGCCAATACTGAAGCCGCCAAGGCCGTGGCAGACCTGATGCGCTACGCTGGCTGGGCTGCCCATATGAACTATGGTGTCGACGGCTCATCGTCGAGCCAGGTCACACTGGCTGGCAATATGGTCGAATACTTCGACTACGCCCCCAATTGGAAACATGTGAGTCGCGATAGCTACTCCGTAACCGACTGGGATGAACTCATCTATAACGAACTGGCCTGTGGGCGGCCCGTTATCTACGACGGTTCCGGCAGAGGCGGCCATGCCTTCATTTGTGACGGCTACGACGGACAAGGCTTCTACCACTTCAACTGGGGCTGGGGAGGATTCAAGGACGGATACTTCAAGCTCCAGGCTACCAACCCTGACGGAGCCTATGGCTATCCTGGCTACATCTTCGGAAATACTGCCATCATTGGTCTGCAGCCCAACAAGGGCTCTACGCCTGAGCCTGTTAACGAAGTATTAGTTGCAACAGCTCTCAACCCCACTTTGGAAAACACAACAGTAAAAATGATGCTGCAGAATGGAAATAACGGTGAATATGGTTTTGGACTTGGTATGGCCGAACTAAAAGACGACGGTTCACTCAACATCCTTGATGATAAATATAGCAATTGGAGTGAATCACCTTTGCCTCAAGGATCTTGGTGGCAATACTCTTTTGAGTTTGACCTTTCTGGGTATGAACTGACAGAAGGTGTTCACAAGCTTGTTCCAGTCAGCCTGCTTGGTGGCGAAACAGAATGGAAACGTTGTAAGCCTGCTTCTCTTTATTATAAGGTTATCGTTTCAGAAGGGGAGCTGACCATCACCCAGCATCCTACCATAGAATTAGACGCTACTCATTTCGAAATCTTTGGAATGAATTTCCCAAACACAGCAATTCCTGTAGATGTTACAGTAGTCAGTAAAGAAGATGACTACATTTCCCCACTCTACTTCTTCGCCAGCCAAAGTGACCTCAGCAATTGCACATACATTGCTGGAACAGCCATCCCTAGTGGTGGTAGCGAGGATGTACGTTTCTATTTCACACCTGACGCTCCTGGCACATGGAATCTTTGGGTGGCCACCGATGAAAGTGGCAATAATGTCATAGGCAAAGGTTCGGTTGAAATCAAGGCAGAGCCCACAGGAACAGTCACGTTGGAAATAGTTGAGGGCACCCCCATCAACAAGCCTGATGGCGTTGTCGACTACGAAATAACGGTTAAAAATACTGGCGACGTAACTTTCTATAGAAACTTTTGGTCCCATCTTTGGGTATCTCAAGAAGGAGGTTGGGGATGTTCCAGCGCAAATGATGTATACACTGAAAACATCGTGATTGAGCCTGGCGAGGAAGTGAAGGTAACGCTGACATTTACTGGTTTGACCGAAGGTGGCCAATATTGCATTGAACCATTTTATCCTGAGTCATATAGCAGCAACAATATGATAGCCCTCTATTCGGATTGCCATGAAACTCTGTTTACCTACAAAGCCCCCACCGACATTGAGCCTGACCCAGACCCCATTCCCGGCAATCTCGATGGTGACGAGGGTTTGGATGCTGATGACGTGACTGTGCTGGTGGACTACCTGCTGAACGGAGGGTCGCTGCCTGAAGGTGCCAACGCCGACATAGACCAAAACGGAGACATCAACATCGCTGATGTTACCAAGCTCATAGAGCTGATTCTGAGCTCCAAAGAACCGTAAACACGACGTATATAGTATAAGCCGAAAGAACCTGCACTTCCTGCACCTGACACTTAACCTTCTGAGTGTCAGGTGCAGGAAGTGCAGGTAAATTCTGCGTTTAGCATCTATAGCCGAAGAGTGCCGACAATCACTGGTTTTTCGACTGGTAATCTTAAAATAGTGTAAAAGTTTTGGTGGTTTGCAGATTTAGCAGTATCTTTGCACTGCTTTTCGAAAGCAGGCCAGCCGCAATGGTGGAATTGGTAGACACGAGGGACTTAAAATCCCTTGACCAGTAATGGTTGTGCGGGTTCGAGTCCCGCTCGCGGCACACGAAGATTATAATCCTAAATGTACTTTTTCAAAATGCAGAAAAATTATTTCGTTCTTTTGTCAGCCGCATCACTTCTGCTCCTGACATCATGTTCAGGCAAACTTGGTGCGCTCTCAGCCGACAACTTCACAGTGACGCCCAATCCCTTAGAGACTCATGCCGGCAAAGTGCCTGCCACCGTCAACGGCACGTTCCCCGAGAAGTATATGAAGAAGAAGGCCGTAGTAACGGTCACACCCGAACTGCGCTATGCCGACGGTCAGGTGGCCAAGGGTCAGAGTGCCACGTTCCAGGGTGAGAAGGTGCAGGGCAACGCCCAGACCATTCTCTATCAGGTCGGTGGCCGTTACAACATCAAGACGGCGTTCGACTATCTGAATTGCAACAAGGCCGATATGTATCTTACCTTTGGTGCGCGTGTTGGTTCTAAGACAGTGAAAGTTCCTGACGTGAAAGTGGCTACCGGTATCATCGCCACCAGCGAACTGTATAAGAATACCCTGAAGTCGGCTCAGGCTGCCATCAGTCCTGACGGTTTCCAGCGTATCAATGCCAAGAAGCAGGAGGCTGCCATCAAGTTCCTCATCCAGCAGGCCCAGCTGCGTCAGAGCGAACTGAAGAACAATTCTGTGCAGGAGTTTGTCAAGCTGCTCAGCCAGATTAACAAGGACCGTGAGGGATTGAAGCTCAACGATGTTGAAGTGTCGGCCTATGCATCGCCCGACGGTGGTTTCGAACTGAACGACCGCCTGGCTCTGGAGCGTCAGAAGAACACTCAGCAGTATGTCGAGCAGCAGTTGCGCAAGTCAAACCTTTCTGACGCTGCTGTTGATGCTAAGTACACCGCTGAGGACTGGGATGGTTTCCAGGAACTGGTGAAGGCCTCGAACATTCAGGACAAGGACGTCATTCTGCGTGTGCTCTCTATGTATAAGGACCCGCAGGAGCGCGAGCAGCAGATTAAGAACATCTCGAGCGCTTTCCGCGAGCTGGCTGACGGCATCCTGCCTCAGCTGCGCCGTTCGCGCATGATCATCAACTACGAGACCGTTGGCCGCAGCGACGAGCAGATTCAGCAGCAGCTGAAGGCCGATCCCTCGAAGCTGAATGTCGAGGAGATGCTCTACGCCGCTACGCTGGTTAACGATAATAAGTCCAAGCAGGATATCTACAAGCAGACCACACAGGTCTATCCTCAGGATGCCCGTGCTTACAACAACTTGGCCACCCTCGAGTACGCCGCTGGCAATATCGACGCTGCCAAGAGGTACATTGAGCAGGCTCAGAAGGTGAGCGCCAACCTGCCCGAGGCAGCTGCCAACTTAGGACTCATCGCTCTGCAGCAGGGCGACCTCCAGACGGCTGAGAACTACATCGCAAAGGCTACCGGTGCCAACGGGCTGGCCGAGGTGCTTGGCAACCTGAACCTCGCCAAGGGCAACTACGCCCAAGCTGAGCAGGACTTCAAGGATGTCTACTCCAACAGCGCCGCCCTGGCTCAGATTCTGAACAAGAACTACGCTTCGGCTGCCGTCACGCTGAAGTACATCAAGAATCCCGATGCCACGACCGACTACCTGAAGGCCATTCTCGGTGCCCGTATGGGTAACACTGCCGATGCCACACAGGCACTCCGTGCAGCCATTGCCAAGGACCCCAGCTACTCCAAGTATGCTACCAACGACCTTGAGCTGAAGAACGTGGCAAAGTAAACGCCTGATGAAGAAATCATTCGGATACATACTGCTCGCCCTGATTGCAGCATCTTGTTCTAATTCCAGCGACATTTTCGTGTTGAAGGGAAAGTTCAAGAACTTTAATCAGGGCGAGTTGTATGTCTATAACCTGATGGGTCGCGGGGTTATCGACACCGTCAGGCTGTCCGAAGGAAAATTCACCTACGATATCCTGCAGGAAGACACCGCTCTTCTCTCGGTTGTATTCCCTAACTTCTCCGAAATTCCCGTTATTGCCACGCCTGGTGCCAATCTCATGATGGCTGGCGATGCCACACATCTGCGTGAGGTTACCGTCACAGGCACCAAGGACAACGACCGGCTTACCGACTTCAGGTTGCGCGTTGCCGACAAGACCCCGCCTGAAGCTGAGAAGGAGGCAGCTGATTTTATAAAAGAAAACCCTGCATCGCCTGGTTGTCTGTATCTCTTAAACCGCTACTTCCTCCTGAAGACCAACCCCGACTACAAGAAGGTCTCGGGACTGTTGGACGTCATGCTGAAGGAGAATCCCGGGAACCCACAGTTCACCCAGTTGAAGAAGCAGGTTCAGGGCTTGAAATCACTGAAGGTCGGCAGTGTGCTGCCCGACTTCACAGCCGTTACCACTACAGGCAGCCGTATAACGAAGGCCGACCTCTGGGGTGATATCAACGTTATCAGCACCTGGGCCACCTGCAGCTACGATTCGCAGAACATT
>JAEEGK010021806.1_pt1 | contig 13511 bp, 12 predicted proteins | sample 8958771 | NCBI WGS metagenome assembly JAEEGK01 (sample SAMN16246547, study PRJNA631951) | gut metagenome | biome: gut microbiome; feature: rumen; material: SC-attached | host: Bos | place: Iran: Karaj | collected 2018-10 | reverse complement strand
GGGTAAAGATAGTGACTTTAATGCATAATTCATAATGCATAATGCATAATCGACCAAACTATGAATTATGCATTGAGCATTATTTTACCATTTCCCCCACCGCTGTCAAGTATAAAACAATTGAGTTATAGTAAAACCAAAATATGCAAATAATGACAACTAAAAAACACAAATTTAATACAAACTAATACAAAATGGCAGATTTTTTGCATTAATGGATTATATAATTACCAAAAAATCAACGATTTGAGCAAAATTTTCGGTTTTTGTCAAAGTAAAGTTGATTTTTTTTCCGCAAAACTGACCTTTTGGCACGGATTTGGCACATTACAAAACGTAAACAAAACTTACATTACTTGAATTTAAATAGCAACAATTAAAACATAAAACATCATGATGGAAAATACAATAAGAGTAGAAAGGGCCAAGAAAAAGATTACTCAGGCAGAATTGGCCGAAAAAGTGAATGTGTCAAGACAGACCATCCACGCTATCGAGACTGGCAAATTCATTCCCTCTACGGTACTTGCCCTCAAAATAGCAAGGTTTTTTAAAGTAAACCTCGAGGACATCTTCATCTTAGACGACGACAACGATTAGCCAAGTCAAAAATTTTGTACAAAACGCGTTTACGATTGACAAAAAAACGGAGTACCTTTCGGTGCTCCGTTTTTTTGTGCTTCGGCATCATTGCCTTATTTGATTCTAAATTTATATTTCAAACCTGCGGTAATTCTGCGTCCGGGCTGCTCTATGTACGAAAAATCAAAGTATTCCTCATCGAAAAGATTGTATGCCTGCACATAGAATGTAAATTGCTTAAATGTGTAGTTAACAGCCATATCCACAAGCGAATACGGTTCATTACCCTCGCCTTCACGGTATTGATAGCGGTATTCGGTGCATAGTGTCAACCCTTTAACGGGATTAAACTCAATGTCGGCAGTCACCTTATGGCGAAGATATTCTTGAGCATATTTTGAAGCTGCCACAGGACGGTTGTATTCTATGTCGGAATTGATATACGAATATTGTGCGCCTATTTTGGTAACAAAAGAATTGCTCCACAACGCACGTGGACGAATGGCAAAATCGGTTTCCACACCTATATTATCTAACTCAAAATTGCCCGATCGGTATGTTTCGCCATCTGGTTCGTCGGCGTAAACCACCCAGTCGATCATATCAGTTTTGTGCGAACCAAAAACAGTAACACCGGCATCCACTAATTCGTTGCGACGGCGAACACCCATTGAATAATCCAAAGCGCGTTCCGGGTCAAGATCTTGTGTTCCAACAATGTTTGCACCCGAATAATAAAGGTCGGTAAATGTGGGCATACGCATTGCGGTATTCAAGTTGGTGTAGATTTTCCAATACAAGTTGGGACGATATGAAATGTCCACTCCGGGACACCAACGCCATTGATAGTCGAGCATCGAATTATAAACGGCAGGAGCTGCAAGAGCCACAGTCCATTTGTTTAACAAGAAATCGTGTTCCATTATCACTGTAATGTTGGTTCTATTGGCAGAATTAGAATAGTTGATACCATTTTCGGCGTCAAGACCACGTGTGGCAAAAAACTTAGAAGAATCCAACGGTTCGCCCAATTTGGTGCTGAAAATCTGCTCAGAACGCATCTCCACACCTATTGAACTACGTCCTAAAATAGATTTTGTCCAAGCATTGAATCCGATGGTAGACACATCGCAGCGGTGAAAGTTTTCGCCCTTGGGAGAATCCTTGTGCCATTGGTAATGGTCGTAACGGCGGTCGGCGGAGAATGTAGGAGTAATGTGAACTTTACCGGCGGTGAGTTCGCCATTGGCGGCAATCACAAAATGCTCGTTGCTCTCCCATTGGTCTTGGGACGCCGCGCCGTAAAAAGTGTTAGCCTCGTAAGGCTTGTAAGAATATCCCGCCTGAAAATTGCCCTTCACGTTGTCCGAATTGTAGGACACATTATAATATATGCGCGAAGTCTCGAAAGCGGAGTTTGGCGTATCGCCGTCATCACGCACGTAACCGCCTGACAATGTGTGCACAAGGCGCGAGGGATGGTTAGTAGATGCGTTCCCGGCATTATGACCGAGAGTAACATTTGCATTTGCGCCGGCGTGTCCGTGGTCGCCCCCAAAAACATTCACCAAACCCGACACAGCCGTGCCAAGGCGACTGTGCGACGGGTCAGCATTGCGGGTTACAATGTTGACAGTGCCAGTGAAAGCCGACGTTCCAAACGCCCTTGCCGACGGGCCTTCAAGGATTTCCACGCGCTCTATGTCGTCCGCAAAAATCGGAAAATCCGCCGACAAATGTCCCGTATGAGGCGACGTGATGTTGATGCCGTTGAGGAGGATTGTCACTTGGTCAAACGTGCCGCCGCGCACACAAATATCGGTCTGCACACCATTGCCACGCTGCCTAACATCCACTCCGACAGCATATTTCAAGAGGTCGTCGATGGTATTGATTGGCAACATCTGAATCTCCTCGCGGCCAATGATTGTTACTTGTTGGGGAGTCTGCGCACTCGTAAGCGGCACACGCGCCGACAAAATCTTCACCTCACCAATCTCCACATCTGGCAGAGTATCAACGGCTTGACCGTTTCCCTGCGCCATCGATGCAATTGACGACAGCATAAAAATCGTCGTAAAAAATGTCTTCATTTTTATATGTTGATTTATTGATTTAATGATTTATTGATTAATTACGGCGCAAAGGTAAATGTAATTTTTTAGCGGCAAAAAATATTGATGTTAATAAATTATTATCTTTTTTGTTTAATTATCTTATAAAAAAATATCAGTTATTCCGAAAATTGGGTTTTTATCGGTGGTTTTAGGATATTAATCTATGAAAAGCGGATATTTATCAAAATAAAAGAGAATACAGAAATCGAATAGAAAAATTTATGGAAAAAATTTGAAAGTTTGGAAAAAGGGATTATATTTGCAGTTGACATACAAACCAAAAACACTAACATTATGAACAAGACAGAGACTTTTACATTCTCAAAAGTGCCGCAGAGCGTGGCAGAATTGCAACAATTGCCCGAGGCGACGCTTGATTCGCCGTTCAAGACTACGGCGTTGGCAATGCTCGTGCTGATGCGTTGGGAGGAAGACAAGGAAGGCTGCCACAGTATGCTCGACTTCCTGCGCGGTCCCGACCCGATGTCGCCGTTTGCAAAACAATTCCTGAAAGACCGACTCACCGGCAAGGCTTACAAAGTGGCGTCATTTTTCGCGGGCGCAACGGTGGAAAACAGTTACAAACCGACCCTGCCGCTCACAATTTCGGTAAGCGACAATCCCTATTCATACCCCGACGACAAGTGGGCGACGCTCTACGTCAAGAGCGCGGGCGCGGACTCCGTAAGACCGATGAAACTCCGCAAAAAACCGTCAACCGGTCAATGGTTCCTCAACGACATTCAATGTCTCTCTGACATCAGAGTTCCCGCAGCCGACGATCCGTGGGCATAATACATAACACCATAGCAATTTCATTTAACACCGAATTAAACAAATAAAACAAAACAATTTATTAAACTAATAAATTAAAAATCAACAAGTTAATTTTTAATTTTACGAATTAAACGAATACACCTCTGCAAATTTCATATTCGTTAAATTCGCTGCCGCTTGCGGCACTTTGTTTAATGTAACTTTCTGTAAGACAATTTCGTTTTATTCGTTTAATTCGGTGTAAAAAAAATTAAATGAAATCGCTGTGACATAACACAAAAATAATTAAGGGTCTGTCTAAAAAATAAGAATTCTATTTTTTGAGACAGACCTTTAATTATGATACTTATACAAAATCTTTTACTTCACCCTCGCCAACAGCGTCTCCACTGCCTCGTCGATGCTTGCGCAACTGCCGAGCAACTTGATGAACGCGCTGCCGATGATGCAACCGCGTGAATGGTCGGCGGCGGCGCGGAAGGTCTCCTTGTTGCTGACACCGAAGCCTACAAGCGTCGGATTTTTGAGGTTCATCGATTCTATCTTCTTGAAATACTGTTGTTTGGCATCGTTGAAGGATTGCTGAGCACCTGTCGTGGATGCCGACGAAACCATATAGACAAAGCCGGTGGTATTGTCGTCGATGGCGCGGACACGGTCTTCGGGAGTTTCGGGGGTTACGAGTTGGGTGTAGGCGAGATTGTTGGCTACTACATATTGCTTGTAATCAGCGAGATACACCTCCATTGGCAGGTCAGGAATGATGAGACCGTCGATGCCAACTTCCGCACAAGCCTTGCAATATTTCTCAAATCCAAACTGCATTGCCGTGTTCACGTAACTCATCGCAATCAGCGGAATGTCAGTAACTTGGCGGATGTCCTTCAACTGTTGGAACAGCAATTTTTGCGTCATTCCGTTCCTGAGAGCCTGCTGACCCGACGCCTGAATTACCGGGCCGTCCGCCATTGGGTCTGAAAACGGCACGCCAATTTCTATCATATCAACGCCGTGGTCAGAGAGCGATTTGATGATTTTTACAGTGTCGTCCAACTTGGGATAACCGGCTGTAAAATAGACCGATAGAATGTCTTTTTTTCCTGACTGAAAAAGTCTGTCAATTCTGTTCATTTTTTTCTAACGTTAATGGTTATTATTTTTTGCGCCACCTTCGGTGGCTGTTTTTCGGGGTGCCCTGCGGGCAGAAATCTTACAAATCTTTTCAAATACTACAAATCTTTTTTTACCAAAAATCTGTTCATATATTAAAATTTATTTGTAAGATTTGTAACGATTTGTGCGATTTCTCGCGAAGCGATCTATCTATGTCGCGGAGCGACACACTCCATAAACTCGGAGAGTTTGTTGATGTCCTTCACTGCGGGCGCGGTCTCGAATTTGCTGTTCAAATCCACGCCGATGAGGTTATTGATTTTCAGGGATTTGATGGTTGGAACATCGTCCAACGAAATCCCGCCGCTGAGTAGGAATGGAGTTTTGATTTGGGCGGATTGGAGGATTTGCCAATCGAATTTCTGTCCCGACCCGCCATAACCCGGCGTTTTGGTGTCAAACAGGAAATAATCAACAACACCTTCGTATGCTTCCAACTTCGTCAAATCTTCCGCCGTCGCAATGCTAAATGCCTTGATGACAATGAAATCCTGCCGCAAAAATTCACACAGTTGCGGAGTTTCGCCGCCGTGCAATTGAATAGCATCAAGATTGTACTCGCCCGCCGTCCTGATTATCGTTTCGTAATCAGCATTGACAAAAACGCCAACTTTCTTGGTGTCCGTCAACCGACGCTTCAATCTTTCATCCTGACAATCACCAACATAGCGCGGCGACTTGGGATAAAAAATCATCCCGACAAAATCAGGTTTCAGTGCCAAAACCTCCTCAAAATTATCCCGCAATCCACAAATCTTTATCTTCATTTCTTTAAACATTGGACGACACCTTGCGGTGTCTTTTTTTAAACGTCAATTACCGTCAATTTTACGAAAATTACCGTCAATTTTTAAAAATAATTACAGTCAATTACTATACAATTTCTATGAATAATTACAGTCAATTTCTATAAATAATTACTGTCAATTACTATAAAAATTTTCGATCATTGACGGTAAATTCACGGTAATTTTCGTTTCCCAAATAGGACACGCAGTGTCCGTCCGTCCTTGTTTTTACGTTAATTCTTGTATGAATTTTCGTAGTGCGGCGGCGGGGTCGGATTCTTTCATAAAATTCTCGCCCATCAGGAAGCCACGGAAACCGACTTTGCGGAGTTCGAGGACGGTTTCGGGTTTTGAAATTCCTGATTCTGAGATTTTTACAAAGTCCGACGGGATGTCTGACGCAAGGTCGAAGGAGGTTTGCACGTCGGTCTTGAAGACTTTGAGGTTGCGATTGTTGACGCCAACAATGTCGATGAAATCATTGATGTAATTGAGTTCGTCGCCACTGTGGACTTCCAACAATGTTTCCAATCCTAACTCCTTGGCGCAGTGTGCATATTCGGCGAGTTGATTGCGGTCGAGACACGCCGCAATGAGCAACACAACGTCCGCGCCGCAACTTTTTGCAAGGCTCAGTTGGTAATCGTCAACAATAAACTCCTTGTACAGCAACGGCGTGTGCGTCAACACTTTGCGAGCCTTCATCACGTCGTCGGGCGAACCTCCAAAAAAGTCCTTGTCTGCCAAACACGACACGCCCGACGCGCCGTTTTGTTCATATCCGGCAACCACAACCTCCGGCTCTGCGCCCGGATGTATGTCGCCCTTGGACGGCGAGCGGCGTTTGAACTCCGAAATGATGCCCGTCGCGGAGTCCAAAAGGCTCTGTTTCAATGAGAAACAAGGACGTGCAAAGAGTTCGCGGTCGCGTATTTCGGGCAACGTCAATTGCCGTTTCAGCAACGACAATTCGCTGCGCTTGTTTTCGCAAATTTTATCTAAAATCGTCATAATCTTTTAACGTAAATTACTTGTGAGCGGACACCTTGCGGTGTCCTTTTTCTTTTTTAAACGTCAATTACCGTCAATTTTTCGATAATTACCATCAATTTCTCTAAAAAAATACCATCAAATTCTCTAAAAAATTTTCGATAATTGACGATTAAATTCACGGTAATTTTCGTTTAAAAAACCTACAAAAATTCGCAAGAATTTTTGTTGCTAAGAATTGAGGGACACGAACTTACGGAATGTTTCGAGGGCGCGGCGGCTTTCGAGAGATTCGCGGGCTTCGGCGAGACATTCGGTGGTCGGCTTGTCGGCGTTGATGCTCTTGATGGCAAAGGCGGCGTTGATGAGTACAACGTTTTTCTGCGCCTCGGTGGATGTGCCGTCGAGTACGCTGTCGAAAATCTTTGCCGCCTCCTGTTTGGTGGTGCCGCCATAAAGTTCGGCAGGGTTCACTTTCGGGAGGTCGTAGTCGGCGGGCGAACAGATTTTGTCCAACTGATTGGATGCAACCTTGAAATCTGACGTCAACGAAATTTCATCGTAGCCATCAAGACTTGTAACAATCGTGTAACCAATGCCAAGTTCCTGACATATTGAATGATAGAGCCTCAACTGTTCCAAATTGGCAGTGCCGAGCATTTGGTATGACGGGCGACTTGGATTCACGAGCGGACCCAACAAATTGAAGCAAGTCGGCACCTGCAAAATCTTCCTCACAGGACCTACAAACTTCATCGCGTGTGCAAACAACTGCGCGTGCAAGTATGTGAAACCACATTCTTCGAGGTTGCGGATGTGGCGGTCGCGGTCGGCGGTAAACTTAACTCCGTGCTCCTCAATGACGTTGCTCGCGCCTGATACTGAGGTAGATGCGTAGTTGCCGTGCTTTGCAACCTTGTAGCCCGCGCCCGCAACCACAAAACACGAACAAGTGGAGATGTTGAAGGTGTTTTTGCCGTCGCCGCCCGTGCCAACGATGTCGAGCACCTTGTATGGAGAGAGGTCAACAGGAGTGCCGGTCTGCAAGATGCCGTCGCGGAATCCGAGGAGTTCGTCTGTGGTTATGCCCCTGACATTCAACGCCATAAGCAACGCCGAAATCTGTTCGTTGCTGTATTTCTGTTCGGTGATGCCCACGAGGATTTCCTGGGTCTCGCGGCGCGTGAGTTTTTCGCCCGCCGTGAGTTTCAAAAGTATCTGTTTCATAATTATTTCGATAGGAAGTTTTTGATGATTTGTTTGCCCTCCGGCGTCAGGACGCTCTCGGGGTGGAATTGGATGCCGTGGACATCATATTTCTTGTGTTTCAATCCCATAATGCAGCCGTCGTCGCTCATTGCGGTGATTTCGAGGTCGTTGGGAAAGTTCTGAGTATCAACCACCCACGAATGGTAACGGCCGACGTCGATGCGGTGTGGAATGTTGTCGAAAAGATAATCATTGCCAAAAAGATTGGCGGGCGTGCTTACGCCGTGATAGACGTTGGTGAGATTGCGCAATGTTGCGCCGAACACCTCGCCAATCGCCTGATGTCCAAGGCAAACGCCAAGGATGGGACGCTTGTGTCCGTATTCGCTGATTACCTGTTTCAAGAGACCAGCCTCCGACGGGATTCCGGGACCCGGCGAGAGGATTATCTTGTCATAATAACCGATGTCTTGGATTTGGAATTTGTCGTTCCTAATCACGTCCACGCCGTAGCCAAGTTCGGCGACGTATCCGGCGAGGTTGTATGTGAATGAATCGTAATTGTCGATGATGATAGTTTCCATTGTTTAGATTTTTTCTGCCATAATTACCGCCGCTTTGAGTGCGCCGAGTTTGTTGTTGACTTCTTGAAGTTCGTATTCGTCGTTGCTCTTGGCTACAATGCCGCCGCCCGCCTGAAACCACAATTCGTTGTTCCTCGATACGAAGGTGCGGATTGTAATTGCCTGATTGAGAGAGCCATCAAGACCAATGAAACCAATGCAACCGCCATAGATGCCACGGCTGTGAGGCTCGATTTCGTTGATGAGTTGCATTGCGCGAACCTTGGGCGCACCGCTGAGAGTGCCGGCGGGGAAGGTGTCGATGAATGTGCGCGAAGGCACGGCGTCGGGGCGAAGATTGCCCGAAACGCGGCTCACCAAATGGATGACGTGACTGTAAAACTGAATGTCCTTGTAGAAATCCACTTTTACGTCGTTGCAGTTGCGGTTGAGGTCGTTGCGGGCAAGGTCAACGAGCATCACGTGTTCCTCGTTTTCCTTGGGGTCGTTGCGGAGATATTCGGCGTTTTTGCGGTCTTGTTCGGGGTCGCCGGTGCGCTTGGTAGTGCCTGCAATCGGGTCGATATAGGCGCGTCCGCCCTCGATGCGGCAGTGAGTCTCAGGCGACGAACCAAAGATGCGGAGGCCGCCAAAATCGAAGTAGAAAAGGTACGGGCTCGGATTGATGCTGCGGAGCGAGCGGTAGAGCATAAAATCGTCGCCTTCATATTTTTGGATGAAACGGCGCGACAATACGATTTGGAACACGTCGCCACGGAGACAATGCTTAATGCCCTTGCGGATGTTGGCCTTGTGCTGTTCGTCGGTGAGGGTGGATGTCGTGTCGCCAACAGTGCGGAATTTGTACTCGCGGACGTTGGTGCGCAGGAGTGCCTGTTCGATTTTTAGAATGCAATCGTCCTCGCCGTCGCGCAGCATATCAATGATTGTCAGGGTGTTGGAGTAATGATTGAACACCACGACGGTCTTAAACAATATGTACAACATATCGGGGGCGTCGTTGTTTTCGGCGTAGGTGTCTTCTACGGGAATGTCCTCAAAATAACGGACGGCGTTGAAGGACGTGTAGCCATAAAGTCCGCAATATTTGGCGTCGTCGCCCTTCACCTCAAAATTGGCGAGAAACTCGCTGAGGGCAGTCTCCACGCGGTAATTTGCGGTGATTGGCTTGCGGGTGATAATTTCACCGGGCATTTTGAAAACTGCGGTGCCGTGCTCCACCGAAAACGACGCAATCGGGCTGATGCCGATGAATGAACGCGAATTGTCGTTGCCGTGGTAGTCGTTGCTCTCCATCAACGCGCTTTGGATTCCAATGTCGCGCAGGCGCATATACGCACTCACGGGCGTGTGCATATCGCCGAGGATGGTCTTGGATTTGGTTTGGTAAGTGTACATATTTGTATGTGTTTAGTTAATGTTTTCTGTTGTTAATGACATCAAAAAAGGTCTGCCGTGAGTTACGACAGACCTTTTTCAATTTCTTTATGTGTTTTATGGATATACACAAGGCCGCGACTCACGATTTTTTACTCCGCAAGCGCCACCACCAATTGTTATATGCCATAAGGTTTTTCATAATGTTTGCTTAACTTTTCGGCTGCAAAGAAAAATATATTTTTTGAGATATGCAAATTTTTTTGGGGATTTTTTAGAAAATTTTTATCCGCCCCAAAAAACTCTCTGCAATCCTATTCATTATAATCGCTGAAATTGTACTCGCCGATTGCGATGTCGGAGAGTTTTTTCAGGGGAAGGTTTTTGAGTGTTTCTGCCGATTCGTAATCATAGTCGCCGCCCGCCGCAGGATATTTGGTGTGTTTTTCAAGGTCAAACTCGCCACCGTAGCACTGCGGCCAACCGTGTACGCCATCTATATCTATGCCTGTAAACGTGATGCCGCCTATCAGGTAAAAGTCGCCGTCTTGAAAACGTAGATGGTAACTACGTTTAAACTCGTTGGTGGTTTCTTCGGCCTCTTCATTGTATGATGTATAAATCCACCACTCACCATTGTCCCAAATATTAACACCTACATTGTGGAGAGTCTTGTAAGACTTGAAAAGCGTGTATCCGTCGTCGCCGCCCCAATAAACAGCCAACTTGCCGCCGTGTTTTTCGGCAGCCACCAAGTCGCTTTTGCCGTCGCCGTTGATGTCATTTTCGGCTATCGAAAGGCTGTCTTTGTTGCCGCTGTAAAGTTCGGCGATTGTCTTGCCTGACTGTGCAAACTCGCCGCCTTTGTTCGTAACACCAAAATACTTCAAATCTTCCTCATACGGCTTGTTTTTGGGGTCGGGGACAAAGTGCTCGCCGTCCCAAATGTACGAAATAATCGGAAAAGTCTGTTCCTTTTTGTCCAAAAATCCCTTCAACGGCTCGGGTAGCGTCCTCTGCCAATCGTAATCGTCGCCCTCCAAAAACGAGGGGTCAAACGACGCCGCAATCTTGTTGCTGTCCACATCGAAAAACGGTTTGTCAATGATAGCCGTTTTTATTGCCTCTGCGCCCTCCTTGGGAAACTTGTCGGAATTGGAATAAAAATCGGTGATTTTCATATCCAACACGTTGTCACACTGGGTGATTTTGTCGTTTTGGAAGAGATATTTCTTGTAAGAGTAACTGGGTTCGTAGGCATCGCCGCCTGCACCTGTAATCTCAACGACAATCTCGTATCCGCCGCTTTTCTTGGGGTAGAAATAGAGATACCAATAGCTCGAAAAATTGCCGTCAGGGTGTTCAAAGAAACGGAAATTGCTACCTTTGTACTCACGGTTGTTGAACGGATGACATTCGTTGGTGATTTTTTCGGGTTCAACGTTCTCCACATGCAGATGGTCTTTGAGAATGGTTACCGCAATTTCGGTGAGCATATCTTTTTGGGGTTGCTGTGGTTGCGTTGCCGCCGTGTCTGTCGTAGAGACGGTGTGCACACCGTCTGTACCAGTGGTATCGGCGGCACCATTGTTATTGTTTTGATTTGTGCCTCCGCCGCACGATGCCAATATCAACGCGGCGATGATTGAGAGTGTCTTTTTCATAATTGATGATTAGTTTTAATTGTTTCGTGGGGCAAATATAATTATTTTTTTGATTGATGGAAAAACATATCTTCAATATTTTAGAATATCAACAAATTATGCTACTTTTGTCCAAATTAAAACTCAAAATAATATGAAACATTTACACACTTTTATGACGGCAGCATCGATTATGCTTTGCATCGGCTGCACCAACAATTGCCCCACCGAAACGGTACAACAGACACAGCCCCAGCCCATACAACCGGGCGAACAAGCTCCTTTGGCTGACGTGGGACAGAAGAATTTTGGCGGGTTCCAAAACGGCGACACCACGGGAATGGCGGCACGCCGCAAGGCGATGATGGAGGCGATGAACAAAATCCGCACTGTTCCGTTTGACTCATTGTCGATGAGCGACCCCTTCATCTATCCCGATCCCGAAACCAAGACCTACTACCTCACAAGTTCGGGCGGACGCATGTACAAGAGCAAAGACCTCAAAACTTGGGAGGGCGCATACAACATCATCGACATCAAAGGATTGTGGCTCGAAAAGGCAGGTTTTGCCGCCGCAGCCGAAATCCACAAGATTGGCGACTATTACTACTACGCCGGCACTTGGAGCGACCATTCTGACCTTATACAGCAAATCCCCCGCCGGTACAACGTGCCTCACAATCAGACCTACCTGCTCCGCTCCAAAAACGTAGAAGGCCCGTACACATCGTTTGCAGTGACGCCCGGCTACGACTACGAGCCCCGCGAATGGGACTGCATCGACGGCACTCTCTATCAGGAAAACGGAAAGACCTATATGGTGTTTGTTCACGAGTGGACGCAGATAATCGACGGCACAATGGACTACATCGAACTCTCTGACGACCTGACACATACCGTTTCCGAAAAGCCCGTAACAATGTTCCGCGCTTCCGAAGCACCTTTCTGCGGCGAGATGAACGGATTGGGCGAGGCGACTTTCGGTCTCAAAATGCCCGGATGGGTTACCGACGGCCCGCAGATGTTCCGCACACAGACCGGCAAACTCGGAATGTTGTGGTCAACTTGGGGCAAAGAGCGTTACCTGCAAGCCGTATGCTATTCGGAATCAGGCACAATTGCCGGCCCTTGGATACAAGAGCCCGAGCCGTTCCTTGCCAACAATTCGGGACACGGAATGCTCTTCCGCACTTTTGAAGGCAAGTTGCTCTACATCGTACACCACGTTGAGAACGACGGCCCCCGCAAACCGCAGATGTGGGAAGTGGACGACAGCGGCGACAAACTCGTTTTAGGCAAGAGGTACATGTAATGTAACAAATTCCATAAACACAAAAGAGGCTGTCCAAAAATGTTTTTAGACAGCCTCTTGATGTTTTATTATCTTCTACTGACGTTCAAACTCCTTGCCGTTCCAAGTGAGCAAAACGAACTTGTCTCCGCCTGTCATCCTCAAAACTTTGCCTTTGTCGTAAAAACCGATTTGTTGGTCGTAGTCTCCCAACAAATCCGATATGCTATTTTCCAATTCTGCAAATGACATTTTGCCATCCTTATAACTAAAAACGTCAATCGAATAGCCATCGTCGTGAGAATCAACAAAATATATTCTGTTACCACCGGCAACAGGATAAAAATATATTTCAGCCCTTGTTGCCCCACGATAGTCGCAGCGTTCAATATATGGTATCGTGTCGGTTTCGTGGAAAACGTCATTCCAACAGTCGAAACAAAATTCACTCCATAGGTCTTCTTCACTACAACATTTCTGAATTTTTTCCCACATCTCTTTAAGGTTGGATTTGCTCTCCTCCTTTGCTATGCCAAACACTTTCAAGTCTTGCGTCAACGGCTTGCTTTCGGGGTCGCGGACAAATTTTTCGCCGTCCCAAATGTAGCTGGTTGAGGGGAAATCCCAAGATTCGTTGTTGTCAATGAGCGGCACCAACGATTTTGCCAAAATCCTGTCCTCGCCGTCCCATTTAACGACCTCGGCCGTCGCCAAAAGTTTGGCGTCGTCGGTCACCGAATACCAAATAGTGCTTGCAATCGCCTTTTTCAGGTCGTTGTAAGTGTCTTTGGGAAAATCAGCGGCATTGGCGTAAAAATCGTCGATGCCGGGCTTGGGCAGCAGATTGTTGATTTTGGTGATTGCGCCGTCCTTGTAAGAAAACAAATTGTATTTCTTTGATGACGCCGCACCGCAATAGTCGCACACCAAATCCCAAATCAAGACAACCGCGCATCCATTGTCTTTGTACGGAAAACAAT
>JAEEGK010021804.1_pt1 | contig 13511 bp, 7 predicted proteins | sample 8958771 | NCBI WGS metagenome assembly JAEEGK01 (sample SAMN16246547, study PRJNA631951) | gut metagenome | biome: gut microbiome; feature: rumen; material: SC-attached | host: Bos | place: Iran: Karaj | collected 2018-10 | reverse complement strand
CGTCATGGTCTGGCAGGATTTCTGGCTGGCGAACCCGTGGGACGGTCCCGACCCTGCGAATCCCGACCGCTTCAACGAGATTGCGGAGGAGTATGTGCGCCGGATCCGGAATCACCCTTCCATCGGCTTGTATGTGGGCCGGAACGAGGGGTACCCGCCGGAGGTGATCGATTCCTTCCTGAAAGAAATGATCGTCCGGGAGCATCCCGGCATGTGCTATATTCCGCATTCCGCGACGGACGGCGTGAGCGGCGGCGGTCCGTACAACGCGCTGAAGCCGGCGGATTATTTCCGCGTCCGGGGACGGGACAAGTTCCACAGCGAGATGGGCATGCCCGCCGTGATGAACTACGAGAACCTGGTGCGGGCGATGGGTGAGGACGCCGTGGAGCCGTTCAACGCGCTTGCACATCCGAATCCGATGTACGGCCTGCACGATTACACCCTGGGCAGGCTTGCCAACAGCGCCCAGCAGGCGGAGAGTTTCAACGAACTGCTGGTCAACGCTTTCGGGGAACCTGCCGACGCAAAACAGTTTACCCAGCTTGCCCAGTGGATTAACTACGACGGCTACCGGGCGATGTTCGAATCGCGCGGACAGTACCGTCGCGGCCTGCTGCTTTGGATGAGCCACCCGGCCTGGCCGTCGATGGTCTGGCAGACGTACGACTATTTCTTTGAGCCGACGGGCGCTTATTTCGGCTGCAAGAAGGCTTGTGAGCCGATCCATATCCAGTTGAACCTGCTCACCCGCGAGGTGGAGGTGGTGAACTACCATGCCGGCGACCGGACCGGCCTGACGGCCAAGGTTTCGGTGCTGGACATGAACGGAAAGGTCCTGGACGGTTTCGAAGGCACGCTGGACCTCCCCGAGGACAGCACGGCCATCGTCACGGCCCTGCCGGTCCCGGCGGACGTAACCCCGGTCTATTACGTGAAACTGCAGCTTTCCGATGCCGCCGGCACCCCGCTTTCCACCAATTTCTATGTCCAAGGAAAGGAAGAGGGGAACCTCCAGGCCTTGAACGGGCTCGGAAAGGCCTCCGTGAAAGCCTCCTTCTCCGGTACCGGCCCCTGGAAGGTCACCCTGACCAACGACGGGGACGTTCCCGCACTGATGCTGCGACTGAAACTGGTCTCCAAGTCCACCGGCGAGATGGTCCTTCCCGTCATCTACTCCGACAATTACTTCTCCCTGATGCCGGGTGAGTCCCGGGAGATCGCCATCGAGGCGGCTCCGGAAGACCTCAGCGGCCCGGCCGGCCTGGAAGTGTCCGGCTTCAACCTGGATCCGAAAACCTTATGATTGCCAATATGAAAAGAATAATCCTTGTACTGGCGCTGCTTCTTCCCGCAGTGCTCCTGAGCGCAGAAGACCTCCGGGTCGCGCATATTTTCTCCGACCACATGGTGCTCCAGCGGGAGTCCACAGTCCCGGTCTGGGGCTGGGGAAAGCCCGGGACGAAGGTATCGGTCACGACCTCATGGAACGGGATGCAGGTGGAAACCAAGGTGGCGAAAGACGGCACCTGGCGGGTGGAAGTCGAGACCCGGGGCGTCATGAAACGCGCCGACTCCAACACGATGATCATCCTGTCCGGCAATGACGCTATCAAGCTGAATGATATCCTTTTGGGAGAAGTCTGGGTTTGCGCCGGCCAGTCCAATATGGAAATGCCCATCTCCGGCTTCGGCTTCCAGGAGGTCGAAGGTGCGCGCGAGGCCGTGATGAAAGCGGCCACCTATGCGGACCGGGTGCGGGTTTTTGACATCCGGACCCCGAAATGCAAGGAACCCATTGAAGATGTGGACGCGACCTGGGAGAAGGCCTCCGCCGGCATCTGCGCCCACACTTCCGCCGTGGCTTGGTTCTTCGCGACCGGACTGGCGGACAACCTGGACGTCCCCGTGGGCATCATCGTGAACCCCTGGGGCGGCAGCCGGATCGAGCCGTGGATGACGCAGAAAGCCATTGACGCGGCAGGCATCACCGCCGAGGAAAGGGCTGCCATCGACGCCATCGAGGAAAAGCCCGACCGCTGGCCCGAGACGCCGGAACTCATCTGGAACGGCCGCATGGCCCCGATCGCGGGCTACGGCGCCCGGGGCTTTCTCTGGTATCAGGGATGCTCCAACATCGGCCAGGAGTGTTATGACAAGCTGCAGACGTCGATGGTGAAGCTCTGGCGCGACGCCTGGGGAAGGGGAGATATGCCTTTCATCTTCACGCTGCTGGCGCCCTATGAGCACGGCGACGCCGACGGCCGCTGGCGCCCGCATTTCGTGGAGGTCCAGCTCCGCAGCCTCAAGACCATCCCGAACAGCTTCGCCATCAGCACGGAAACCCTCGGCAACAAGGTGACGGTCCATCCCGCGCAGAAGCGGGAAGTGGCCGACATGATGGTCCTGCGCGCCCTGCAGTCCGTGTACCGTCAGAATCTGAACTTCGACATCGAACTTCCTGAATTGAACGGCGTCGAATATCTGGAGGACGGGCGTGTAAAGGTTACCCTCACGCACGTGTGGTCGAACCTCCAGTCCATTTCCGCGCGCGACATCGTAGGATTCGAGCTCGCCGGCGAGGACCGGGAATTCCACCTGGCCAAGGCTGAGGTCGACTGGGACGGAGGCACCATCTTCGTCCATTGTGACGAGGTTCCCAAGCCTGTCGCCGTCCGGTATTCCTTCCGCAACTGGATGGGGGCCAATCTGGAGAAGACGCTGGGCATTCCGGTACCGCCGTTCCGTACCGACGACTGGGAACTCTGATTTTTTCCTTGTTTTTTCTGCCAGCGCCTCTGCCAAATTGTCAGCAGGGGCGCTTGTGGCATAATGTTCGTTGTATTCCAGTCGCCGCCCGCACCGGGCGGTCTTGAAAAGTAATAATTTAAACGAACAATATCATGGGAAAGATTATCGGTATCGACCTTGGAACCACGAACTCGTGCGTGGCCGTGATGGAAGGCAACCAGCCTACCGTCATCATCAATAACGAGGGACAGCGCACCACTCCGTCCGTAGTGGCCTTCACTGACGGCGGCGAGCGCAAGATCGGCAACCCGGCCAAGCGCCAGGCCATCACCAACCCGAACAACACCATTTTCTCCATCAAGCGGTTCATGGGCGAGCCCTATGACCAGGTGACGAAGGAAATCTCCCGGATGCCCTACAAGGTGGTCCGCGGCGAGAACAACACCACCCGCGTGGATATCAACGGCAAACTTTACACGCCGCAGGAAATCTCCGCGATGATCCTTCAGAAGATGAAGAAGACGGCCGAGGAATATCTCCGTCAGGACGTGACCGAAGCGGTTATCACCGTCCCTGCCTACTTCTCCGACTCCCAGCGTCAGGCCACCAAGGAGGCCGGCCGCATCGCGGGTCTCGACGTGAAGCGTATCATCAACGAGCCGACGGCCGCGGCCCTCGCCTATGGCCTTGACAAGAAGGACAAGGACATGAAGGTGGCGGTCTATGACCTCGGCGGCGGTACTTTCGATATCTCCATCCTGCAGCTCGGCGGCGGCGTCTTCGAGGTGCTCTCCACCAACGGTGACACCCACCTCGGCGGCGACGACTTCGACCAGGTCATCATCGACTGGCTCGCCGGCGAATTCGCCGCGGAGAACGGCGGCATCGACCTGAAGAAGGACCCGATGGCCCTGCAGCGTCTGAAGGAAGCGGCGGAGAAGGCGAAGATCGAGCTCTCCAGCCAGACCTCCACGGAGATCAACCTCCCGTACATCATGCCGGTGGACGGTATTCCCAAGCACCTGGTGAAGACCCTTACCCGCGCGAAGTTCGAGCAGCTCTCCGACAACCTGTTCCAGCGCTCCATCGAGCCGTGCCGCAAGGCTTTGGCCGATGCGCACCTGAATCCTTCCGACATTGACGAGGTCCTCCTCGTGGGCGGTTCCACCCGTATCCCGTATGTGCAGGAGCTCGTGAAGAACTTCTTCGGCAAGGAGCCCAACAAGAGCGTGAACCCGGACGAGGTGGTCGCCATCGGCGCTTCCATCCAGGGCGGTATCCTGACCGGCGAACTTCACGACCAGAACATCCTCCTGCTGGATGTCACCCCGCTGTCCCTGGGCATCGAGACCCTCGGCGGCGTGATGACCAAGCTCATCGACGCGAACACCACCATCCCGGCCCGCAAGGCCCAGATCTTCTCCACGGCGGCCGACAACCAGCCTTCCGTCGAGATCCGCGTCCTCCAGGGCGAGCGCCCGATGGCCCGCGACAACAAGCAGATCGGTGTCTTCCACCTGGACGGCATCGCCCCGGCTCCGCGCGGCATCCCGCAGATCGAAGTCGCCTTCGACATCGACGCCAACGGTATCCTGAATGTCTCCGCGACCGACAAGGCCACGGGCAAGGAGCAGCACATCCGCATCGAGGCTTCCTCCGGCCTGTCCGACTCCGAAATCCAGCGCATGCGGGATGAGGCGAAGGCCAACGAGGCAGCCGACAAGGCCGAGAAGGAGCGCGTGGACAAGATCAACAATGCCGACGCCCTCACCTTCCAGGCCGAGAAGTTCCTGAAGGAGAACGGCGACAAGATCCCTGCCGACATCAAGGGCGAGGTCGAGAGCAACTGCAATCTCCTCAAGGAGGCCGTCAAGAGCCAGAACATGGCCGATATCGAGCGCTATTCCGACGCGTTGAACAAGGCCTTCGAGAAGATGTACCAGGCCGGTGCCGGCGCCCAGCAGGGCGGTCCGCAGGGCCCGTTCCAGGGCGGTCCCCAGGGTGGTCCGTTCGGCGGCGGCCAGGGTCCTTTCGGCGGCCAGCCCGGCGGCGGAAATCCTGGCGGTGACCAGGGCCCGGACGAGCAGTAAACCGTTCCTGAACAAGATTTTAGTCCGGCCGAAGATTCGGCCGGGCTTTTTTTCGTATCTTTGCAGCCGGTTAGCATGGACAAGGAATATCAGAGAACGGCAAGGAAGGGAATCGGCTGGCTGCTTTTTCTGGCAGTGGTCCTGTTCCCGGGGGGCTGTGGATCACAGCGAAAGGTATCCCGGCTCAGGGACGAGTCGGTACAGATTTCGTTGCCTCAGGAGTCTGATTTCCTCCCGGACCAGGTTTCCGGTGTCCGTTTCGAGCATTCCGATACGATCTTCGTCAAAGGAGAAGACGGCCGGGATTTGATTCTCCTGAAAGCGGTGAAAGACGAGGAAACGGGGGAGATGGTTGCGGCGGACGTGCTGGATGCGGCCATCGTGACGGCTCGTTTCCGGAACAAGGCGGAGCGCAACGGAAAGGTGGATATCGAGTTCCGGATCCGTGTCCCGGTATCCATGATGGACCGGAAATGGGAGATGACGCTCCATCCCCGGATGTATATCCTGGGAGAGACGGTGGACCTGGATCCGGTCCTGGTGACCGGACACGATTTCCGTACCAGGCAGTTGCGGGGATACGAACGTTACCAACGCTTCCTGGACAGCATCGAGACGGATTCCACAGTCTTCGTGAACCATTTCCTGCTGGAGAGTTTCCTGAAACGGAACATTCCGCAATTGTATCGTTTCCACAACGATACGTCCTGGGTGAGCGAAGAAGAATTCGCGGCCTGTTACGGGGTCACCGAGCAGGAGGCCGTGCAGCATTATACCCGTCAGTTCCAGCGCAGACGCAACGACCGGAAAGTGGCCTCCAAGGATGAGAAATTCCTCCGCATGGTGAAGGTTCCCATCCGGACGGAAGGGATCCGACTGGATACGCTGTGGAGGGAGAACGACGGGGATTTCGTCTATGACTATGTCCATACCGTCACCACCCGGCCGAAACTCCGTAAGGTGGATATCACGGTATCCGGGGAGATCCATGAGCAGGAGAAACGCCTGTACAACATTCCCGCGACCGATACGCTGACTTTCTATATCAGCACGCTGTCCGCATTTGTGCACGACATCGTCCGGTACAAGACGGAAATAGTCTATCGGCGGGCGGAAGCAAATGCATCATGCTTGATCCAGTTTCCCGTCGGAAAGGAAGAGATTCATCCAGAGCTGGGAAACAATGCGGCGGAAATCGTCCGGATCAAGGACCGGCTGCAACGGTTGATCCGGAACGATACGTTTGACCTGGACAGCATCCTTGTAACGGCCAACTGTTCTCCGGAGGGCACCTGGGCTGTGAACTCCCGCCTGTCGGAGGGTCGGGCCGCCTCTGTTTCCCGATACTTTGAACGGTACATGGAAGGGGTGAGGGACTCTCTCCTTCAGGAGAAAGGTTTTGCTGTGGATGCCGAAGGGAACATCCACCGGGAGCAGATCGGGCGGGTCCGTTTCCTCTCACGTTCCCATCCTGAAAACTGGGAGGAACTGGACCGGCTAGTGGCGGCAAGTCCCCGTATGGACGTTGTTGGAAAGGACCGCTATGCCCGGTTGCGGGAAACCCGGGATCCGGACCTTCGGGAGGGACTGCTGCATGGGGAATCGTTCTATCCCTATCTCCGTGACAGCCTGTATCCCTTGTTGCGTACGGTCTCTTTCGATTTTCACATGCACCGGAAAGGGATGGTGAAGGATACGGTCGAGACCACGGTGGTGGATGATGTGTACCGGGACGGAGTCCAAGCCATCCGGGACCGGGATTTCGAGCGTGCCGTAACGTTGCTTGCCCCTTACAAGGACTATAATACGGCCGTGGCCTACCTGGCTGTCGACCGGAATTACAACGCCCTGGAGATTCTGGAACGTCAGAAAAAGTCTCCCGAGGTGGATTACATGATGGCCATCCTCAAGTCGCGCCTGGGGGATGTCCAAGGGGCTGTCCAGAGTTATTTGGCGGCCTGCGCAGCGGACCGGGTCTATGTCTCCCGGGGGAATCTTGATCCCGAGATATCCACCTTGATCCGCATGTACGGTTTGAATGGACAAGACGATGAAGATGATTGGATGGAATAAAGGATGGCTGTCGGCCATTGCCGTTTTCCTGCTGGCAGGAGGCTCTGTCTCCGCGCAGGAGCAATACGAGTTGGGATCCTTCTTCGACAAATGGTTCGTCCAGGGATCCGCCGGAATCCATGCTACGACGGATGTCCGGGCGAAAGGTGTTTTTTCCGGTTTGGACAAGCCGACTCTCGCGTCCGGAGTAGCGATCGGGAAATGGTTTTCTCCCCAGTTCGGAGCCCGGTTATCCGTGGACGGGCTGCATCTGTCCATGCAGGAACGGAAGATCGGTTTCGGTTATGCCCATACAGACCTGCTCTGGGATGTTACCAATACGTTTTCAACTTATCGGAGGGACCGTTTCTGGAATGTCGTTCCGTATGTCCATATGGGATTCATCCACGAGTTCGAATCTGGGAATCATTCCCGGGTCTTGAACAATGAATACGCCGGCGGAGCGGGATTCCTGAACCTGTTCCGGCTGCATGACCATGTGAGCCTGACGGCCGATCTCCGCGCCACGCTCCTGACGGCGGATGCGTCCGTGGTATCGGGAATAGGTTATACCGGCATCGTCACGGCCCTGGCGGGTGTGAGCTATACGTTCGGGGATGGCGTCTGGAGGACTCCGCAACAGGCTGCCGGCGGGGAAGGAGAACTTTCCAACGGATTTTGGGACAATTGGTTCTTTGCCGTCGGCGGCGGCGTCAACGGCATTACCGGCCTGCATCGCTGGGACAGTCGGGCGGCCTTGGCCATGGAAGCTTCGGCAGGAAAATGGTTCTCTCCCCAGTTCGGAGCCCGGTTGGGCTGGCAGGGGCTCCAGTTCAGCCGGCGGGGAAAAGCGCCGGTCTCCGGTGTACAGGCGACGGAAGGGGACGGTTTTTGGCAGGAGGATTTCGGTTTCGCCTATGTCCACGGAGACTTCCTTTGGAATCTGACCAATACGGTATCCCGCTATCGGGAGGACCGGGGTTGGAATTGCATCCCTTATGCCCATATGGGGCTGTTGGAGGAATACCGGATCGGAGGAGGAGGGATCTTCGCCACTGAGTTTGCGGCTGGAGTCGGTCTGCTGGATACATTCCGGCTGACTCCGGAACTGGACTTGTATGCGGACCTCCGGGGTTTCATCCTGCGGGGTGCGGCATCCGGAGACCGTTCGACCGGGCTAACTGTAGCTGGCAGCATCCTGTTGGGCGGTCTGCTGCATGTCGGGAAATCCGCTTTCGACCGTTTCCATTCTGAAGGTGTCGCTGCCCGGGATGAGGACAGGAACTGGGCCCTTTCGATGAATCTGGTGGACTATGCCAGTCTGGGGACAGTACAGGGGAGCATCCAGTACGGAATCTCCCGTCATGTGTCCGTCGATGCGGCGGCGAGGGTTAACCGCAAGTCGCAGACTTTCTCTGCCGGTGCACGCTGGTGGCCCTGGTATATCTATTCCGGTTGGTGGGTCAAGGGTCTCGCACAGATCGAGAATAAGGAAGAGGCCTATGGAGCCGGACTGTCCCTCGGTTATTCCCTCCTGCTGTCCCGCTGGCTGAACCTGGATTTCGGCGTGGGCGGTTGGGGTGGCCGGAAGGGAACGGGAGACCATTCCTGGTTCCTGGCACCGAATGAGATTACCGCCGCTTTGATGTTTGTTTTCTGACAGTTATTGCGTATTTTTGTAAGTTGTAAACTGACAATAAAAAATGATCGATATGAAAAAGATTGTCATTCTTTCCATCGCGGCCCTTTTCGCCGCCTCTTTCTGCGCCTTTGCGCAGAACAACGATGTGCTCCAGCAGGCCCAGCAGCAGGTCCAGGAGAAGCGGGACGCGTTGGATAACGCCGAGCGCGCCCACCGGCAGCAGCAGGCGGAAAGCCGCCGCAACATCAACGCCGCCGAGCGGCAGATCGACGCCGGCAAGGCCAATGTCGACCAGATCAAGGCCCGCATCCAGGCCATGAAGGAGGATGTCAAGGCCCGCGAAGCTGAAATCAAGATCAAGAAGCAGGCCCTGAAGCTCGAGAAGCAGGCTCTCAAACTGGACGGCCGCATCGATTCCGCAGACAAGGCCCGTCTCAAGACCATGCAGAACGACATCAAGGTTCTGGAGCGCAACCTCAAGGATGCCAAGAATATCCTGAAGGAGGAAAACGCCCGCCTGAAATCTTCCCAGGAGGCCATCAGTTCCGCCAAGAAGCAGATCCGCGAATCCAAGAAAGCCGAGCGCAATACCCGCAGCGATCTCCGCAACGCCCGTAAGGACGCCAAGGCCACGCAGAAAGAGTTGAAGAACCTCTCGCAGGTCCAGCGGGACCTGGATGCTGCCCGCGAGGCGGTTGAAGCGGCCGAGAACAAGGTCGAGCAGACGACGGAAAAGATTGAAAATCTGTAGGGAAGCATGGGAAGGATCATTCTGACCGGCGACCGGCCTACCGGAAAACTTCACCTGGGCCACTATGTAGGCTCGCTCCGCAACCGGGTCCTCCTCCAGAACGAGGGGGATTATGACCGGATGTTCGTGTTCATCGCCGATGTCCAGGCTCTCACGGACAATGCGGACAACCCCGAAAAGGTCCGCCAGAACATTATCGAAGTGGCCCTGGACTACCTGTCCTGCGGCCTGGATCCGGAAAAAGTCACCCTGTTCATCCAGAGCCAGATTCCGGAACTCCATGAGATGACGCAGTTCTTCTCCAACCTGGTCACCGTCCAGCGTCTCCAGCGGAATCCCACCGTCAAGACCGAGATGGCCCTCCGCGGTTTCCACAACGGCGAGACGCAGGATGACAACCAGCGGGGACTTCCCGTGGGCTTCTTCACGTATCCCATTTCCCAGGCGGCCGATATCTGCTTCTGCAAGGCGACCACCGTTCCGGTGGGCGAGGACCAGGAGCCGATGATCGAGCAATGCCGCGAGATCGTCCGCAGTTTCAACAGCATCTACAAGTGCGACGTCCTGGTTGAACCGTCCATCCTGCTCCCTTCGAACCTGGCTTGCAGGCGCCTTCCCGGCACGGACGGCAAGGCGAAGATGTCCAAGTCCCTGGGCAACTGCATCTACCTGTCCGAGGATCCGAAGGAAATGGAACGGAAAGTCAAGGGCATGTTCACCGATCCGGGCCATCTCCGCGTGGAGGATCCCGGCAAGATCGAGGGCAATACGGTCTTCACGTACCTGGACGCTTTCTGCGAGGACAGCGATTTCCCGAAGTACTGGCCGGATTATCAGAATCTCGAGGAGGTCAAGGACCATTACCGTCGCGGCGGTCTCGGTGACATGAAGTGCAAGAAGTTCCTCATCAATGTCCTCCACGACCGGCTGGAGCCTATCCGGGCCCGCCGTCACGAGTATGAGCAGGATATTCCCGAAGTGTACAACATCCTCCGGAAGGGCTCCGAAGCTGCCCGCGAGGTCGCAGCACAGACGCTTCATGAAATGAAGGACGCGATGAAGATCAACTATTTCGACGACGTGGCCCTCATCGCGGAACAGGCCGAAAAATACAAGGCATAATGGGAGTCAAGCGTAGAAACTTTCCGGTCCAGGGCATGGGCTGCGCCGCTTGTGTGGCCCGTGTCGAAAACACGCTCAAAGCCTGCAAGGGCGTGAGCGGCGTGAGCGTGTCGCTCGCCTCGAATTCCGCCCAGGTCGATTTCGACCCCGACCAGACGACGCCCGAGACCTTGCGGCAGGCTGTCCGGGATGCCGGCTATGACCTCCTGGTGGACGGCACCGATGACGAGGCCGACTCAGAAGCCGAGATAGCCCGGCAGGACGCCTACAAAGCCCTTCAGAAAGATACGGTTCTCGCCTGCGTGCTGGCGGCGCTCGTCATGCTGCTCAGCATGGGTTTCAAGGATTTCCCCGGCAAGGGGTTCGTCCTGTGGGCCCTGGCGACACCGGTCGTATTCTGGTGCGGCCGCCGGTTTTTCAAGGCCGGGTTCAGCGCTTTGCGCCACGGCAGCGCCAATATGGACACGCTCGTCGCCCTGTCGGTGTCCATCTCCTATCTTTTCAGCGTCTTCAACCTCCTTTTCCCGCAGGTATGGACCTCGCAGGGACTGGAGGCCCATCTGTATTTCGAATCGGCGACGATGATCGTCGCGTTCATCCTCATCGGCCGCCTGCTGGAAGAACGGGCGAAGCACAGTACCACCGCCGCCATCCGCAAGCTCATGGGCCTGCAGGAGAAGGGTACGGTCGCCCGTCCTGGCGAAACGCTTCTGGTGAAGCCCGGCGAACGGCTGGCTGTGGACGGCGTAGTGACCGACGGCTCTTCCTATGTCGATGAGAGCATGCTTACCGGCGAGCCGGTCCCCGCGCTCAAACAAGCCGGGGCCAAGGTCTATGCCGGTACTATCAACCAGAACGGAGCCCTGTCCGTCCGGGTGGAGAAAGTGGGTGGTGACACCCTCTTGTCAGGCATCATCCGGATGGTGCGGGATGCGCAGGGTTCCAAGGCACCGATCCAGAAGACGGTCGACCGCATCGCCGCAGTTTTCGTTCCCGTCATTATCGGCATTTCCGTCCTGACGCTCATTATCTGGCTGCTCTGCGGGGAAGTGACTTTGGGTCTTCTGGCCATGGTTACGGTGCTGGTCATAGCCTGCCCGTGTGCCCTTGGCCTGGCGACTCCGACGGCCATCATCGCCGGCATCGGCAACGGTGCTTCCAAGGGTATCCTTATCAAGGATGCGGAAAGCCTGCAGATTGCCCGGAAGATCGACGCGATGGTGATGGACAAAACCGGCACGCTGACGGAAGGGAAGCCTTCCGTGGTGGAGTCGGTCTGGGACCCGGTCATCACGACCGAGGACGATCCTGCTGAACTCAACCTCCGCGATGTCCTCTATTCGCTGGAACACCGGTCCGACCATCCGCTTGCCCTGGCCGTGTGTGAGTCGCTGCGTGGTTGCGAAGACCTGCCGGTGGAAGATTTCGAGGCTGTCCTGGGCAAGGGAATCTGCGGGACTGTCCGAGGGACGCGGTATTATGTCGGAAATCTGGAACTCCTGAAAGAGGTCCTGGGTGACATCCCGGAAGCGACGAATCCGATGGTGGGCGAGAGCATCGGTCCCTGGATGGATGCGGGTTATACGGTGACGCTCCTGTTCGACAAGGTGAAGGTCTATGCCGTCCTGGCCCTTTCCGATGACTTGAAAGACACGTCAGTTCAGGCCGTCAAGGCCTTGCTGGCCAAAGGCATCGACATCCACATGCTCACCGGTGACAACGAGGTGGCCGCGCGCCATATCGCTTCTGCAACGGGTATCAGGAACGTGAAGGCCCATGTCCTTCCGCAGGACAAGGCCGAATATGTTAGGCAGTTGCAAGCCGCCGGCAAACGTGTCGCGATGGTCGGCGACGGCATCAATGACAGCGCCGCTCTTGCGCAGGCCGACCTCGGCATTGCCATGGGGCAGGGAAGCGACATCGCCATCGACACGGCCCAGGTGACCATCGTCTCCTCCGACCTGTCGAAACTCCGCGACCTTATCCGACTTTCCAAACGCACGGTCACGGTCATCCGCGAGAACCTTTTCTGGGCCTTCATCTACAACGTCCTCGCCGTCCCGATCGCGGCCGGCATCCTGTATCCGTTTACCGGATTCCTTTTGAACCCCATGGTCGCAGCCGCCTGCATGGCGCTCTCGAGCGTCTGCGTGGTATCGAACTCCCTGCGGCTGAGGAAATGAAAAATGTGGGCGCTGAGGCCCACATTTTTCGTTTCGGGAAACCGCCTTACGGCAGTTGTTCCAGTCCGAGATCCTTGAAGGTTCTCGGGGCGGGGATGCCCGGGAGTGGCTTGCGGTCCTTGATCTGTTCGAGGGCCACTTCGATGGCTTTCAGCAGCTGCTGGTCTTCTCCGGCATATTCGCGTAGAGGATCGTTGTCCAGGAGGATATCCGGATCCACACCGTGATTCTCCACAATCCATTGTCCGGTCTTGGCATCATAGTTCGTGAAGAACGGGACGCGGACATCGGTGCCGTCCATGTACGGCAGGGAACCGCTGATACCCACGATACCGCCCCAGGTGCGGGTGCCGATGACGGTACCCAGGTTGTTGGCCTTGAAGCTCCACGGGAAGAGGTCGCCGTCGGAGGCGGAGTACTTGTTGATCAGGAGCACCTTAGGACCCGTGTGCGTGCCCTCCGGAACGGTGCCGGTGAGGGTGGAACCGCGGCGCATCGTCATCCGGTACACTTCACGCTGGAGGCGTTCGATGATCATCGGTGAGATGTTGCCGCCGCCGTTCTCGCGGTCGTCGATGATGAGGGCTTCCTTGTCCAGCTGCGGATAGTAGTACCGGGCCCATTCGTTCAGGCCTTCGGCACCCATGTCGGGGATGTAGATGTAACCTACCTTGCCGCCGGACTTCTCTTCCACGGTCTTGATGTTCTTCAGGATCCACTCGTAGTGGTAGAGCGGATACTCGTCGGCAATGGGCTTGACGATCACTTTCTTGCCGCCAACGGTGAGTTCCGTGAGAACCTCGGCCTTGCCCACGAGGAGTTTGTAGATATTGTCCACATCCTTGAGGGATACGCCGTCGATGGCCGTGATTACGTCCCCTTCCTTCACGCCGAGTCCGGGTTCCTGGAGCGGGGAGCGG
>JAEEGK010021801.1_pt1 | contig 13513 bp, 13 predicted proteins | sample 8958771 | NCBI WGS metagenome assembly JAEEGK01 (sample SAMN16246547, study PRJNA631951) | gut metagenome | biome: gut microbiome; feature: rumen; material: SC-attached | host: Bos | place: Iran: Karaj | collected 2018-10 | reverse complement strand
ACGGTATAGTGACGCTGACGTTACTTCCAGTGAAACGGAAGGCCTCCCTTCCGCAGCTCTTCACGATCAGCGGAACACCGTGCCCTCCGCCTTCCCCGATGAAATGCAGTTCCGTGAACACCTCAAAGAGAGATTGGTTGACGGGGAACGAATCACCTGTATAGAAGTCCTCCTGCGATAGGGCGTACGGGATGTTACCGAAGGAGGTGACCTCTATCCTGTCATCGAAGATGAAAACGGATGGCGGGATCATATTCCACCAGGCGTTGTGGAGACATGCGTTCACCCAAGCCTCCTGGAAGGCCGCGAAGTCGAACAGGGGAACGTTGTTGCCCTCCTCATCGGTTCCGGTGCACATGTAACCGTTCATGGCATCCAGGATCCTCGTGAAAGAACCTATGATGCATTGTCCGCCATAGTCCAGCTTCTTACAGATGAATCCCTTGTCCTTGCCTCTGAACTCTATGATCTGCATGGGCAGTACATTCTGGTCCGACAGCAGGTATCCGAGAAGATTGAATCTGCCTTCTAGGTCCAGCATGTTGTAGTTGTTGAATAATCCTCCCTGATGCGGATAGATACGGTATGAGATCAGCATCCCCAGCAGATAGTTGAATGTGAGCTCTTGGAAAGCTGACGGGGTATCCTTGAGAGGATCGAGACCTCTTGATAGGGCCAAACGTGCGATGGTATCGGCCCCGGCAAGAACATTCTCATTCCCTCTTCTGAGGTAGTAGCGCCCGTCACATGAGTACGGCACCACATTACCCTTGGCTGAAAGGACGATGTAACGATTCCCACTCCTGTTCACACGCAGATCTATGTCCAGTTCCGGTGCAGGAGCTATGGTGCCTGTGAAGAATCCCCTTATCCCCTCTAAGGTGCCGCTGTCCACTTCCAGACCGATTATCTTCCCGGTATCGTCGACGCCGAAGTAAACGGTCCCCTCATGCCCCTTGTTAAGCATGGCGGCCAGGGACTTCGAGGCCTCATCTAGATTAGAGACGTCCGTAACGAATTCTACGGATTCTCCTTCGGCTGTGACCTCAAGGGATTCGATATTATCCATCAGTTGGAGTATAGAACCAATAATATTAAACACATTCCGAACTAGTTACGAACCAGTTATTTTGTTGAAATTATCAACATTAATGGGTTAACAATCAATAAAAATGCCATTTTTGCGGTAAATCTGCGAACTAGTTACGAACTAGTTATAATGTTGTCCGAATCAACAAAAATGAATCAAAGGTCAATAAAGAGGTTGTGATGGTTATTAGAACCCCGGGCTGGGCCCGGGGAAAATGACTGGTCATTCGATGTTTGTAATCTTGATCTCGAAGAACAAGGGCTCGTTGATCTTCTCGGAACCGGTCTTGTAGGTGATCTCGTTACCGCTGATGGAGGTGATGTAGATGTCCTCCTCGAGCTCGAGCTTGATCATCTGGATGTGTCCGTCGCTGTCGACTTTCACAGGGTTCTTGATGATGATATCGAAGTTCAACTTCTCTCCGACCGAGTTCGCCTTGAAGCTAACTGTGGTCTCTCCCTGCTTGTAGACCTCGTAGGTCTCTCCGGTAACGGGGAAGTATGTGACCAGAACGGCTCTTCCGGAATCGGTGAGCAGCGCCTGTGCGGGGAATCCGTATTTGGAGTCGAATACGATTGCTTTGCCTTCCTCAAGTTTCACGTCGGGGTACAGCTCTGAGAACTGCTTCTTGGAGACGTACTGTGTGGAGTCGATCTCGTTTCCGGTGGCGTTCATCTTTCCCTCAGTGGAAGGTCCGACATATCCCTCGGATGCACTCAGATAAATGTTGATTGTATCTCCGACCTTATGGCCGATGACAGCGTTCTCGAATCCTTCAAGCATGGTCTTGGATCCGATCTTGAACGTGAGTCCCTTGTATGAGGACTTCTCGGTCCAGTCGTTTGACTTTTGAATATCGTCATCGTTTCCGATGCTGGAGATGTTCGTGTCGAACACAACGGCATATTCCTTGTCGTATGCGGCATAGTACGTTCCAACGTAGTCTACAGTCACTGTGTCTCCAGTTGATGCCGTCGCGTCTCCGCTGGGGAAGTACTCCTTCACAACGAATGAACCGAGCGCGATGACAGCTGCAACCAGGAATATTGCGAGACATACCGTAAATATCGGGTCTCTATCCTTTTTGGCAGTATTTTCGCCAGTCATTTTAACCGTGCAACCGATTCGAAACCCCATATAAAAGTCCTATGCCCTTATTATTTACAAAGAGAAGAGCCCGACAGAACGTGTTATCTACTCGCCCAATCATGTGAGCACTATGTTCGACCTGTATGTCGTCACCGATGAATCGCTGTCAAAAGGACGTTCCAACGTGGAGATTGCCAAGATGGCATACGAGGGAGGAGCGGACGTCGTGCAGCTGAGGATGAAGAATGCCTCCAAGGAAGACATGCTCAGGGATGCTCTGAAGATCAAGGAGATCGCCGACGATTTCAACAAGTTCTTCATAGTGAACGACAACATCGAAGTGGCCATCGAATCGGAAGCAGACGGCGTACATCTGGGACAGTCGGATATGCCTCTTGAGAAAGCGGTCGAAATGATGGACTACGACAGGATCATCGGCATATCGGTGACGACCGTCGAGGAGGCCTTGAAAGCAGAAGCGGGAGGGGCATCCTATGTGGGTGTAGGATCGATCTTCGCCACCTCGACCAAACCTGATGCGGCACAGTCCCTCGGCCTCGATGCCATCTACACCATAAGACAGGCCGTGGACATCCCCATCGTCGCTATCGGCGGGATAAATCAGGGAAACATCCAATCCGTGATCAAGGCTGGAGCGGACTGCGCAGCCGTCGTATCCGCCGTGGTAGCACAGGATGATGTGAAGAAGGCAGCGCACGACCTCAGGGACCTTATATTAAAAGCTCGCCTCTGATTTGTGATTTTACTGACAAAAAACGGTTGTTATTAAAATATTACAAACAGATACACTCATGCATGGGCGCACAAGACGAGTATTTGCGCAATTTCTGCATCTTGCTCACCGACAAGGGGGTGGTACCGTTAACGGATCCTCTGCAGATTTCAGTCTACCAGAGCCTGGTAGGCGGAATGAAGAGGCCCAGTGACCTTACCGCAGAGCTCGGGCTGAGTTCCTCATCCCTGCACTTCGTCATCGACAAGATGTCTGAATCTGGAATCATCGACAGGACAAAACCGGATACCGACAAGAAGACGGTTTACTATTCTACCAGCGCGAAGGTGCTGGCCAGTTCATCTGAGACCAACGAGAAGCTCAAGACCATCTCTGACAAGGCCTTCGTAGACCCTCTCAAGAACTACAACGGACTCTCATCTCTGGCCAACATGCTTGACTGCTACACTTCCGAGATCGGAGTGAACATCGATCCCTTGAGGAGGAAGTACGCAGAGGCCCTCGCCGACGCCATCGAGATGGAAAAAGTCGGTTTCGAGGACGCCATCATGAACGCAAGGGACGTCTTCGCAAAGCTCACCGGATTCAATTTCACCCTGTTCTCATCCTCGCCTCTCACACTCGTCATGACCGGCGACGAGGGAATCATCGACAGGACACCGACCCTGATGCAGTTCGTCATCAGGCTCATCGAGAATGCCTCAGGCAGATGCCATAAGATCACCAGCATCGAGAACTTCAACGGTTCCGATACGATGGTGAAGGTCGTGATGGACCGCTGCGAGAAATCGGAGGAGCCCTACATCAACACGACCATGCAGCACAAGGACACCGAGCGCTTCATGATGGTGGATGTGGACGGCGCAGCAGGTCTGATGACCAGCGACGTGCAGATCGACATCGTGGACTCGATCTACGAGAGGCCCCTGTGCATCACAGATATAGTCAACAAGGTGGACGCACCCAGATCCACCATCACATCGAACCTTCTCAGGATGGTCGAGGAAGGAGTCATCTCCGTATTCTACTCTGAATCGGGATCCGCATACTACGGCCTTGCCTGTTCGATCCTTCTCAAGAAGTCGCGCCCCATTTCGGCCGACAACGAGGAGCTCCGCAACGTCCTCGACGTGATAAAGGACAAGGAAGGTTCATTCATGGAGGGTCAGCTCCTGTACACGCTGGCCTACCTCAAGAAGCTGGGATTCGATTCCGAATACCTCATGGTCGTCCTCGGAGCAAAGTACATGAGGGCCACCGGAGACGTCAGTGTCCAGGGCAACTTCGACACATACTTCGGAAACATGTCCGACATCGCAAAGGCTATCGGACTCTCGCTCAGCATAGTTTCAATCTACCCTCTGACGATCGGTATCACAAGCACCGACCCCAAGTCGGAGATGTCGCAGGCCATGACCTTCATCAAGGGAATGGCCCACCAGGGACTGGAAATGGCCAGCAGCGGTATATTCGTCAGGAGCACCGACGAGAAGCCCGAGGGAGAGAACATCTCGTTCAAGGAGATCTACCCTGCCCTCAGCATGACTCCTGTGAAGGGAGTCATGGTGGACGACCTCTCGGCGATATCAGCGCCTAAGAAGCGTACCTCCTCGGTCAAGACCGCCCTGCTGAACCGCAGCAAGAAGAAGAGCGAACAGCCTGTCAGGACCGTCAGGTACATCACCGCAGGTGTGTTCATGGCCCTTCTGCTCGGAGTGGTCCTCTTCGGTATCTCGATGAATCACGAGAACGATGCGGGAACATTCAGCCTCACGATCGATGACAGCATCGGCGCGACGGTCTACGACTCTGACGGTGTCGAGCTTGCTTCCCCCTACGTCTTCGAGTCAGGTACATCCATAACGATGGTCCTCGACGAAGCCAGGGACATCGGTTATGTCAACAGCGGTGTGGCGTATCTGATGAAGCCGACCAACGACAAATCGTACAGCCTCACCATGAACTCTAACCTCAACATAGAGCCTCTGGTTGACATCTCGTATCTCAAGGACAGCAGGTATGATTTCTCGATCTTCTGCTCCGACAAGACTATCGACAGCAACACACCCGTGACCTTCATGGCCGCATCGGAATACGAGGCCGTATCCTCCGGACTGTATGTGACACCCCACAACCAGATCGTGTTCGTCATAACCGAGGCTGGCTTCAGGATCGTTTCGGAGGACGGCGGCGCCTACCTCCCCAGCGTCACCCGCAGCAACATCACCTACGGGATGCTCGACGTCATCGAGACCCCTGTCGGAACGAACACGGTCTACATCGACGACGGAAGGGAATACTACTTCAGCGGCGAGAAGGTCGCCGACGAGTTCGTCATCGACGGGGATGTTCCCACAATCACCCTGAAACCGGCGGACGACAAAAATGCCGAGATATTCGTCAACGGCAAGCTCGTCAAGCAGGACCAGGACGGCGGATTCATCATCGATGTCATCCCCGGAGAGGACATACACGTGGACAGCAAGGAAAAGGGATTCCACTGAACATGGAACTATCCCCATTCTTCAAAAGTATCGTAGACCAGGATGATGCACCTGTCGTGATATGCGACACGATGCACATCGTGGTCTACATGAACCCTGCTGCAATCGAACATTACAGCGAGCGCGGCGGAGCCGGGATCGTCGGACTTCATATTTTTGACTGCCATAGCGGCAAGTCCAGCGAGATCATACGCAAAGTTGTCGACTGGTTCGCCTCCAGTAAGGACCACAATAAGGTCCACACATTCTACAACAATCTGCAGAACAAGGACGTCTATATGGTCGCATTACGCAACGACGAAGGCGAACTCATCGGATACTACGAAAAGCACGAATACCGCAACAGAGACCAATCTGGTTTCTACGAATTCTGACAATCCCGTAGTGGCCCTTATCAATAAAGAAGGAAACTCACCCGATAGGAGATTTAAATATGGTCGCCAAGAACAAACCCGAAAAAGGATTCTGTCCATTCTGTGGCAGAAGCTTCGGCGGCGACCATAATGTCTGTCCATTCTGCGGTCAGAACCTGAAGATGTACAAAGATGATCTCGGCCCGATCATGAATTCCATCCAGACGGCCACGAACATCGATATGAAGAGCCCGAAGGTAAGGATCACCATGTCGGTAGTCATCTTCCTTTTGGCATTCGCAGGCGCATTGGTCATTTTCGACTATTATGACAACAATTTTAATTCGAGCAACGAAGATGCCCTTGTCCCTGAAGGAATCGTCATCGACCTGCAGAACAACGGTTATCTGGACCTGGTGGATGACTTCGCAAACCAAAATATCAAGGTCCTCCCCCTGTACGATCCCGAGCTCAAATTATTCTTCGAACTGAACCCCAGATATCAAAACGATTATGACAGGGTCGTATGGAACGTTATGACGGAATCCTACAACGATACTAACATGAAGAATCCGTTCTACCAGAAAGTCACCAAGGACCATACGAATTCCGACAGCATCTACAGCGTGACATGGGACAACGTCCGTGTCGGTAAATTCTGGATCACGGCCGAGTGCTACTCAGAAGAGAAGGATGATGTGTTCGTAGGATCGGGGACATACTACGGAAAGATGGAGAAGACGTATTCGTGGATGTACAACGGCGTACCGATGACATTCGACTACACCATGTCCGCCGATGAGGTGAAGTCCTGTCTGACATCCGATCTGAACGCCAGATTGGATCTGCAGAGTAAGTCTCGCATGACATCCTTCATTACTGAAAACTCATCAATCCAGGATCTCAATAACAAGCTTCTTTCACTCTACAACAAGAATGTGGACAAACAGTACACCAACGCGGATTACGCCGATTTCGTGATGTCCTTCGTCCAATCATGCTTCCCAGAGATCTTCGACAGCTACAACTACCGCACATCCGACTATTGGGCATACCCTACCGAGACGCTGTTCCGCGGATGCGGCGATGACGAGGACAGGGCGATACTGTACTGTGCTATCATGAAGGAAGCGGGAATGAATGTCGGTATACTTTCATTCCCGGAGGCAACGATCGCTGCCGTCGAGGTCAACCTGGACGACAGCTTCATAGGAACATATGCAAAAACTGTGAGGAGCTCCAGCGGCATCTACACAGTAGCGGATACATCCTCGGAACTCAGACTAGGAGAGCTCAGACCGTACTACGGAATCTCAGAGGATGGGTGGACCCTGTTCTACAACGGCGAGGAGCTCGACAAACGCTACGGCATAGAGACAGTCTGATATAGTACAATCAGCGTCCTGCATCCATGGCATTCGGTTTCTTCAAACCCACAGGACCTTACAAACTCGTCATTCTGGTGAGGAACGATCTCAAGATGGGCAAAGGCAAGATTGCGGCCCAGGTCGGTCATGCAGCGGTCGAATGCGCTCTTTTCACCGAGAAGAAGGATAAGAAGTCCTTCGATGCTTGGTACAAATGCGGTCAGCCAAAGATCGTCCTCAAGGTCGATTCATTCGAGGAACTTGATAAGTACAGGATGATGGCCAGCAGCAACAAGATACATATCGCGGTCATCACGGATGCCGGAAGGACGCAAGTGGAACCCGGAACTGTCACATGCATGGGCCTGGGCCCGGCGCCCGCCAGTGAGCTTGATAAGATCACCGGCGAGCTGAAGATGCTCTGATCAGACCTTCTGGACCTTGGCCTTAGAGGCCATCTCGTCAGATTTGAGATTGTAAAGTTGGTCCAAAAGTGCTACCTTGAAGGACCCCGGGCCTTTGCAATCGGACTCGGCCTTCTCAGCAGCGACGTTGAACGCGGTTATGGCTGCGATCAGTGCGCACAGGCTGACCCCGTTAGCACCGACATACGATCCGAGGACCGAACTGAGCATGCATCCGGTACCGGACACCAATCCCTGGTAATCGGATCCGTTGCTGAGAACATACAGGCTCTTTCCGTCAGAGACGTAATCTGTCTTTCCGGTAGCCACCACCATACACTCATATTTCTTGGCAAGGCCGAGGACCAGGTCGCCGATGTTATCCGCAGTGCTGGTGGAATCTACTCCCCTCACGCCTCCGATCACACCTGCAAGGAATGAGATCTCTCCGCAGTTGCCCTTGATTACATCTGGCCTCACCTTGTTAATGATGTCCTCGGCGACCTTGTTACGATACTCTGTCGCTCCTGCCCCTACCGCATCGAAGATGACAGGCACATTATTCTTCTTCGCAACATTGCCGGCAAGGAGCATCGCATCGACTGTACGCGGGTTCAGAGTTCCCATGTTAAGAACAACAGCGCTGGCGATACGGGACATGTCCACGACATCGGCATCCGCATCCGTCATCACAGGAGATCCTCCGGAGCAGATGCAGATGTTCGCACAGTCGTTGACAGTAACGTAGTTCGTGATGTGATGGACCAATGGGGTCTTCTCACGTACAGTATCCATGAACTTTGATAGATCGGAGACCATAATACCTCTATCCAATACCTTGCTTATATTGATGACTGAATTGATACTGGATTCCTGATGTATCTCCCGCATCTTTTTTCTATAAGGACCATCAATCCCAATCCATGGCTCTGATAGACATTGAATACATCCACACAGAGAAGGATATCCCGGACGTAAGCATAAGAAGGCCCAGCGTAGGAAAGATGAGGGCATACATCCAGGATCTGGTGTACGAAATGAAATCGGCCGACATCTCCTGTTCCTTCAAGGAGACCTTAATCGATGACGGCAAACACGAGGTCCTGATCAACGGAAGGACCATCCCCGAGATCATCGACGGACTCGAGATAAGACACCTTGACGTTGAAGAGAGCTGTGACCACGGAAAACCCTCTACTGTCCTTTTCGGACGCCCCACCTTGGACTGGAAGAAGGAATATGTCGAGGACGTTCCCGACACACTCATGAAGAACGCCATCGCCAAGGTCTACGCTGACGAGAGAAAGAAACAGACCTCGCAGTGATAAACATCCCATGTGCCCCCTGGGCACAACCATCTTTTTTAAAGAAAAGAATTAAAAAGAAATCCCCATGCTCCGAACAATGTTCGAGATCATCAGAAGGGACGGGCTCGCCCGTATCGGAAAGTTCACCACCAATTCAGGACGCAGCATGGAGACACCGGCGCTTTTCCCGGTCATCAACCCGAAGATCAACACAGTTCCCGCCAGAGAACTCTACGACACCTTCGGCTTCAAGTCCCTGATTACAAACTCGTACATCATCAAGAACACCCCTGATCTCAAAGAGAAAGCGCAGGCTATCGGCCTCCATGAGATGCTGGATTTCCCCGGAATCATCATGACCGATTCCGGTACCTTCCAAAGCCACATGTACGGCGAGGTCGAACTCACCAACGAGGAGATAGTTGAATTCCAGAAGTCCATAGGGACTGATATCGGAACCGTGCTGGACATCTTCACGGAACCCTACTGGACCAAGGAACAAACGGCAGAATCCATCGAAGTCACACTTCAGAGGACGCAGCAAGCCTGCGATATGAAAGGAGAGATGATGATCAACGGTGTCGCACAGGGTTCCATCTATCCCGATCTCAGAGAGGACTGCGCCAGAAGGATGGCCGACATGGATATCGATGTGCACCCCATAGGTGGTGTCGTCCCCCTGATGGAGCAGTACAGGTACGCAGAGCTTGTCGACGTCATAATGTCCAGCAAGAAAGGGCTCAATCCCAACCGTCCAGTGCATCTGTTCGGTGCCGGACACCCCATGATCCTCGCATTCGCGGCACTCATGGGATGCGATTTCTTCGATTCCGCGTCATATGCGAAATTCGCACGCGACGAGAGGATGATGTTCGTCGACGGAACGTTCCGCTTGGCTGACATGGAATCACTTGACTGCAACTGTCCTGCATGCCGCGGGCACACGCTCGAAGAGCTCAAGAAGATGGAGAAGGGAAAGAAGACCAAACTCATCGCCGAGCACAACCTCTACCAGATCGTACAGGAACTCAACCTTGTAAGGAGATACATCCGCGAAGGGCGCCTTTGGGAGTTGGCGGAGATCAGATGCAGAGCACATCCGGCACTTCTTGAGGCTCTGAGAAAACTGAGGGACTACCAGGATGTGATGGAGCTTTACGACCCCATCAGCCGCGACGGAGCGATATTCTACACTGGATCGGAATCCAGGAACCGCCCTGTGTTCAAAAGGTACCTTGACAGGCTTGGAACGAGATATGTTCTCCCGACGGAAAAGGTATGCCTGTTCGCAGACACTCACGGGAAACCGTACAGCAGGCCCTATGAGCAGGAGTTCGACAAAGCACGCAAAGCCGGTTACACCCCTATCGTCGTCACACCCTTCGGACCTGTCCCTGCGGAACTGGATGAACTATATCCGCTTGCCCAATCTCTGTTCCCGCAGATCCCCGACATGGAGACCGAGACGGAATCCGACAGACTCACCTATCAGTTCCTCAGCAAGATGGGTGTGAAGGAGGTCATCCTCCAGAATCAGATCCCTGATGACGGTACAGAAGAATACGATGCGAACCTTCTGAGGGCGAAGGCCGTTGCAAGATACCAGTTCGGTATCGAAGCAGCCGATGCATTGTTCAAAGAACCTGTGGAACTCGTCACCAGCAGGAAGACCGGCAAGATCAGGAACGTCATCTCAGCAGGAGAGCATGTGCTCTCCATGCGTGCAGGTGACGGTATGTACACGCTCAAACTTGAAGGGGCTAAAAGGATAGTCGAGGCAGTGCCCAAACCCCACATGAGGGTTCAGGTCATGGATGACGCCGTACCGTTCGCAGCACAGGGGCGCAACGTGTTCGCACAGTTCGTCACCGAGTGCGATCCCGATATTCGCCCCATGGAAGAGGTAATCGTCACCGATAAGGATGATAATCCTGTAGCAACCGGCCGTGCCTTCCTGATCCCATTCGAGATAAAGCAGATGAAGAAGGGAATGGCCGTAAAGGTCCGTTCAGGCTCCAGCGACGAATGAGACGATCAGGCAGTCTCTTCGTACATGTACTTCCTGCATACAGGGATGAGTATTCCTCCGATAGCGTTTCCGATAGCTACCAGTATGATGAAGAACAGTGCATCCAGGGAGAACACCCCCGCTGCGCAGAAGTAATACATGTCCGCGATGCTGTGCTCCGAACCTGCCAGAATGAAGACGGGGACACAGATGAACGCTCCGAGGTAACTCTTCTTGGTCTTGTAGACATCGGCAGCGATGAACATCAGGATACCGCAGAAGATTCCTTTGAGGATTACAGTGATGGGCGAATCCAGCATGTTGAGCCTACCGTCGATGAATCCCGGAACGAACTGTTCGGCCATGGGCATGCACTGAGCTATGAGCAGGGTTCCGATGAAGTTTCCCACCAGCATGATCAGAAGGTCTATGCCATATGTCCAGGGTTTGTCGTCGAACATGTATCCAACCTTTCCGGTGTACAGGTCGAGACCGAATGTGAAAACTGTGAACAATCCGATGGAGAACAGGATAGCTCCTACCCATTTGAGCTCGGGGTTTATGCCCATAGTTCCCAAGAGTACGGCGCCACCGATACCGATCGCTACACCTGCGAGGATGGCCCTCACGAAGCATTTCAGATAGTGCTGGTAATCCATCAGATATCACTGTTGAGTGATGTTATCCAAATCGGCGATATAACCGTTGTTCTTATTGCTGATGAGATGCATCATCCGCATATGAGAGGGGACCTCCATACGCTCAAAAGAGTCTGCAGCTACGCATCGGTCGTAATGCTGATCGGAGAGGTTGCATTCATCGTTCTCGCAGTAGGTATGGCAACATATGGGATCTTGGCATTCACAGATGACGGGATGCGTTCATCCTACATCAATCTGATAAAATGCGACCCGACAGATATGTCCGTGATCTGCAGTGCGATAGAGATGACGCTGGCGTTCCTGGCGATGTTCATCACGGTGAAGGTCATCCATGACATAATGGTCGCTGTCCAGAAAGAACACAGCCCTTTCATGGAGGATACTCCGAAAGGCTTCAAGCTCATATGCATGACCTTCCTCATCCTCTCTGTTCCAATGACCATCCTGGAATTCGCCAGCAGAGGAGATATCGTCCTAGCCCTCTGTGTCCTGCTGGTATGCATCTTTATCTCAGTGGTCATGTACTGTCTGACCATCATTTTCCGCTACGGACATCTGCTCCAGGACGAATCAGACCATACGCTGTGATACTATGGCAATAATCCTGAGATTGGACAGAATGATGGCGGACAGGAAGATGTCCCTCAACGAGCTTGCCGAGAAGGTGGGCATCTCAAACGTCAATCTGTCCAATATCAAGACCGGCAAGATCTGCGCCATCAGATTCTCTACACTAAACGGTATCTGCAAGGCGCTGAACTGCCAGCCAGGAGATATCCTGGAATACGTCGAGGATGACGGCTCAGAGGACTGAATCCCCTTCCGCCGCCAATTCCCTCTCCATCCTCTTCTTCGAGAACAGGACCGAATCCATGAATGCGACCCATGTGATCTCGATCAGGATCGACGTAGCGATGGCAACCATTCCTGGAGGGTAGAGCGCCACACAGAGCGCGATGGCAACACCCTTGTTCTTGTAGGATGTCATCAGAATATCAGTCACCCTCTGGCCCCAGTGGATGCCCATCCTCTTCTCCGTGACCTCCACGGCGGTTCCAAGACCGAACGATCTGAGAACGGCGATTATCACGAACACTAGGAAGATCCACCATGCGTTACCGGAGAAGTTGGTCGCGCCCACTGAAAGCCATACCATGAAGAAGATACAACAGTTGAGGAAGGCTGCGAGCACATCCTTGTTGATCTGCAGCTTGACAAGAAGTCTTGAAAGGACTAACGGGACTCCGATGAGCTCTAGAACTGTGATGATGAGGAATTCCATGTCAACGGAATCTCCGAGCATCAGCCATACGATGAACGGGATCCATGCGAGCGACAGTATGTAGATCACGATGGTTCCCCTGGCAGCATGCTCCGCATCTCCGCGCAGGATGATAGAAAGAGGAAGGACCGAACCTGCGAAGGGTGTCGCCGCAATGAATACGAGACCTGCGGCCTGTGCCGCGTACTCAGTATCCTTGAGGAGAAGATATCCGACGAGCGGGATTATGGAAGCAACGATCATTCCAAGGAATATTGCCCTGGCCATGGATTTTCCATACTTCAACGGATTCAGATTCTGCAAGGGGATCCTGGACATGGACAGAGTGAGCATCACGACCAAAGTCAGAATGGTCAGGTTGGAACGCAGACCAGCATCCAGTACATCTCCGGGGAAGAGCCCGGCAAAATTCGTAATCAAGGCTACAACCATTGCAGCCATCATCATGAATGCACTGCTGGTCAATAGCGTCATCGCTTTCATGACCAGCATATCTAGGATAGAGTATTTATCGATTATCGATAAATAATTCATAAATAACATGAATAGAATCCACCAACATGGCTGGCGTCAAACCTGTGAAGGCTGGATGGTGGAATGTGTTCAGACCTTGGACCCTCCACGGCGCAATTGTGCCCGTACTTATCGGTGGGGCAATCGCATTCCAGACCGCTGAGATCAATATCCTGAGCA
>JAEEGK010021799.1_pt1 | contig 13513 bp, 10 predicted proteins | sample 8958771 | NCBI WGS metagenome assembly JAEEGK01 (sample SAMN16246547, study PRJNA631951) | gut metagenome | biome: gut microbiome; feature: rumen; material: SC-attached | host: Bos | place: Iran: Karaj | collected 2018-10 | reverse complement strand
GGACCAAACGGCATGTTTTGCGGTGTTTAGTCCTACATTTGGCTCATAAAGAGCCACTATCAGACCTACTTTCTGAATATACCTTTATTTATGCGGAATTAAACACCCGCGCGTCTTATTTTGAAAAAAATGATGCTGAAAAATGCGACATTTTTTTTGCTTTTGATGGCGGGAGTTGCCGTTTTTGCGCTATTTGGGGCGCTTTTTGCCGAGCGAGGCCCTTGGCACGGGTTTTGCATCTGGAAAGCGGTAAAAATAAAAAGAAGGTTCATTTATGTCCGATTTCAATAACGATGCAGAAAAGGTGTTGGCCAAGGCGCAGAGCCTGCGCGACCGTTGCTCGCATTCCTACCTGGGTGCGGCGCATTTGGCGGTGGGGCTTGTCGAAGGCCCCGATGCCACCTTGAAGAAACTTTATAAGTCGAAAGGCGCGAAGACGAATGAGCTCCGCGGCAAGCTGGAGCCGTTCGTGCAGAAGATTCCGCGCATGGAGGGCGTAAACCCCGACGTGGAACCCGATAACGACTTGAACCGTATTTTGCGCGCTTCCGTGCAGGCGGCGCGTCAGGTGAACCGCATGGTGACCCCGGGCGACATGCTCGTGGCCTTGATGAAGTTTTCAGGCGACCGTGGCCTTGCGAAGGTGTTCGAAGACGCGTTGGGAAGTGTCGAGGTTGTGGAAACGTGGCTTTCGGACCCGTTTGCGGGTGCCGCCAATGCCGAGGAACAGTCCCCGCTGAAACTCTACGGCCGTGAGCTTGTGGAAATGGCTGCCGACGGAAAGCTCTCGCCGGTGATTGGCCGTGAAGAGGAAATCCGCCGCGTCATCTTGATTCTGAGCCGTAAGACGAAAAACAACCCCTGCCTGGTCGGTGAACCGGGCGTGGGTAAGACCGCCATTGTGGAAGGGCTCGCCGAGCGAATCTATCGCGGCGACGTGCCTGATGCTTTGAAGGGCAAGAAATTGTTCGCGCTGGATTTGTCTGCCTTGATGGCGGGTGCAAAATACCGTGGCGATTTCGAGGAACGTTTGAAAGCGGTGCTTGACGCGCTTGAAGAAGACGGCAATACTTTGCTGTTCATCGATGAAATCCACACCATCGTGGGTGCGGGCAAGACCGAAGGCTCTATGGACTTGGGCAACATGCTCAAGCCGAAACTCGCCCGTGGTGAACTGCATTGCATCGGTGCAACGACTACGCAGGAATACCGCAAGTACATTGAGAAGGATTCCGCCTTGGAACGCCGTTTCCAGCCTGTGCAGGTTGACGAACCGAGCGAAGAGGAATCGATTTCCATTCTGCGTGGCATCAAGGACGGATTCGATGCGCACCACGGCGTGCGTCTGCACGATAACGCGCTCGTGGCGGCCGTGAAACTTTCGAACCGCTACATCAGCGACCGTTTCTTGCCGGACAAGGCCATTGACCTGATTGACGAGGCGGCAAGCCTTGTGAAGACGCAGATGGATACGGTGCCCGAAGCCTTGGACACCTTGCAGCGTAAGGAACTCCAGATGAAAATCGAGGAGCAGGCCTTGGCGAAGGAAACCGATGACACCAGCGTAAAGCGCCTGAAAGAGCTGCGTGAAGAACTCGCGACGACCGATGCGGCTGTAAAGCTGATGCAGGACCGTTGGCAAGAAAGGCGCGCGAAGAATGCCGAGTTGCAGGGCCTCAAGAAATCCTTGCAGCAGGCGAAGGACGAGATGGAGCAGGCCGAAGCCCGCTACGACTTGAATCGCGCTGCCGAACTCAAGTACAACAAGATTGTGAACCTCGAAAAGGAAATCGCCGCGAAGACGGAAGAAATCAAGAAGTCCGCAGGCGACGGCGACTTGAGCGAAGAGGTGACGGAAGAGACCATCGCCCTTGTGGTGAGCCGCTGGACCGGAATTCCGGTGACCAAGCTTTGCGAAGGCGAAAAGGCCAAGTTGTTGCACCTGGACGAACGCCTGCATGCCCGCGTGATAGGCCAGGACGAGGCCGTGGAAGCGGTTTCCGAAGCAATCTTGCGTAACCGTAGTGGTTTAAGCCGCGAGAATGCGCCGATCGGTAGTTTCTTGTTCCTGGGCCCGACGGGTGTGGGCAAGACGGAACTTGCGAAGGCGCTCGCCGTGGAACTGTTCGATGACGAGAACGCGCTGGTGCGTATCGACATGAGTGAATACATGGAAAAGCATAGCGTGAGCCGCTTGATCGGTGCGCCTCCGGGATACGTGGGCTACGAAGAAGGCGGCCAGCTGACCGAAGCCGTGCGTACGCATCCGTACTGCGTGATTCTGCTCGACGAAATCGAGAAGGCTCACCCCGACGTGTTCAACACGCTGTTGCAGGTGCTTGACGACGGTCGTCTGACCGATGGCAAGGGCCGTACCGTGAACTTCAAGAACACCTTGATTTTGATGACGTCGAACCTGGGTGCCGCTCACTTCCAGAACCGCGCGGGTGATGCAAAGCCCGTGACCTTGAAGGAAATCGAGCCGGAACTCCGCAGCTTCTTCAGGCCGGAATTCCTGAACCGTCTGGACGAAGTGCTGGTGTTCCAGAGCTTGACAAAGCCGCAAATCAGGGACATCGTAAGGCTCAAATTCAAGGGACTCGCCGAACGCGCCGCCCGTCAGGATTTGCAGCTCACGCTGACCGACAAGGCGCTCGATGCCATTGCCGACGGAGCCTACCAGCCGGAATTCGGCGCACGTCCGATCCAGCGTTACCTGGAAAGGAACGTGGAACGCCCGCTGAGCCACGCAATTCTTGCTGGCGACGTGAGTGCAGCAAAGCCTGTGGTCATCGACTACGACGGGAATGCGTTCACGGTGAAATAGTAAATGATATGAAATGTGAGGTGTGTAGTGACAAATGTGAAATTACACACTTCACATTATCAATCATCCATTATCAATTTGTGGCTACAGCGCGCTTATCACGTAGAGTGCGATGGTCTGCACGTCGTTGTTTTTCTTCTGCATAATCCCGATGTCGAAATCGAGTCTGACCCGCGCGGGCCCGAGGCTCAGTTCCAATTTCGGGATGATGTCAATCATAAAATCGTCCGTCAGGTTCCCGATGCTCCCGGACATGTTGATTTCGATGTAGGTGCGGAAGAATGTCGTGAAATAGAGGGTGGGTGTCATGCCCGCCGCGAATTTTACGTAACCGTCTTCTCCGGTAACGCCTTGTAGCGCACCTGCCCGCAGTTCGTAGAAATTCGCGAAGTTTTTCGAGATAAACTGCTCGTTGCCGTAGGTCAGCACGACTGCTGTACTGTTGTTGCGATTCAGGCCGAAGTTACCGTCGAGCTCTACGAAGTTGTTCGCATTTATCAGGTAGCGCCCGCCGACATCCAGCGAGACGATGACCTGGTCGAACTTGTCGATGCTCTGTACGTTTACCTTGCCGCCGATGTTCCATTCGCGCGAAAGCGCCATAGTGATGTTTGCCGGGAAGAGAATGTCCGAGCCGTAGTTGTTCACCGCGCCGACGCCGATACTCCAGCGGGGCGAGGGGCGCGTGTCCGGGCCGAACGTGTAGCGGATGTCCCACATGCGATCGACGGCGAACGCATTTACGCATAGTGCGGCGACAAACAGGGCTACAAGGCGGTTCATACGCGATAAATTTAAAATAATCCTCTGGCGAAAAATGTAGATTTGTGCACGAAAAGAGGTTGATATGATAGAACCGCGTCCAGAACTTTCGAAACTGTCCGATTACGTTCCCGGAAAATCCATCGAGGAAATCCGTGAGCGCTTTGGCCTTGACAAGGTAGTGAAACTTGCTTCCAACGAGAACCCGCTCGGGGCTTCCCCGAAGGCGGTCGAGGCGTTTCACGGGATTGCGGACAGCCTGCACCTGTACCCGCGCGGCGATGCCCCGAAATTGATAGACTCCATCGCCAAGATGTACGGCGTGGAGACGAGCCAGATTGTGGTCGGTAACGGTTCCGACGAGATTATCGACATGGTGGGCAAGGCGTTTATCCGCCAGGGCGACAATTGCGTGGGCATTACGCCGACGTTCTCGGTGTACAAGTTTACCACGCTCTCGAACGGAGCCGATTTTATCGGTGTGGGCGAGGGCGAGGCGCGCACGTCGCTCGATGAACTGGCGAAGAAAATCGACGGGAAGACCCGCGTGGCGTTCATTTGCAACCCGAACAACCCGACGGGCGCATACTACACCGAAAGCGAAATTCGCGAATTTTTGAAGAAGGTCCCGCAGAATGTGCTCGTGTTCCTGGACGAGGCGTACGCCGAGTTCGCGACGGCACCGGACTACCCGAACATGGCGAAATTTGTTGGCGAGTACTCGAACCTGTTCGTGAACCGCACCTTCAGCAAGATTTACGGGCTGGCGGGGCTCCGCGTGGGCTATGCCTTCGGCAGTACCGAAGTTGTCCGTGCCCTGTGGAAGGTAAAACCGCCGTTCGATGTGAACCAGGCTGCTCAGGTGGCGGCGATCGCCGCTCTAGGCGATAAGGAACACGTGCAGGCGACTCGCAAGATGAATGCCGAGGGCATTGCTGTGCTGACCCGCGAATTCAACGCGCTCGGGCTCAAGGTGCTCCCGACTCAGGCGAACTTCATCTGCGTGAAAATCGGCCCCAAGGCCCGCGACCTGGTCGCGTTCCTGGAAAGCAACGGCATGATTGTCCGCGGGCTTACGAGCTTCGGTATGCCGGAATACATCCGCGTGACCGTAGGCAAGCCCGAAGAGAACGCGTTCCTGATGGAACTCGTGAAAAAATGGTGCGAGGCGTGATATGGCCCAGGAATTCAACGACCTGCTGCAAATCGCGCTCAAGGCGGCGGAAATGGCCCAGGAAAATATCCTGAAGTATTTCCAGTCCGGTATCGGCGTCGAGTGGAAAAAGGACAACACGCCGGTGACGGTTGCCGACAAGAGTACGGAAGAACTTTGCCGCAAGTTCTGGGCGAAGGAAACTCCGGGTTTTGGCGTGGTTGGCGAGGAATTCGGAATCGAGAGCCCCGATGCGGAATACCAGTGGGTGATTGACCCGATTGACGGAACGAAGGCTTTTATTCACGGCGTTCCCCTGTTCGGCACGCTTATCGCGCTCTACAAGAAGAATGTTCCGGTGTGTTCGCTTATCCGTATTCCGGCGATGAATACCGCCGTCTGGGCGGTAAACGGCGGGGGAGCCTTCCTGGACGGCCGCGCAGTTCGTGTATCGGGCGTATCGCAGTTGAACGAGGCTCTCGTGCTTTCGGGTACGGTAAACACCATGGAAACTTTGGGCTATGGCGAAGGTTTCGCGAAGCTCCGCCGCGGGGCAAGGCTCCACCGCGGGTGGGGCGACTGCTACGGGTATTACCTTGTGGCGGCAGGGCGCGCCGAAGTGATGGTGGACCCGGTCGTTTCCCTCTGGGACATCGCGCCGTATCCGCTCCTTTTCAAGGAAGCGGGCGGCAAGTTCAGCACCATTGACGGCAAGACCGAGCTCTTTGATGCAGACGGCAAGCCCACGGCCCCGATTTACGAAGGGTTCTCGAGTGTCGCGACGAACGGCACCCTGCACGACGTTGCACTCGACTGCTTGAAATAAATGACGCGCCGGCAGGCGCCGTCGTGCGAGCCCCTCCCTAGTTTCATTCTAGCATTGTTTCTACGGTGACGGAATCTTCCGAGAACGTTACGGTAACGGTCCCGCTTTTCGCCGTATTGAGGTAAGGAATCCCAAGCGCGTCGAGCCGTTCAGTCACCTGCTTGTGCGGGTGGCGGAACCTGTTCCTGCGCCCGCTCGAAATGACGGCAACCTGCGGGCCCACCGCCTTCAGGAATTCCTCGCTGCTCGAAGTCTTGCTCCCGTGGTGCCCCACCTTCAGCACGTCGCTCCTTAGGTAGGCGAGCGACCCCAGAATCGTCTTCTCGCCCGGGACGGTCAGGTCGCCCGTGACGATTGCGGAATGCCCGAGCCCACTCGCCCGTAACGTGATGCTCGCCTCGTTCAGGTCGCGGCATTCCCTTTCGCGGTCTTTTAGCCCCTTCGGGTGTATCGCCTGCAGTTGAAAGAAGTCGCTCCCGAAAAAAGATTCCTTCCAGGTAAATCCGCGCCTTATTTCGCGCAGGGGAACCTTGCGGTCTACCGCTTCCTCGACCATCTCGCGCCATTCCACGCCGTCTGCCGTGCGGGAACATTCGTTTGTCCATATCTCGTTCACCGGGAACATGCGAAGCAGGCTTGCGGCACCCCCGAAGTGATCTTTGTGCGGGTGCGTTATCACGAGCGCGTCGAGCCTCTGCACGCCGATGTGGTGTAGGAAGGGCACGATGATGTCCTTGCCGGAATCAGTGTAGTCGATATCGCCCGCATCGACGAGGATGTAGCGCCCGCCGGGGCTTTTCAGCAATATGCTGTCGCCTTGCCCTACATCGATGACGGTCATGCTCCAGGTAGGGCCCAGAATTTGCGTTATGCCCTGGACGCAGAACGTGATGGAAAAAATAAGCGTGCATATGATGCAGTACCCGCGGGCGACCAGGTTCTTGCGACACACGGGCAACGTGACGAACAGCAGGCCGAGCAGGAGCAGTATCCAGGCATTGAACGGCCCGACGGTAACGGATGCCTGCGCCGAATCGGAAAGGAGCCGAGTGAGCAAACTTGCAAGCCGGAGGAAGAATCCTGCCGCATAGCAGAATGTTTCGCGCATGAAGTCGATGGGCGAAAGAGCCGCGAATAGCCCTGCCTGCATTCCCCACGAAATCGGGGGAACCACGACGATGTTCCCGAGCCATGCCATCGGTGAAAGCGTCTTGAAGTGGTGTATCAAAAAAGGCGCGGTGGCAAGCGTTGCACACAAAGTAACGTATGTGGGGGCGATGGCGATAGATTCAAGAACGTTCCAGGTTTTGCTCCGCTTCAGGAATTCCGGAAGGTGGCGGAGCGGGTTGTAGCTGTTGCCTACGAGGATGCCCGCGGTTGCCGCTGCGGAAAGCTGGAAACCCGTATTCCAGAGTTCTGCGGGCGAATGCAGGAGAATGCACAGGAGGGCGACCCCCAGGCTGTTCAGCGTGTTCGCGGGGCGTTGCAACAGCGTGCCCAGTTGCGGGACGGCGAACATCAGCACTGCGCGTATGACTGCGGGCGACCCGCCGGTGACCGGCACGTACACGCCGAGCAGGCAGATTGCGATGATGCTTGCCGCCTTGTGGGGGAGGCGCGTCGCCTTCAGGAACACCATGAGCATGCCCGCGAGCAGAACCACATGGAAGCCACTAATCGCAAGGACATGCACGAGGCCCGAACGCTGGAAGTCGTTCCGGAGCGCCTCGGGAATGCCGCTCCTGTCGCCCGCGAGTAGCCCGAGCAGGAGCCCCGTCTCCGCAGGTTCCAAGTAGTCGTCGAACCGCGTCTTGAGCCAGCGGCGGAACCGGTGGAAATACCGCTCGAACGTCCAGCCTCCGCGCCAGGAATCCCAGTGGAGCATTTTCCCGTAGGCGGCGAACTTCTGGCTCGTGAGCCATTCCCGCGTGTTGAACCCGCCGGGAACCGTGGGGTCCATGACCGGGTACCACTTTGCCTCGTAGCAGATGCTGTCTCCCGGTTCCGGGAGTGCGGGCAAATCCCGCTTTTCGGTTATCCTCACGCGATACGCGGCGCCCTCCTCACCCGCGACGCCCTCTTTGCCGGCGATAACATCGCTGCCCCCCGCGGCGCTCTCCTCACCCGAAACGCCTTTTACCGCAATGATAAACGCGGTCCCGTTTGCCCTCGGGAGCATCGCCTCGATTTTACCGCATGCCTTCGTGGGCAGGTCGTCCGGGAGGCTTGCCCCCCGCGGGCCCACGAGCAGGCCGTGGCACGCCACTCCGGCAACAAGCGCTCCCAGGATGCACCACTGCACGCTCCTCGGGAAAAATCTCGTGCATATTGCGATGGGGGCGAGCAGTGCCGCCGCAAATTCCGGAGCGTCTAGGCTTGCGTATGTCGCCATCACGGTGAGTGCCGCGACGAGTGCCGGTTTCCCCGCAAGCGGGTCCATCAAATCGTGCATGTTCTGTAAAAGAACCGCTTTCCTGTTTTGTTTTTTTCTCATATTTTTATAGTTTTGTTCCAGGTTGAAGGTGCCTCTATCTATAAGACGCCCGAAACGCGAAAATGAGCCAAAACATGCGTGAAAAAATTCTTTACATGCTTTTAGCCCTCCTCGTGGCCGGTTTTTGGGGCTGTGCCGAAGAAGAAACGGGTGAACCCGTAATTCTTCCGCGGACGCTTTCTCCGTACGTGCTTTACCCGAACGACCTCGCGAACAACGATTCTGCCTCGGCCCATGTGGCGGAAGGCTTGCAACTGCTTGTGCACCCGAAGGTCTCGTACACCCTTTCTTTCGAGAAGGATCCGAATATCGAGGACGCGCCCGTGCTCCAGCTTTTCCGACTAGGGGAGATGGTAAGTGAAGGCCGCGTTTCGACCAGCCACGTGCGCACGCTGGAACCGAAGCTCGAAGGCGGCCGCTATGTCTATGAATTCCTGTGCGAGGAACTTGACCGCAATACATGGGTGACCACGCTTGTGCTGGACGGCGAACTTTACAAGGGAACGACGGGCAGGGCTCGCCTTGTTGCAGAGGGCCCTTACTCCGATACGCTTTCGCTCAACCTGATTGTCGTGGGCAAGGTCGATTTCCTTGATTCGTTCATGAACGAGAACTTGTTTGCGGAACTCTTGCTCACAAATTTCAGGACGTATTACTCGTCTATCGTTATCGATACCTTGTACGTGCGATACGCGCATGAACATCCGACGCTCGGCTCGAAGTACCCGGCGAACGAGCCCTGGGCTGCAGGCAGGTCTTCCGACGACATGTTTGTAACCGAGCTGGGAGGCTGGCCAGAGCCCAAGCTGAAGAACGCTCTTGATATTCTGCTGGTGCACCGCATCGAGGCGGACTGGGTGCTGGGATATTCGCTCCTGTATGGAAGCAACTTGCAGGGCGGCACGGGAAGTACCGTCGTCATTGGCGCGTACAACAAGACTCCCTCGGGCGAGGAGGGCGTGCCGTACGCATCCATGATATCGACTGCGATTCACGAGACGGGGCATTTCTTCGGGTTGAGGCACACGACTGCGACCCTCGCAGATTTCGAGGTGGACATGGACTACTCGAACTACGAGGATGGCTTTACCGATACTCCGTATTGCAAGGACCTGCTTACCTCGGGACTTCTAAAGAGCCGTGGCGGTAAGCCCGTAAGCGACTTTGCCAGGTTGCCCACCTTGCGCGGGAGGTTTGCGACCGCGTTCGATATGAACTCTTGTCCGGATTCGCATAACATGATGTTCCCCGCGGTGAACGAGGATGGCGTGGACGGCTTTACGGAACAGCAGCTGGAACACATCCGCAAGAACCTGCGGGTCTACCCGCACTGAGGTTACGATGGCGACTAAGCGACAGTTTTGCGAGCCGGTGCAGTTGCTCGCGTTTGTTCTCCAGAAGGGTGCGGAATGGAACCCGGAAGTATTGTGCGCGCTGGAAAATACCTGGGGGCCGCTGCGCCACAAGGGTGCGCTTTTCGCCTTCGACAAGACGCCGTATTACGAGCCCGAGATGGGCGAGGGGCTCTACCGCGGCGTGGTTTCTTTCGAGAAATGCATCCCTGCAGAGACGATTGCCCTGGAAAAGGTGCGCAGTAACGAACTTGAACTCACGATGGCTAGTGCCGAGAATCCGGACATGCGTACCGTGAATATCGATATCGGCTACATGGACTTGGACAAGGTGGTGCTTCCGAGTTACAAGCGCGGGCCGTTCAAGTTGTATGCGGGCGAGGGTGTGTGGCTAGACATGCTGCTCACGTACGCGAAGGGTATCTTTCACCCGACGGCGTGGGCGTTCGAGGATTTCAAGCGGAACCCTTACCAGCACGACCTGCAACTCATACGTGAGCGTTGGCGCAAGGCGCAAAAAGGGAAATAACAGGAGGAAACATGAAAAAGATTCTGACATTAGGTACACTGGCTCTCGCGTTCGCGTTTACCGCGTGCGATGACTCCACTTCTAGCAGTTCCGAAACGAACGGTAATGCGGGCAAGTCTGCGACCAAGGGCAGCTTCCCTCAGGGAGGCGACTCCGACTTCTACTGCATCGCTGATAGTGGTGTTGACGAGAATGGCAACAACTGGTCCGAAATCAGGGTGAATATCCCGAAGTACCGGGGCCATGTCGAAAGGATTACCTACGATGCAGCGGGTAACGGCACGCAGTACTACGAGGAAACCTACTTTAGCCTGAATTCAGTCAAGCAGGCAATGATGTGCCTGGAATTTAACGACGAAATCGAGAAGAAGAGCGCCAAGTACGATTTCGCGGATACCTACTGCGAAAACGGGGTGTCCTACTTTGTCGTAAGGTTCCAGGACGTGGACGTAGAAGAGGAACTTGCGCCCCGCATTGAATATTTCAAGGAAGATTGCGAAGACTACAAGCAAGAGTGGGAGTCGGGCGAATACGACGACTACAGGCCGTAGGCTTCTTTCTTCAGTTTCCTGAAGTAATCGAACTGCGCCTTGGTGGAATTCTGCATCGTGTACTTGAGCGTGCGCTCGTGAGCGACCTCGCGCATCTTGGCGTATTCTTCGGTTTTTTCCAGGAACATCGTGCGGCATTCTTCCAGCGCGTTTAGCCATGCGGTTTCGTCGATGGGCAAGATGCGCCCCGCGGCTTCGTCCATAACGATATCGTGCGGGCCACCGTAATTGCTGACGATTGCGGGTGTCCCCGTAGACATAGCCTCTACCACGACGTTCCCGAAGGTGTCCGTCATGCTCGGGAACAGGAAAAAGTCCGAATCCGCATAGAGACTCGCGAGCGTCTCGCCGCCCTGCTCGCCTGCAAAGTGCACGCTGTTGTCGCCTGCGAAGTACTGCTTGATTTCTTCGAGGTACCAGCCGTAACCCACGTACATGAGTTCCACGTCGTTGTGCTGGGCGGCGAACTTCTTCCACACGCCGTTCAAGAACTCGAGATTCTTCTCTTTCGAGATACGTCCGATAAACGAGAAACGTACCTTGCGCGCGGTTCCGGTCTGTACCGCTTCGGTGGAGCCGTTGTACTTTTCCCATACGCCTTTCCCGCGCAGGTCGGGCGAGAACTTTTCGAGCGGGAGCCCGCGGGGCAGAATTTGCACCTGGTTCGCGGGGATTTTCAGCTGCGAGGTGAGAATGTCCGCGTAGTCCTTGCAGGGGCTAACCACGGGCTTTGTCATCCCGTAGAAAATCTTCATGAGCCACAGCACAAAGTGGAACATCCATTTTGCCTTCACGAGGGTCTTCGTGTAGGTAGGGACGTCGGTGCGGTAGTGGCTGAAAACCTTGATGCCCGCAACCTTCGCGCAGAAGCATACCAGCCATGCGCCGGGGCTCGGGGTTTCGAACTCGATGAGGTCGACGGGGTAGCGCTTCAAGAGCCTGAGCACAGGGCCCACGCGCGGGATAGCGAGCTCGCTGTTCGCATACCCGAGCTGTTCCATGCTGAATAGCCTCGGGAGCAGAATGCAGTAGCCGTTCTCCACCACGCCGCAGGGGCGCGTGTTGAATGCGTTGCCGGCAAGGAAGGCCTTCATGCCGTGTGCACGCATGTACGGGATAACGTTCCTCAGGTTGTTCGCAATCCCGTTCGTTTCGTCCAGGTTGTCGGAATAGAACAGGATGCGCACGTCGTCTGCGGGTCTCTTGGCGCGTTCCTTTTTGAGGTAGCCGCGCAACTTCAGTAATTTCGGGATGTTCAGGAGTAGCGACCCGAAAACAATCGGCGGAATCATGCCGGTACGCAGGTTTCCGGGGGGCTGGTGCTTGAAACTGAACATCTTCCTGAACGTACTCGTGACCGTGCGCCCGAAAATCGGCGGTCTCGTGTCCAGCGCGTCGGTAGCCTTAAGCTTTGTTGAACCTGACGCAGTCTTCATACTTCACTCCTTTGCCACCGAAAAGGTCGAGTGCCGATCCGATGGTGAGGTCTATCATTCCGTTAGAAATCTTCTTGCAGTGTTCCAGGTCCTTGAGCGACTTGGCCCCGCCCGCATACGTGCAGGGGATGGGGCTGTTTTCGGCGAGGAACATGATGAGTTCGTCGTCCATGCCCTGCTGCTTGCCTTCCACGTCGGCGGCATGGATCAGAAATTCGTCGCAGTACCTGGCGAGATCGTTGAGGGTCTCGGCCGTTATCTCGATATCGATAAGCGTCTGCCAGCGGTTAATGGCGATTTTCCAGCGTGGCTGGATATCTTCGGAATCGTCGTCGCTGCTGTCGTTGTCGGTACGGACCCGCTTGCAGCTTAGGTCCAGCACGAGCCTTTCTTTGCCCACCGTTTTCGACAGGCGTTCCAGGCGCTCGCGGTCGAGCTTGCCTTCCGGGAATATCCAACTCGTGACAATCACGTGGCTTGCTCCCGCCTCGATGTATTCCATCGCGTTGTCGGCGGTGATTCCACCCCCGACCTGCAGGCCGCCTGGGTATGCCGCGAGGGCCGCCTTTGCGGCTTCCACGTTGCCCTTCCCGAGCATAATCACGTGCCCGCCTCTGATGCCGTCCTTCTTGTAGAGTTCCGCAAACCAGGCGGGGGAGCGGTCCGTCTCAAAATTCGTCTTGAGGCCGGCACCGCTATCGTTAAGCGAACTGCCGACAATCTGTTTGACCTTTCCGTCGTGCAGGTCTATGCAGGGGCGAAACTTTGTCATCAGTCCTTGGCCCCCGTTACGGTCCAGTCGAGTTTCTTGTTGTGGCTCGCATCGCTGCGCCCGCGGTAGAAGAGAATCTCGCCGCCCGCGGCAATCTTCATCGCCTTCTTTGCGAACCACCCGTCTACCTTGTCCAGGAGGCTTGCCTTCTGGTACGTCTTGTTCACGGGGAACGAAAGTTCGGGAGCGCCTTCCTTCCATGCGATAGTAAGCTTGTTCTTCGGGAACTTCTTGCCGCTGTAGTTGTCCTCGCCGTCCTTGACCTGCGTGGGCAACAGCAGTTTTGTGCCTTCACCCGAGTTGTAGAGCGCATAGCCGAACAGCCCGCCCTTCTCGGTCATGGAGATTCTGCCTGCATAGTAGGGCGAGCGGGTGTTGGTGCTGAAATTGATGGAACGGACCGCGAGGTCTGTCGCCTGCACGGTTTGCCAAGTCTGGTCCATGTAGGCGTAGCCCTTCACGCTAATCGTATCCTCGTTGTAGCCGATTCGGCCTGCAACGCGCCCGTAGGGAATGTGCACGTACTGCGCGAACTTCTCGCTGCCGACTTTCCAGACTCCGTCCCCCTGGACCTTGCCCTGTTCCGCACTTTCGAACGTGAGGTCCATGAAGAACTTTCCGCCCTTGTCGGCGGTAAAGTACACGCGGTGGCCCTTGCCAGGCTTGTTTTCCATCGCGTATTCACCCTTGATGTCGATGGTGTTCTTTTCCTTGATGGCCTTCAGGCGTTCGGGCGGGTACTGGCGGCCCACGGCGTAACTTTTACCCTTGAAGTTCCAGAAGCTCATGTCGCAGCCGATTTTTTTGCCCG
>JAEEGK010021795.1_pt1 | contig 13515 bp, 6 predicted proteins | sample 8958771 | NCBI WGS metagenome assembly JAEEGK01 (sample SAMN16246547, study PRJNA631951) | gut metagenome | biome: gut microbiome; feature: rumen; material: SC-attached | host: Bos | place: Iran: Karaj | collected 2018-10 | reverse complement strand
TACGCTCCTGGCTACATCCACATCGAAGGGGACTGGGCAGGAACGATTCACGCCAGGTGGAGCGAACTGACGCTCGGCCAGGTAAAAAAGACGGCGTATGGTTCGTTTGTAGCGAAGAAAGTTTATCTGGGAAATGGATTGGTCATCTACCGTGTGCATTTCGATCCGATCCCGTTGACGAACTTGGTTTAAACAATGGAGGCGTGGTATGAAACCAATACTGCTGTGCATCGTATTCCTTGCTGGTTCGGCGTGGTCTGTTGTAGGTCTTTGGTATTCTAGCCTACAATTTCAAAAAGATTATCTGAATATAGATACGGTAAAAACGCCTGATGTTGATACCATGTATGTTCGTAGCTGGCTTGATTATGGCCTTGCGTATTATTCAACATTGGATACCAATTGTGCGGTTTTTTCAAAACCTCGTGTTCCTGAAATTAAAATCTATTGCTGGGTTCCGCATGATTCGCTCTATTATGTAATGGCTCAGGTTTTGCGCTATGAGTTCATGAATTGGCAGAAGTGGGGCATTCTTGTTATGTCAAAGGATAGCGCTCAAAAGATGATTGATTTGATTGTTCCTGAATCAAGTGATATAGTCAATATGGACATATTCTTTAAAAAGGAATGTGAAGAAAATCCCAAAAACTGTTATCATGCGACGGGCGCTGCCGGTGGTGGAAACGGTATTCCTGCAGAGGATGCAGGTCGTCTCCCACAAAAAAAGATTTTGCTGAATGCGGAATCCGAAAATCCAGGTACGACTTCTTTGCCGCATAAATCCAGCAAGGAAATTCAGGGCGTGGGATATGTTCCGCGGGGAACCGGCTACAAGGCTTTTGACATGAACGGAATTTATCTGTACCTCGGCGCCTGGAACGGTAGCTTTACCGCGCACGGGGATCCGGTCATTTTCAAGTTCGATAACGGAAGGACTGCCGTTTTTCGGTAGTTCAGACTTAAAAAATTGATTTAAATGTAGCAATGTTGTTTTGCTACCTGCTTACAAGCAATATTAAAATAATTTTATAAAAAATATAAAATTTTGTTTGTTGCAAAGGGTTATATTTAGGTATGGTCTAAAAGGAGTAGGCCAGTGTGGAGGTTTTTGTGAAATTAGTTTGCATAGGCATTCTTTTGTCCTTTGTCCTGTCGTTTGCGCAAATAAGCGTCGAAGTGAAGGACGAACAACCATATAATCCGTCGATGCTGGGCTTGCGAGCCCGTGTAGTCAACAATTCTGGACAAAGTTACGACAATGTGACCGTCAATATTTTGCTGAAAAAAAGTCCGTCAGAAACATTTGCGTTGGATGCGTATTATACGGAGGGATGGAACTGCTCGATTGCGGAACAGTCCGGCGAATACCTTGTCATAAAAATGGTAATTCCGCATCTGGGAACGGGAATATCTCCCAACGAGAGTGGCGTGAGTCTCGGAATCCACCATGCCGACAACTGGCAACCATTATCTAAAACGAGTGAAAACGGCTTCCCGTCTGGAATTGCGTTTACGACGGCGCTAAACTATAGTGTATATCAGGGGGACGTACTGATAGGCGGAAGTTCCTTTATAGACCCGAGTTCTGTTGTCTCTAGTCTTCGTTTTGTGGGGCTGCAACCGGTAAACAATAGTGATGGCTCAATTCCTGCGTGGATTGAAATCGAAAACTATGGGACAACTCCTGCGGATTTAAGTAATATGACGCTAGAATGGCCTACGAGTATGGGGACTGCTTCTAGTGTCGTGTCAAGTGCAGTGTTACAACCAGGCAAAAGGTTACGTATTTGTGCAGTTCAAGTTGATTGCCCAGATGATGATGTTGTTGCTTCTGTGCCCTTGTTGCCAATGGGGAGTATTGGAGAAATTCTTCTTTACTATAACGCAGTCGCCTTGGATTATTTGTCTTGGGGATCGAATGCAGGCGTCCTTGCTGCAAATGCTCGTGAAGCAAACATTCAATATACTAGAATTCGGATGGAACCTGGCTATGCTGATGAATTTTGGCACGCGGTATGGGATGGCATCTTCTATAAAAAGATTGATGGTCAATGGTTTAGTTATAGAACGGAAGAATATGATGTCAACACGACCAATAGGCCTGGACCAATTACTTACATGAATGAAGAAACGTTGTGTATGGATGGTTCTAATCCTCCCAAAGTAAAGTTCGCATGGCATCCTGTAGAAGGGGCTATTGGTTATAATTTGACTGTAAAAAAATCTGATGGAACAGTTGTTTTTTCTCAGTTTGTTCATCGAGTTTCTCGAAAAATAGAATTAGGAGCAGGAACTTACTACTGGAATGTTAGAGCTGTTTTTTGGAAAGATAGATATGCTGTGGACAACCCTTGGATGGATCATTATTTAATCTGGAAAACAAAAACGATTACGATGTGTACTGATATTACTAATGAAGTTTATTTACAAGCCCCACAATATGGAGTTCATAAGGATACGAGAATGCTTGTCCCCAATTGGGGTGAGTTGGCTGAATTTCCTGAAATATCATGGGATCATCCTGATGTTTTTGTTTACGGCCTTACTTATGATTATTCAATTATAGGTTCTTTTGGAAATCCGCTTTTTTATGAGGTTGATTCACGTTGCTGGGCTGTTGCGACTCAGATTCTTAATGCTTTTTATCATGGTAATTTGACACAGGATGAAATTAAGTATTATGGGAAAACAGTGGGATTTGAAAATGTTTGGACTGTTTTTGGAACATATTCACGGCCCGAACGAGATAAAATTATCGGTCCGTTTGCATTAGGATTGTCTGGCGTAGGGTATCTTCCTGAAATAAAAATGTTACTGAAATGGGCTTTGAATATAGATGATTCTCAGTTGGAACATGGGGCTTTCGGAGATGGACCGTTTGATCAAACTTTTGTTATGGAACATATTGATCAAAATAGACCTATTTACTTTATGGAAAAAAATCATTTCATGATCGTGGATGGTTATAGGTTTTCTTCGGGAGATTTTCAAGTGCATCTTGTGAATCTATATAACGGAGGTGAAGTTGAATGGGTGTCTAATCAAGATAGACATGTGAGGGCTTATTTTGTTCCTATAGATGTAACACATCCGAGAATGAGCGATATTCGTGTGCATATAGACTCCGATAATGATGGAATTGTCGATTTTGATGAAATAGAACGGTTCCATACAAATCCTTACAGTAAGGATTCCGATGGGGATGGAATTGAAGACAAGGTGGAAATTTTCTCCTATACGATTAAGGAACCTTTTATTAAAACAATGCAATGTACTGATCCTATGAATTATACGAGCTCTTATGATTTAAAATTAGGCGATTATATAGATGAAGAAGTTGGAACTATTTGTCGTCTTGAAGTGTATGCTGATATAGATGGTGATGGTAAACGAGCTGAAAAAGATGTGGATTCTGACCATCCGAACAATGATGGCCTCCCGGATGGTGCGGAAGACTTGAACAATAATGGTTATGTGGATAATGGCGAGACGGATCCCTATAATATCGCAGATGACGGGGGGGCAACTGGAGTGCCTTCTGAAAAGGTGGAAATCACTGAATGGGATATCCCTGAATTAGTAGCCATATACACGTTCGAAGAACTGAATGTCGGTGACAACGTGACTTGCAATTCCGGAATGCATGGCTATTGCAGAGTGGCTTCGGAGTCGGCATTGCAATACTATGCGGTTTCTTTGGGGCATAATTCTACGATTGGGGATGTGTTCTCGAAGGGTGGCGTTCAGCTACGTAATGACGCTCACGTTGTAGGGGACGTGTCTGTTTACTCTTTGCCGAATGCGTCTATAACGCCGGATATTTACCAGAATGCGTCCGTAACAGGTGAAACAAGTGTTCATACCTTGGGTGAATGGCCGTATGTTGTTTCTGACAATGCGTACCATTCTTTGGAAGGTAAGGAAAACTGGGCCGATTTGACGGTACATCCTGGACAAACCGTTTCTTTGAGCGGCGATGTTGCTTATAGGAATTTGAAGGTGGAGGCTGGTGGCACCCTCAAGTTGGGCGCTGGTACGATAATGGTCGGAAATATAACTATGGAATGGGGTAGCAGGCTTGAATTTACAAATCCCGGCCGTGAAACGTTGCTTATTGTCGATGGTTATATAAATTGGATGGCTCAAATCGTCAATTCGGACTTGCAAACCGTCGCGAAAGGATTTAAATTAATAGAGTATGCGCCCGGCTATATCCATATTGAAGGCGACTGGGCCGGAACGATATTTGCAAGGTGGAGCGAACTGACTTTGGGTCAGGTGAAAAAGACGGCGTATGGTTCGTTTGTTGCGAAAAAGGTTTATTTGGGAAATGGATTGACCATCTATCGTGTACACTTCAGTCCAATCCCGTTGACGGACTTGGTTTAAAAAAAGGAGTAGTGGTATGAAACAGTTATTAGCATGCATTGTATTCCTCGCTGCTTCGGCGTGGTCTTTTTTTGGTCTTCAATGGACCAGTTTACAGTTTGAAAAAGGTTATCTAAATATTGACACAACGAGGACATGCAATGTTGATCCCTCCTATATCAATTGTTCTCTTGATGATGGCCTTGTGTATTACTCAACTTTGGATACAAATTATGTTGTTGTTTCTAAACCTCGCATTGCTAAAATTCTAATTGTTGGTTGGATACCTCATGATTCCATAACCACATCGTTTACGTTTCCACATAGTGAAACAGATGTCCTGCGTTATGAGTTCATGAAATGGCAGGAGTGGGGGATTCTTAAAATGTCTAGGGATAGTGCGCAAAAAATGATTGATAGAATAGTTTTGGATTCTAGTTACATTACTGGTTGTCGAATGCCCCATAAAACAGTGTGCGATGAAGATCCTTCATTGTGTCGGTGTTCTCCTGCTGGAGGCGGTGGTGCCAACGAGGTTTCTCAAGAGGACGCAAATCGTCTTCCGCAAAAGAAGGTTTTGCTTAGTGCCGAATCCGAAAATCCGGGCACGACATTTTTGTCGCGAAATTCTCGGTTATCGCCACAAAGCGTGTGGAAAATTCCGCCAGGAACCGGCTACAAGGCTTTTGACATGAACGGAATTTATCTGTACCGCGGCGCCTGGAACGGTAGCTTTACCGCGCACGGGGATCCGGTCATTTTCAAGTTCGATAACGGAAGGACTGCCGTTTTCCGCTAGAATTTTGATTCTTGGAAAATAAATTTATCGTGAATCCGCAACTAAGCTTGGTTGCGGATTTTTAATGTATAAATGAAAATTTTTTTATACAAAAAATGGCCGTTTGTTATAAATAATTGTATTATATTTATACGGTCTTTATTTCAAGTGTAAATTTTGGTGTTGGAGGAGAGTGGAGGATATCTCATGAGATTAGTATGCCTTGGCATTCTTTTGTCGTTTGTCCTGTCGTTTGCGCAAGTTAGCGTCGAAGTAAAGGATGAACAAACGTATAACCCGAATATGCTCGGCCTGCGTGCCCGTGTTGTCAACAGTTCCGGTCAGAGCTATGACAACGTGACTGTCAATATTCTGTTTAAAAAGAACGACGCGTCAGAGATTTATGCATTAGACGCCTATTATACGGAAGGCTGGAATTGTACGATTGCAGAACAGTCCGGTGAATATGTTGTCGTGAAAATGGTCATTCCGCATCTTGGGACGGGAACATCTCCGAACGAGAGTGGCGTCAGTGTTGGAATTCACCGTACAGGTTGGCAACCGTTGCCGAAGTCAAGCGAGAACGGATATCCGTCTGGAATCGCGTTCACGACGGCACTCAATTATAGCGTTTATCAGGGAAACGTGCTGATAGGCGGCACCTCTTATACAGACCCGAGCTCGGTTGTCCCGAGTCTGCGTTTTGTGGGCGTGCAGCCTGAAGACTATATTGAAGGCTCGATTCCCGCGTGGATTGAAATTGAAAACTACGGGACGACTCCCGCAGACTTGAGCAAAATTACATTGGAATGGCCGACGAATACGGGAGTCTCTTCGAGCGTCGTGTCGAGTGCCGTGCTGCAACCGGGCAAACGCCTGCGTGTCTGCACAGTGCAGTTGACTTGCCCGGATGATGATGTCGTTGCGGCTGTGCCCACGCTTCCGATGGGTGCTACGGGAGAAATCCTTCTTCGTTACAATGGTGCCGCCAAGGACTACCTTTCTTGGGGCCTCAACGAGGAAAAACTGGCTTCGGACATGCATGAGGCGAATATTCAGTATACCAGGATTCGGTATGATAAGGGCAAATACGATGAATATTGGCATATTGTACAAAATGGTGTCTTCTACAAAAAAATCGATGAAAAATGGTATAGCTACCCATTGGGGGATAATGTAAATACAGTAAGTCGCCCGAATCCAATTCCTTACATTAATGAAGAATCCTTATGCATGGAAGCATCGGATCTTCATAAAAGGGTTAGATTTGCATGGCATCCAGTTGAGTATGCTAGTGGATATAATTTGACTGTAAAAAAATCTGATGGAACTGTTGTTCTTAGTCAGCATGTCAATGGTGCCCGTTATGACGTAGATTTGGAGGAGGGAATTTACGAATGGAGTGTAAGTGTTGATTTTATAAATGATACGTATGTCCTAAGTAATCCTTGGATGGATCATTATACTATTTGGAAAGTAAAAAATGTTACAAAATGTACGGATGTTACTAATGAACATTATTTACAAGTTCCACAATATGGCGTTCATAAAGATACGAGAATGCTTGTACCCAATTGGGGTGAATTGGCTAAATTCCCTGATATATCCTGGGATCATTCAGATGTGTTTGTTTATAACAGTGTTTATGAATATTCACCTTCCGGAAATCCCCTTTTCCTTGAAGTTGACTGGCGCTGCTGGGCTGTGGGTGTCCAAATTCTCAATCATTATTATGGTGGAGACTTGACTCAGGATGAAATAAAGTTCTATGGGAAAACCGTTGGATTCCAAAATTTGGAAATGATGGGCGAGTTCTATTCGAGACCGGAAAGGGATAAAATTATTGCGCCTTTTGGACTTGGTAGCGCAGGCGGAGGCAATCCTGCAGAAATAAAGGCAACCTTGATGTGGGCGTTGAATATAACTGACCCATCTCAGCTAGTTATTGGTTTTTCAACTCCTAACGCTTGGGGATTTACTCCAGCACTGAATCTTCCAGAAAGTATTATTACAACATATATAGATCAAGGACGTCCTTTGTATGTTGGAATACCGGGTCATATTATGATTTTAGATGGTTATCGTTATGCATCGGATAATCTTCAAATTCATTTGGTGAATCTTTATAATGGCGGTGAAAGTGAATGGTTTAATAATTCTAACGTTTCTTTTATCATGTATATTGTCCCTCCTGTTGTGACGAACCCGCGTATGAGCGATTCTCGTGTGCATGAGGATTCTGATGAAGATGGAATTGTCGATTTTGATGAAGATGAACGCTTCCCGACATCCGCCAACAAGAGTGACTCTGATGAGGACGGAATTGATGACAAGGTTGAAATATTCTCTTATACGATTAAGGAGCATTTTGTAGAAAATCTGCAATGCTATAATCCTGGGACAAATAGTTTTGTCCAAAATGATTATCATATCGGGGATTATTTAGATGATGAAAATGGAACTTTGTGCCGCTATGAAATTTATGCCGATATCGATGGCGATGGCAACAGGGCCGAAATGGATGTGGATTCGGACCATCTGAACAATGACGGTCTCCCTGACGGCGTGGAAGACTTGAACCACAACGGCTATGTCGACAATGGCGAGACGGATCCGTACAACTTCTCCGATGACGGCGCTGCGGTCACGGAACCGGTTGAAACCGTGGTTTGGGACGCTCCGAGCTTGGTTGCCATATACGCCTTTGAAGGTATCAATGTTGGTGACAACGTTACCTGTAATTCCGGAATGCACGGATATTGCCAGATCGCTTCGGAATCCCCGTTGCAGTATTACGCCGTGTCGTTGGGAACAAACTCTACGTTCGGTGGCGTGTTCTCGAAGGGTGGCGTCCAGTTGCGTGACAATTCCCATATTGTTGGAGATGTGTCCATCTATTCCTTGCCGACAAATTCGATTTCTCCGGAATTGGGTCATAATTCGTCCGTGACCGGGACAACGGATGTACGTACCGTGGGCGAATGGCCGTTTGCCGTTTCCGACAATGCACACCACTCCCTCGAAAACAAGGATAGCTGGGAAAACAAGACTGTGTATCCGGGGCAGACATTGGTTCTGGATGACGGTGATACATATCGGAACTTGACGGTGCAGGCGGGCGGAACTCTCAAACTTGGCGCCGGTACGATTAAGGTTGGGAACATTACCATGGAATGGGGTAGCCGCCTGGAATTTGTAAACCCGGGCCGCGAAACGGTGCTCATTGTCGACGGCTATGTGAACTGGAGAGCGCAAATTGTCAATTCGGACTTGCAAACGGTCGCGAAAGGATTTAAATTAATACAGTACGCTCCTGGCTACATCCACATCGAAGGGGACTGGGCAGGAACGATTCACGCCAGGTGGAGCGAACTGACGCTCGGCCAGGTGAAAAAGACGGCGTATGGTTCGTTTGTAGCGAAGAAAGTTTATCTGGGAAATGGATTGGTCATCTATCGTGTGCATTTCGATCCGATCCCGTTGACGAACTTGGTTTAACAAAGGAGGTGTGGTATGAAACCAATACTGCTGTGCATCGTATTCCTTGCAGCTTCGGCGTGGTCTAATGTGATTTCTATTTGGGCAAACCTTAGTTTTGAGAAGGGATATTTGAAAATTGACTCAACGAAGATTTGTAATGTTGATACAACTTATGTTAACTGTTCGTTGGAGAAGGGGCTTGCGTATTATTCCACCCTGGATACGAATTATGCGGTGTTTTTCGAGCCTTTTATAGCCAGAATTAGCGTTGTTGCTCCGAATTCTGGAGTTGTAAATTCTGTTGCTTATTCTTATACGTTAGCTCAGGTGATGCGATATGAATTCCTGAATTGGGTGGAATGGGGCATCATCGAGATGACGAAGGATAGCGCCCAACGTTTGTTGGATCGCATTTTGCCGGAATCGAGAAATATATGTGGTTTTTCTTTTATCCATAAAAAAGCTTGCGATGAGGATCCCTCGTTGTGCAGAACTCCTGGCCCAGGGGGCGGTGGTACGAGTGAACTTTCCCAAGAAGATGCAAATCGCCTTCCGCAAAAAAAGTTCCAGATAGACATGTCCGGGAGTTCGGCGGATACGAACGAAAAGCCTCTCGGGGTTCAGCAAAGTTTTGCACCGATCCCGCGAATTGTGCCGCCAGGAACCGGCTACAAGGTTTTTGACATGAACGGAATTTATCTGTACCGCGGTGCATGGAACGGAAGCTTTACCGTGCACGGGAATCCGGTCATTCTCAAGTTTGATAACGGAAGGACCGCCGTTTTTCGCTAGAATTTTGATCCTTGGAAAACAGATTTATCGTGAATCCGCAACTAAGCGTGGTTGCAGACTTGGTTTAACAATGGAGGCGTGGTATGAAACCAATACTGCTGTGCATCGTATTCCTAGCTGCTTCGGCGTGGTCTGCAATTGGATTGCAATGGACGAAATTGAACTTTGATAATGGCTGCTTGAATATTGATACCGCAAAGACGGTTGGTATCGATACATCTTATATTAATATCATGCCGAATAAGGGCTTTGCTTATTACTCAACTCTAGATACAAATTATGTGGTTTTTTCTGAACCGCGTCTTGCTCGTATTCGAGTTTATTGCCAAATTCCTCCTGAATCTCTTTATACGTCGTTCGAATTTCCGCATAGTATGGCGGAGGTGTTGCGTTATGAATTCATGAAGTGGCAGGAGTGGGGGCTTATCGAAATAACGAGGGATAGCGCTCAAAAGTTGATAGAATGGATCGTTCCAGAGTCAAAAAAAGTTTCTGGCTATTCAATTTTTTATAGTAAAGAATGTGAAGGAGATCCGTCAACATGTTATTTTAGTTTAGGTGCGGTCGGCGGTGGTGGCATTCCTGCTGAGGATGCGGCATATCTTCCTCAAAAAAAGGTTTTGCAGAGTACCGAATTCGTTAATCCGGGTACGACTTCTTTGCCGTATAAATCCAGCAAGGAAATACAGAGCATGGGAAACGTTCAGCCAGGAACCGGCTACAAGGCTTTTGACATGAACGGAATTTATCTGTACCGCGGCGCCTGGAACGGTAGCTTTACCGTGCATGGGAATCCGGTCATTTTCAAGTTCGATAACGGAAGGACCGCCGTTTTCCACTAGAATTTGATTCTTGGAAAATAGATTTATCGTGAATCCTCAACTGATCGTGGTTGCGGATTTTTTTTATACGTAAACGATAAATTTATTATACAAAAAAAACGTTATTTGATGCTTATAAAGTTGTATATTTACACTATCTGTATTTTTTAGTGTAAATTTTTGGTGTCGGGCGATGAGGAGGAAATCCTGTGAGATTAGTTTGCCTTGGCATCCTTTTGTCGTTTGTCCTGTCGTTTGCGCAAATTAGCGTCGAAGTAAAGGACGAACAGGCGTATAACCCGAATATGCTTGGCCTGCGGGCCCGTGTTGTCAACAGTTCTGGCCAGAGCTATGACAACGTGACAGTCAATATTTTGTTGAAAAAGAACAACGCGTCAGAGACGTATGCGTTGGACGCCTATTATACGGAAGGCTGGAACTGTACGATTGCAGAACAGTCCGGTGAATATGTTGTCGTAAAAATGGTCATTCCGCATCTTGGAACGGGAACATCTCCGAACGAGAGTGGCGTAAGTGTTGGAATCCACCGTACCGGTTGGCAACCGCTGCCGAAGTCAAGCGAGAACGGATACCCGTCTGGAATCGCGTTCACGACGGCGCTCAATTATAGCGTCTATCAGGGGAACTCACAGATAGGCGGAACCTCTTATACAGACCCGAGTTCATTGGTCCCGAGCCTGCGTTTTATGGGTGTGCAACCGATTTTCGCAGGTAATACTTCGACTCCCGCGTGGATTGAAATTGAAAACTATGGGACGACGCCCGCTAACCTGAGCAAAATTACATTGGAATGGCCGACGAGTACGGGAATCACATCTAGCCTCGTTTCTAGCGCCACGTTGCAACCTGGTGGAAAATTACGTGTATGTGCGGTTCAATTAGATTGTCCAGATGATGATGTTGTTGCTTATGTGCCTACGTTACCGTTGGACAATTCCTTTGGGGAGATTCTTCTTCGTTATAATTCTCTTGCTATGGATTACTTGTCATGGGGGGCGAATGATGGCGTTCTTGCTGCTGAAGCACGTAGCGCGAATATTCAATATACGAGAATCCGTTATAATTTGGGTTTCTTTGATGAATTTTGGCATCCGGTTGCTGAATCGGAAGGAATTTTTTACAAAAAAATTGATGGCGAATGGTTTAGTTACACGACGGAATATTACGATGTCAATACGACTAGTAGGCCTGGCCCAATTCCATATCAGGATAATGAACAATTATGCTTGGATGCATCTCAATCAATTCGAAAAGTTCGTTTTGCATGGCATCCGGTTGAAGGAGCTCATGGTTACAATTTAATGATAAAGAGGGATGACGGTTCTATTGTTTTTAATCAACGTGTTCATCATGTTCGTCACGATCTCTTTTTGGGGGTGGGTACATATCATTGGGCTGTTAGCGTAGCTTTCGATGATGATGATGAATATGCTGTGAATAGTCCCTGGATGGATCATTATGCTATTTGGAAAACAAAAAGTGTTGAGCTTTGTTCGGCAATCAGTAATGAGGTTTATTTGCAAGTTCCTCAGTATGGAGTCCATAAGGATACAAGAATGTTAGTTCCCAACTGGGGTAAACTGGCTGAATACCCCGAAATATCGTGGGATCATCCCGATGTGTTTGTATATAATGAGAATCTTGACCATGGACCTTATGGTAATTATTGGTTTCCTAACGATCTTTTTTTGGAGGTGAGTTCACGTTGTTGGGCTGTAGGTATTCAGATACTTAATTCGTTCTATCATGGAAATTTGACGCAGGATGAAATTAAGTTTTATGGAAAGACTGTGGGATTTAATCGTGTGACCACAGTTTATGGAACACATTCACGCCCTGAACGTGATAAAATCATTGCTCCATTTGTGTTGGGATCGGTTGGAGAAGGCCTTCCCGCAGAAGTCTATATGACTTTGAAGTGGGCGTTGAAAATAGACGACTCGCAATTGGAACATGGAAAATTTGATGGTCCTTTTGATCCTGATTTTGTTAAGGGACATATTGATGCTAGGCGTCCTATTTATTACCTGCAAAGAGGGCATATAACGATTGTAGATGGATATAGATATTCTGGAACGCAGTTCCAAGTTCATCGCGTGAATGTTCATAATGGTGGTGAAGCGGAATGGACTGATAATACACCTTCCTGTATAAAAGTTGATTACTATTTTGTTCCTAAAAATGTTGGGGTGCCGAGGATGACTGATTCCCGTGTTCATCAGGATTCTGACGAAGATGGAATTGTGGATTTTGATGAAGAGGTTCGGTTCAATACCAATCCCCATAGCGACGATACTGATGGCGACGGAATTCCGGATAAGGTTGAAATATTGTCTTATACGCTTAAGGAACCTTTGTTAAAAAGTGTGCCGATTCCTGGTGGTGGAACAAGATCGCTAGGACTAGGAGCTTATATTTATGAAGACAAAAATGCGGATGATTCTCCTAAAGAATATGCTTATGGCGATATTCTTCGCTTTGAAGAATTTGCCGATATCGATGGTGATGGGAAAAGGGCCGAGTGGGATGTAGATTCGGACCATCCGAACAATGACGGTCTCCCTGACGGCGTGGAAGACTTGAACATCAACGGCTATGTCGATAATGGCGAGACGGATCCGTACAACTTTGCGGACGACGGCGAGGTGATTGCCGAACCGAGAGAAGTCGTGGCTTGGGACGCTCCTAGCCTGGTTGCCATATACGCCTTTGAAGGTATCAATGTCGGTGACAATGTTACCTGCAATTCCGGAATGCACGGATATTGCCAGATCGCTTCGGAATCTCCGTCGCAGTACTACGCTGTGTCGTTGGGAATAAACTCTACGTTAGGTGGCGTGTTCTCGAAGGGTGGTGTCCAGTTGCGTAACAATGCCCATGTTGTTGGCGATGTGTCCATCTATTCCTTGCCGACAAATTCGATTTCTCCGGAATTGGCTCAGGGGTCGTCTGTGACCGGGGCGACGGATGTGCGCACCGTGGGCGAATGGCCGTTTGCCGTTTCCGACAATGCACACCACTCCCTCGAAAACAAGGATAGCTGGGAAAACAAGACTGTGTATCCGGGGCAGACATTGGTTCTGAATGGTGATGATACGTACCGGAACTTGACGGTGCAGGCGGGCGGAACTCTCAAACTTGGCGCCGGTACGATTAAGGTTGGGAACATTACCATGGAATGGGGTAGCCGCCTGGAATTTGTAAACCCGGGCCGCGAAACGGTGCTCTTTGTCGACGGCTATGTGAACTGGAGAG
>JAEEGK010021793.1_pt1 | contig 13516 bp, 8 predicted proteins | sample 8958771 | NCBI WGS metagenome assembly JAEEGK01 (sample SAMN16246547, study PRJNA631951) | gut metagenome | biome: gut microbiome; feature: rumen; material: SC-attached | host: Bos | place: Iran: Karaj | collected 2018-10 | reverse complement strand
TACCTACGCAGGATACCGCGGGAGCTTGACGTTCACAGAGGATATTTACGATAACAACTGATGAGCAGTTGCAGGTTGGGTGGTCCCTTGGGGACGGGGGTTGTGGACCATTGGGGTTCATGGTCCACAACCCCCGTCCCCAAGGGACCACCACAACCCCCGTCCCCCCCGGTCCACCTACACTGTCTTTTTTTCTACCACAGATTTCCCTACCCACTTTTTCTTGAACCAGTAGTACATGACTATCAGTCCCCTGATGCACTCATCGGTTGCGGTGCCGGCGAAGATGCCGGCTACGCCGAAGCCCATCGACACGCCCACAACATAGCCGGTCGTGAGGCCGAGACCCCAGTTGCTGAGGATACCTGCGATGAGAGGGAAGATATATGCTCCCGCAGCTTTAAGGCTGTTTACAAAGGTCATATTTAGGCACCTGCCCGCCTCTACAAAGATATCGACGATCATTATGGACTGGCCGAGCATGATGATATTTTCGTTGTCGGTGAAGATGTGCAATGTGTAGCTGCACAGCAGGGCATTTATCGATGCGAGCGCAATGGTTATGGGCATGGACGTTCTGAGCGTCTTGAACACACGCTTATATGCCTCGTCCGTCTTACCCGCGCCGACGAGGTGCCCGACGATTATCTGCGTGGACATAGCGCAGGCGTTCGAGAAGATCATCGCGAACATTATAAGCGTGTTGCAGTAAGCTCTTGCGTTGACCGCGTCGTTACCCATCGCGTTGACGAAGGAGAGCAGTGTTGTCTGATATACGTTATATGTAAGATTTTCTCCTGCCGAGGGGAGACCGATCTTGATCATCCTGACGAGCAGCTTGCCCGGGAACGGCTTTAAGAACCGCAGCGAGATCTTGCCGATCTTCATGACGTAGAAGAATACGAGGAGTGCGATCACTGCGAGAACCCTCGCCACAACGGTCGAGATCGCAACGCCTTCAACGCCCATGTTGAGGAACGAGAGCGGACCGTAGAGGAAGAGGTAGTTCCCGACGATATTTACAACGTTTATAGCGAGCGTGACCCACATGCCGATCTTGGTGTAGCCGTTGCATCGCAGGATCTGCAGCATTACGCTGAAGACCGCCGTCACGAAGCCCGAGCCACCGACGATGTAGATGTAGATCATCGAGTAGGGCCGCATCTCGGGTGACACGTTGAGAAAATCCATGATCAGCGGATTGGCAGCGCAGAAGCCTGCGCTGAGCACCGCGCCGAAGGCAAGGTTTACCATGACCGCAAGCGAGTAGATCATGTTCATCTTCTCGTACATCTTGGCACCGAGGTACTGCGCCACAACAACACTCGTCGCGGTTGCGATGACATTGAAGAAGATGTTCATCATAAACATGATCGTGTTCGCATTTCCGACCGCGCCGACCGCGTACTCGTCATAGTGGCTGAGCATGATCGTGTCCACGTTGTTGAGCATGGTGTTCAGTAACAGCTCGAGGAACATCGGTCCCGCCAGGATCAGCAGGGGTGTTTTTTCATCTATTATCCTTGTTTTTTTGTTGTTCATTCTGTTTTTCCATTCGTAAGATTTGTCTCTGCTTTCACTGAGATATTATAACTCATTACGATTTCGAGACAATCATATATTGAACATGCATATGCTCATTTTTTGTTCGACACGGGGGTTGGTGGACCGGGGGGGACGGGGGTTGTGGACCATGAACCCCAATGGTCCACAACCCCCGTCCCCCCCGGTCCACACCTGCCTATTTTGTCAAAATTTGTGGTATTATATACACATAGTTTTACTCAGGAGGATCTCACGCCCATGCTGCACAACGAAAGTCACCCCACCACCCCCGCACTCACCGCAGAACAAGCCGGGAAGCTTGACGCACTCAAAGATAACCTCAGGGAACTCGGCTCGCTTGCGGTCGGGTTTTCGGGCGGAGTAGATTCGACTTTCCTGCTGTTCATGGCGCATGAGGTCCTCGGTGACAGGGCGATAGCGGTGACAGAGGTCGACTCGGGCGTTCCGGAGCGCGAAAGAGGAGAGGCGAAGGCGTTCTGCGAGGAGCACGGCATACGTCATTTCGTCTGCGATGCCGATCCGCTCGGAGAGGAACACTACCGCAACAACAGCCCCGACAGGTGCTATTACTGCAAAAAACGCATTTTTACCGAGATAGCGAGGATCGCCCGTGAGAACGGGATAACGCACGTGGCCGAAGGCTCGAACACAGACGACCTCGGCGACTACAGGCCGGGTCTTAAAGCCGTGGAGGAGCTGGGCGTAAAAAGCCCCTTACGGGAGGCGGGCCTCACGAAAGCAGACATCCGCGCGATCTCGAAGGCCCTCGGGTTGCCCACGTGGGACAAGCCCTCATATGCGTGTCTCGCGTCACGGTTTGTCTATGGAGAGGAGATCACGCAGGAGAAGCTCCGGATGATAGACCTCGCAGAGCAGTTCCTCATCGACCGCGGCTTCCTTGAAGAGCGCGTCAGGATACACGGACGACTGGCCAGGATCGAGGTTGCGCCCCGCGATATCCCGCGCCTCGCCGCAGACGGGATCCGCGAGGAGATCGTGAAAAGGTTTAGGGAGCTCGGATTTATGTATGTTACTCTTGACCTGCAGGGATACCGCGTCGGGAGCATGAACGAGACGATCAGGCAATAAAAGAGTTTGATTCTCGGCGGGATTAGGTTATAATAATCTCCGTATTATCAGAAGCCTGTGGCATACACGGGCTAATGCGTATAAGGAAAGGATGAAACATGAAGAAGATAATCACACTTATGCTTGTTGCAGCACTTGTTCTCGGACTTGCGGGATGCAGCAAGAGCGATGAAGGACGTACTTTCAAGCACGGTTTTGACCTTGATTTCCCTCCCTACTCACACCTTGATGACGACGGCTCGGTCAGCGGTTTTGACGTAGAGCTCGCCAAGGCAGTCTGCGAGTACCTCGGATGGAAGTACGAGCCCGTTCCCTTCAACTGGGACGCTAAGGATGCCGAGCTCAATGCCGGTAGCTGTGACTGCATCTGGTCGGGATTCACGATCAACGGACGTGAGGATGACTACTGCTGGAGCAAGGCATACTCGGACAACACCCAGATGATCATGGTTGCAGAGAACAGCGGCATCAAGACACTTGCTGATCTTGCAGGCAAGATCGTGGGCGTTCAGACCGCCACTGCGGCATATGACCTCCTTCAGGACAGCGAAGAGGGTCAGGGCAAGCTTGCGGCTACATTTGAAAAGCTTGACGTTTATGAGACATACACTATCGCTTTCAACGATCTTAAGGCAGGCGCCATTGATGCGATCGCTATCGATGTTACAAGCGGCAAGTACCTTATGAGCAACGCTTCCGGCTACAAGTTCCTCGATGAGGCACTCGGCAGCGAGCAGTACGGTATCGGCTTCCGCAAGGGCGACACAGAGCTTCGCGACAAGGTTAATGAGGCTCTCGACGCACTTGTTAAGAACGGAACCTATGACAAGATCGGACAGAAGTATCCTGAAATCTATAACTTCCTTTGTCTGGGAAAGTAATTAAGGGGTTTTCATGGAAATAGGAACAATGCTCGAAACCATGGGTTCCGGCATGTTAAAAACCATCGGTATCTTTTTCCTGACGCTGATCGGATCGCTTCCGCTCGGCGTCGGGATCATGCTTTTGCGTACTTCTAAGAATAAAGTCGTCAAAAACATCACCAAGGCGTTCATCGCAGTGATCCGCGGAACCCCGCTCATGCTGCAGCTTCTTGTGTGGTATTTCGGACCCTACTACCTCTTTGACTGGTCGATCAGGGGCTGGAGATTCCCGGGACTGATCATCGGTTTTGTCGTGAACTACGCATGCTACTTCGCGGAGATCTATCGTGGAGGCATCGAGTCGATGTCGGTGGGGCAGTACGAAGCGGCCGAGGTCCTCGGCTACACAAAGAGCCAGACCTTCTTCAGAATCATTCTCCCGCAGGTGTTCAAGCGCATCCTCCCTTCGATCACGAACGAGGTGATCACGCTTGTCAAGGACACGTCGCTTGCGTACACGCTCGCATATGCGGAAGTTTTCTCGATCGCCAAGCAGATCTCGGCATCGCAGACGAGCTTTATGCCGTTCCTGATCGCGGGCATCTTTTATTTCATCGCAAACTATGTCGTCGCATTCGCGATGGAGCGCATAGAGAAGGCACTGAAGTATTATAACTAGTGATCCGGATGGGCCGTGAAATAAAAGGCGGATCACATATGCGTTAAACAGATTCGGAATAACAGCCGGGGTAAATGACATGATACTTGAAATGAGCAACATCAGAAAAAGTTTCTCGAACACGGCGGGAGAGGAGAACGAGGTCCTGAGGGACATCTCGCTGTCGGTAGACAAGGGCGAGGTCATCAGCATCATCGGGCCTTCGGGCTCGGGCAAGTCGACGCTCCTGCGCTGCGCGACGTTCCTTGAGACCATAGACGGCGGTTCCATAACGTATATGGACACGCCTGCGGCTTCCACCGACTCGTCCGGACATGTCTCGTATGTTTCAAAGAGCGAGATGAAGACCGTGAAGAGCTACTTCGGGCTGGTGTTCCAGCAGTTTAATCTGTTCCCGCATTTTTCGGTGCTCAAGAATATCACGGACGCGCCTGTGAAGGTTCACGGACGCAATCCGGAAGAGGTAAAAGCAGAGGCAATGGAGTTGTTGCGTGCCATGGGACTCGAGGACAAGGCTGACGCGTACCCGTGCCGTCTTTCGGGCGGACAGCAGCAGCGTGTCGCGATAGCAAGAGCGCTCGCCATGAAGCCTGAGATACTGTTCTTCGATGAGCCCACTTCGGCACTTGACCCGGAGCTTACGATCGAAGTCCTCAAGATCATCAGGAAGCTCGCGGAAGAGCACATGACGATGGTCATCGTTACGCACGAGATGAACTTCGCCCGCGCAGTCAGCAACCGTGTCATTTTCATGGACGGCGGCGTGATCGTGGAGCAGGGCGACCCCGAGGAAGTTTTTGGCAATCCAAAGCAGGAACGCACAAAGCAGTTCCTCAGATCTTACGAGCAGTAAAAAGGCAACACAAGAACCCAGACGGGCCGGGCACTTCTCAATGCACCGGCCCGGTACCCATTTTATGGGAAATTTTCGACCCGGACGGGTCTTTTTTTATACCTAAAATGCGCATAACGTGATATTATAGTATACGGTAGTAAAAACCATGTAATAGGGGTCTGTGGTTTATTTGAGCATCAGGCATAGATGTCGCTCGGTGCTTAAGTGAATTCCCGGACTTAAAAGAGGAGGTAAATGATTACATGAAAAAGAACAAAATCCTGATCGCTGCGATAGTGTTCGTTGCAGTGATCGCTCTGGTAACCATCGTGCATGTTACCGGGACCGACTCGTTCGTCGGAACGGGATGGGCGCTTCTTCCCGCGCTTGTGGCTATCGGGCTTGCGCTCATCACAAAAGAAGCGTACTCATCGCTTTTTATCGGAGTTCTGCTCGGTGCTTTTATGGCGGCTGAGTGTTCCGTGACCGGTGCGATCGATGTCCTCACCGTTGATGCTTTGACGGTAGCGGTTGCGGATAACGCAGGAATCTACATTTTCCTCGTGATCCTCGGCATCATCGTTGCTCTCATTAACAAGTCAGGCGCGTCACGCTCTTTCGGAACATGGGCTCAGAAGCACATCAAGACAAAGGCCGGTGCCCTCATGGCCACCTTCGTTCTGGGTGTTCTGATCTTCATCGATGACTACTTCAACTGCCTCACAGTCGGCTCTGTTATGTCGCCCGTCACAGACAGCAAGAAGATCTCGAGAGTTAAGCTTGCATACATCATTGATGCTACGGCTGCTCCCGTTTGTATGATCGCTCCCGTTTCTTCGTGGGCGGCAGCGGTTTCGGGCTGTGTAGAGAGCGAGACCTACTCGGGGTTTGAGCTCTTTGTCAGAGCGATCCCCTTCAACTTCTACTCGATCCTTACATTCGTCTTCATCATCGGTATCGTGCTTCTCGGCATCGATTACGGGAAGATGAGCGGATTCGAGATCAAGGCTCAGGAAACAGGCGATCTTTCAATCCTCGATGTTGATCCCAACAAGGATCACAGCCGTCGTGAAGTGGAAGAAAACGGACCCGAGAAGCCCGCTCGCGGCAAGATCATCGACCTTGTGCTTGCAATCCTTATCCTTATCGGACTGTGTGTCTGGGGACTTATCAGAAACGGTTACCAGACTCTCGGCGGAGTTGGTGATGTCTTTGATGCTTTCTCTGAGACCGATTCTTATGTCGGACTTCCTTGGGGAAGTATCGTGGCCCTCGTTCTTATAATCGTTTATATGCTCATCAGAAAGATCGTTACTTTCGAGGAAGCCATGGAATGTGTTCCCAAGGGATTTATGGCCATGGTTCCCGCAATCACGATCCTTGTGCTCGCTCAGTCGCTCAAGAACATGACAAACGGTTCTCTCGATGCAGCGTCATTTGTTCAGGAATTGATGAAGAATGCGGAAGGCCTCACATGGCTGCTGCCTGCGATCATCTTCGTTGTAGCGTGCATCATCGCCTTCGCGACAGGTACTTCGTGGGCAACATTCGGTATCCTTATCCCGATCGTTTCGCTCGTATTCCCCGAGACCAGCTCGCTGTTCTTCGTTGGTATCTCGGCATGCCTCGCAGGTGCTGTTTGCGGCGATCATTGTTCACCGATCTCGGATACAACGATCATGTCATCTGCGGGTGCGCAGTGTAATCATATCGATCACGTATCGACGCAGCTTCCTTACGCGATCAGCGTGGCAGGTATCTCGTTCGTAACCTACCTGCTCGCCGGACTCTTTGATATGTTCGGTGCTGCGTGGATCTCGATCCCCACAGGTATCGTACTTACCGTTGCATTCCTGTTCGTGGTAAAGGCCATGAAGAGAGAAAAGACTGCGTGATGTAGACGCAGGGTGTGAGCCACTGGGGACGGGGGTTGTGTGAGCCACCTGGGGACGGGGGTTGGTGGACCATTGGGGTTCATGGTCCACACCCCCCGTCCCCAGGTGGCTCACACAACCCCCGTCCCCAGGTGGCTCACACATGCCGGCAACAGCGCATTTCTTGCAAGTGAACAGAACAAAAAAACGCCCGCAAACCGGGCGTTTTTGTTGTTCTGTTTTACTTTTACTTGAAATAAGCTACAGCTTCTTCGAGCTCTTTTGCTACTTTGCTCATTGAATCGCTGTCGTCCGAGAGACGGTGCATGTTGCTTGCAACTGCTTCCACGGTAGCGCTGACTTCCTCGTTTGTTGCCGAGGTTTCCTCAGAGATAGCGGAGAGGTCGCTGATCGAGCTTGCAACCTTGTTCTTGATGGTCTCAAGGTTCTTGGTAACTTCTGCAATGCCTGCTATCTCGCCGACTGAAGATTTGATGTTGCTGTCGAGAGCCTTAAACTTCTCGAGAGTGGTGGAGAGGAGAGACTTCTCTTCGTCGATGAGAGCCTTGACATTTGCTGACTCCTCAACGCACTCCGTAGACTGCTTTCTGATCTCTGTAACGATGTCGTTGATCTGTTTAGCGGAATCGTTACTCTGTGCGGCGAGCTGACCGATCTCTTCGGCGACAACTGCGAATCCACGTCCTGCTTCACCTGCTCTTGCAGCCTCGATGGAAGCGTTGAGCGCGAGAAGGTTTGTCTGACCTGCGATAGCGGCGATCATCTTAATGATCTCATTGATCTTGATAACTGAGTTGTTGGTCTCCTTGATCCTGTCGATGATGATATCGATCGCTTCGGAGGACTTGTCAGATGACTCAACAACGCTTCCGATGCATTCGCTTGCTTCGGTGTTGGCATTGTTCATGGCTTGGGCGTTGTTGTTAAGTGTCTCGGCACTGTCGCTTGCATGCTCAACCATCTGGCCCATCTCTACGATCTCCGCATTGATGTCCTGAACGCTCTCAGCCATGGTAACTGTGGTCTGAGAGAGGTCATCCATCGACTGGTTGATCTGGCTGATGGAATCCGCTGACTGTCTGGTCTGCTCGTTTGTGGAGTCCACGCTTGTAACAAGCGACTGTGTACAGCTCCTGATCTTACCGATCGATGATTCAAGCACGGACGCGAGTTTCGTCGAAGCATTGAGCAGATGGAATGTCTCGTTTATATTTGCATTGGCGTCTATCGAAACAGAAGTATCACCGTTTGCAAGATCCGAGATACCGACCGTAACCTTTTTGAGGGGCTTCGCGATCGCGCGAGCTACCAGGATGGCAATAACTGTGAATATTGCGACGAATATAAGACTGACAACTATTATAGAGATAACTGTCGTAAATTTTGCTTTTTGTACTACCGAAGCCGGCTTGCCTGCAAAAGCCATCCCGACAACACCCTTGTTGTTAGAAAGAGGGATATAGTTGCCGTAATAAGGAATCCCTTCGATATCAAGACTGTCGGAGTAAACATCATTTCCGGCTTTTACAGCGTTCCATATCGCGTCAGAGGCTTTTGTGCCTTCTATACGCTTACCGTTCTTATCTTTGATGGTGGTGATAAATCTGACATTGCCCTTGAAGACTGTGTAATCTACGCCGTAACCACCCATCTTGTCAACATATTCATTGTCATGTTCGAGAAAGCCGTCTACGAGATCGTGGTCATTCATAAGGTCATACTCATAGTACTCAAGAACTCCTTCGGTCGCTACTCTGAGCTCTTCCTCGATGTTCCTCTCAAGGTTTGAAGCGATGAGGATCGAAGAAATGATCGAGATCGCGATCACTGTTACGATCACGGGAACAAGCGCGAAAATAACAAGAGTCATGTTAAGTGTCAGTTTCTTTTTCTGTTTCATAGCAACACCCCTTCGTATGAAATTACTTACCCGACACGGCTTTTGACTGAGTGAAGACCACGTCGGGCTGAATGATATATACTGCCTTTATTATAATACTGCTGAATGTGAAATTCAATGTCTTGGTTGTTGTTTTGCAAAGTAATGCATCCGGGATTTTGAGATTTTACAATACAATAAGAATCGAAGGCGACCTTTGCGTGGTCGCCTTCTGAAAAAAGTCAATTGTCTGTTAATGTTATCAAACGTTGAAGTGAGCAGTGGTTTCGCGCAGCGAAGCGATACTGTCTACAACATCGCTTGCCTCGCCCGACATGTTGCTTGATGCCGAAGTAATGGACTGCATGTTGTTCGAGATGTCATGAACCGCGTTGCCGAGCTCGTTCTGTGCCGAAGAGATCTGGTCGAGGATGCTGTTGATGCTTGTTACCGAATCGCTCAGATCCTTGGCGCAGTTGCCGAGTACCTTGCTGACATCGCTGTAGTATGTAGCGTCGCTCATGTAGTTGTTTGCGAGGGTCTCAAGGTTGTCGTAATCGGAGAGGACATTTTCATTAAGGAACTTGATGATCTGTCTGCTGGCTGTCGCAAGAGCCGAGACATTCTCATTAACCTTGCTGATAAGAGCGTTAACCTTGTCGATCTCGCTCGAAGTCGTGGTACTGAGGTTGTTGATCTCGTCGGCAACGACAGCAAATCCACGGCCTGCTTCACCTGCTCTTGCAGCCTCGATCGAAGCGTTGAGAGCGAGGAGGTTGGTCTGGCTCGCGATGCTTCTGATAGCGTTCGCAACTTCGCTGATCTGTTCGATGACCATGATGCCGTTGAGGGCTTCCTCAAGCTGAGTACTTGCCTGGTTGGTGACATCAACCGCATGCTTCTTGTTTGTAAGGATCTGAGGGATGGTCTGCTCGACACGACCGATGATCTCGTCCGTTCTGCTGTTCATGTCTGCAGTATCCTTTGCAAATGTGTCGGATGCGGTCGTAACATCGTTGCAGATGCCGGCGATCGTCTCGATACTTGTGGTCTGGCTTTCGATACCGGATTCTGTTCTGATCATTGCCTCGTTGATCTGAGTGATGGACTCGTTGATACCGGAGATCTTCTCGCTTGTGGCGGTCATCTTGTCGGAGATGATCTGAGACTCGGACATCGTCTTGCGCATTGCGTCGATGAAGCGTGTCTCCATCTCACCGAGGAGGTAATCGATCTGGTCTACCTCGTTCTTATGCTGAGTAGCAGCTGCGTCGGAGATGATCCTTTCTGTGATGAAGGCCTTCATCCTCTCCATGGGAGCCAGCTGTTTTCTGATGATCGCAGTCATGATCACGATGACGAGTGCGAGTGAAACGAGTGTGATCACTGCTTCGATGATGATCAGTGTAACAACGACCTTATTGACATTGCTGTAAGGCATCGCGAGACCGAGGAGCCAGTTGCAGCTGTCGATGTTGGATGTAACGAAGCACTTGGTGTCTCCGCCGTAGTCCTTCTCTGTGAGGATCACGCTGCCGGGCTTAGAGATGATCTCATTAAGTGCGGGCATAACGTCCGAAACCGCTGTGGCGATCTCGTCGCCGGGAAGGAACTCAGCCTTCTCATGGATAACGTAGTTGCCGCTTGCGTCAACAAGGAAGCCGTACTCACCGTCCTCATAAGGGATAGCGTTGATTACGCCGCTTATGTAGTCAAGTGTGAAGTCGGCACCGAGCACGCCCGCGAGCTGTCCGTCTCTGTAAACAGGGGAAGCGATGGTGATACACATACCGCCGATAAGGACGTCCATGTAAGGGTCGGTAACGATAGTGCCGCCTGCCGCTTTGGCTGCCTTGTACCAGCCTCTGGCTGTGGGATCATAACCCTCGGGGGGCACAGCGTTCGGATCGGTCTGAACGAAGAGCTTGTCTTCGGTACCGTAGTAGAGGTTAAGGAGCTCGCTTCTTCCCGAAGATTCGGTGGTGACGATGCTCTGGATGTTTGCTACGTTGTAGCTGTCGTTCGTAAGTGCCGCAAGAGCGGAAGCACCTGCGATGTTGAGACCTTTCTCCCTCTCAATCCAGCTGTTGATGGAGAAAGCGTATTTGTCAGCATTAAGCTGAATTTCGTTTTTCTTGCCGTTCTTGAGGTTGTTACCGGAGATGACGATAACGACGGCGGAGCAGATGAGCATTGCTGCTGCAACGATGATGATGACTACCGCTGTAAGGGTTCCCTTTACAGTTCTCTTCATGTGAAACCTCCTGCTTTTTAGAAGTTCATAACTTCTTGTTTCTTCAATAACGCTTATGTGCACAATCGAAGTTATACAGAATATAACATAACGTAAAAGAGATTTCAATATTTAACTCGGGAAATTTCATGAATTTACATATAAAAATATTTAATCACAAATAAGAATATTTAAAGACGCAGTATATCATAAATAGGAAGAGATCGGTGTTTGTGATGCGTTCAGGCCATAAAAAGACTGTAGAAAAAGTAGGCAAAGCGCCTCTTGCCCGAAGCGTACGAGCAAAGATCACGATTGGATCGCATTAGAGTGAAAAGCATATCTTCGCTCACGGTTCTGCCCGAATAAGAGATCTCCTCGTAGACGCTGACAAAGCCGGTGAGTTCCGGAGGTATGTCGAGAGCAGCACGCCCCGCAAATTCCGAAAGAGTCTCGCCTGTGCGTATGCCGGCGCCGAGGAAGCGCATCAGCCGCATGTTGGAGTGGCAAAGAGAGATGCTCTTATCCGCAGTGCTCAGCTTATTAAAGCGCCTTCGTATGATGGCTTTGTAAAGGAGGATGGCAGCAGGGAAGAGGAGCGCGCACATAAGCGTTGGGATCAGAATGAGCGCCGGGGAAGTCTCTTCCGGGGCGGGCTCGGCTTCAAGGTCGGACACAGCGGGAGCTTCGGTTTCCATGTTTATAAATGCGTCCAGCGAACCTTTTGAAAGCGTGGCGAGGTATGCTGAGCGCTCGGAGGCGGTTTGCCAGCCGGTTTCGGTCTCGAAGCCGGGGGTCGGGTCGAAGACGATGAAGCCAAAACCCTCGAAGTAGATCTCGACCCATGCGTGAGCCTCGCGGTTGGTGACCTTGGTGCCGCTCTGTGACGACGAAGGAACGCAGAATCCCTCGACATAGCGCGCGGGCAGACCCTCGGCGCGTGCGAGGAGGACCATGGCCGTTGCGAAGTGACTGCAGTAGCCCTTCGGATTCTCGAGCATGAACCAGTCGAGGAAGCTCTCGGCCGAATTGACCTCGTCCGGAAGCGCACCGGGAGAGGTGGTGTATGTAAACTGCGACAGAACGGCCTCGAGCCTGAGCATCTTTTCATAGCTGCCCTTGCAGCCGTCGTAGAGCGTGTCGAGTTTCGTGCGGAGCTCCGGCGAGACGTTCACTTCGCGAAGGTAGTTCTTTTTGATACTTTCGACATAGGCGAGGTACTCCTCGTAAGGGTAGTTCGATCTACCGTACATGAACACGCCGGAGACAGTGTCGTACCAGTCCTTCTCGCTGACGGGCGCGCCTGTGGCGTTCATGAAGTCGATGAAGCTCGCGTGGTTCTTGTTGAGCATCGTTGCCGAGAAACTGTAGGAGGTGCCGAGACCCTTCTTGCCGGCGAAGACTGTGTTGTCGGAGTCATTGATCGTGTCGAGGAGCGCGCCTTGCGAAAGCACGTCCTGATACTTGGCGGGGACGAGCGCGTAGCGCGTGTTGAGGTTTGAATATGTGACGGAGGCCTCTATCGAACGCATATGGTCCGTGACGTTGTCTATGCCCGTAGAGAGGATCGCGCAGCGCGTCTCTATGGTATCAAGGCGATGCCTGCGGCCGATCCCGGCCTCATCAACGGTATTTGTCCAGGCGCGGCCGTTAAACTCGTTGTAGCCACATGCACCGAGATTTATGGAAGGAGTGTCCTTGCGGTTAAAGGAGACAGTGAACATCTCCTCGGGCACTGAGTCCTCTGACAGGCTGCCGTGAAGGGCTGCGTCACCGCTTGAAAAACCGATCGTTGTGTCCATGTAATCCTCATCGGAGGAGAAGAACTGGCTGATCTTTGTCACCGTGTCCTTGGCGAACTGCCAGATCCTGTGCGCAACGGGCCAGCCGTAGGGCTCATCTGAGGACGGACCGACAGCCACCAGCATGGCGCAGAGGATGATGAAGGGCAGGATTCCGACCATGTGCCTGTTGCCGTCTGTCTCGCCTTCCTTCTTCCAGTAGTGCTGGACCTCTCTGATAACGGTCGAAAGGATGATAGAGAAGAGCATCGCGCAGGTGAGGGCACCGGGATCGAGGTCTGTGATGAGCATGTATACGCATGCGGCGAACACCAAAGCGGCCGTCACGATCCGAAGGACTCTGAACATGGCGAGGAGCTCGCCCGCAACAAAAGCGATCAGGATCACCAGCATTATCAGAGCTACCCAGGAGCGCTCCGCGAAGAACTCCGCGCGCTCTTCTTTGTCGACAGCAAAGAACAGTCCGGCCGACAGAGCCACAGCTGCCGCGATGATGATCAGTCTTACTTTAAGCGACCCATGTCTGAAAAACGCGCACACCGCGAGAAAAGCGCCCGCCGCGATCCACGGCCCCGCAACAGCGTCTTCGGGACAGAAAAGAGGGAAAAGCTGCGCAGCACAAATAACGCTTATGGGTAAAGCGTAGATCATGGTGCTGAGTATTGCAGTAAGCAT
>JAEEGK010021792.1_pt1 | contig 13517 bp, 12 predicted proteins | sample 8958771 | NCBI WGS metagenome assembly JAEEGK01 (sample SAMN16246547, study PRJNA631951) | gut metagenome | biome: gut microbiome; feature: rumen; material: SC-attached | host: Bos | place: Iran: Karaj | collected 2018-10 | reverse complement strand
CCTTTGTTGTTAAAAGGAGGAAAAGGCCGACAGGAAAGGGAAACTATCACGGGGTCAACAGTCCTATAGAGTCTATGAACCGCCTAAGTCCTTCCTGTTTAGTTGCAAAGTCCAGATAGAATGCCAGCGGCACTGTAGCCTATTTAGAGTCCAAGACCAGACAACTATTGGCCAATTCCTTCATTAAAGACGGTACAAAGGTATGAAAAAAATCTTTATTGGCATCGATTTCTCGAAGGAAAAGTTTGATGCAACCCTCATTAAAGCGGAGGGACTGAAGGAATGTGCTCCAAGTATGCACGAAGTGTTTGACAACAAGACATCGGGCTTCCGTCGTCTGGTTAAATGGGTGAAAGGTCTGTCAGAGAAGCTTCCTGTTGATACCTGGCTCTTCTGTGGTGAGAACACAGGAGCCTACAGTATTGGCCTAAGCAACTATCTCTATGCATCTGGCTACGATATGTGCTTGGAGAATGCCTACAAGATCAAACACTCTGCAGGTATCCTGCGTATAAAGAATGACAAAGCAGACTCCAAGGCTATTGCAGAATATGCTATGCGTAACTATGACAAGGTTAGACTTCACAAGCCTCAGAGTGCCTCGCTGACATGCTTAAGAGAGGTTTTTCTATATCGTCATAGTCTTGTAAGACAAAAAGTGGCACTGACCGTCAGAAGAGACGAGAAACGGTTCACACAAGAGAAATCAGATGCGAGAGCATTTATGTCCTTCACTAGCAAGCATCTCATCACGGAGATCAACAAGGCCATTGACAAATGCGACCAGAAGATAAAAGAGACTATTGCTTCTGATGACGAACTCAGGGAAATCTTTGACATCATCACTTCTATGCCAGGCATAGGTGTACAGAATGCTACGTGCCTGATGGTCTATACGGACAACTTCCAGAAGTTTGACATGGATTCCCGCAAGATAGCCTGCTACTATGGTATAGCGCCATTTGGACGGCAATCAGGAACCAGTGTTAATAGCAGGCCAAAAGTCAGTCCCTTTGCCAATAGGATGATTAAGGCTCTACTCTCGCAAGCAGCATTAGCCGCTATCAAGTCTGATATCAATATACACAACTATTATCAGCGTCTCATAGAGCGTGGCAAGCATCCTCAACTGGTACATAATAATATCAAGAATAAGATGCTGCACGCCCTTGTAGCAATGGTTAGAAACAGAATAAAATACAACCCTGATTATGTCTATCAGACAAATAAATCAGTCGCATAGATACTCAAATGTTAAATATATAGTTAAATCGCATAATATGTTTGGAATTTACCATAGAATGCGGTTCCGCTGTGTTCTCCGTCTCTGTATTCGAGGATGTCGCTGTTCTCTTTATTTCATTGCTTTTTCTAATTCTTCCTTCATGACCTCCACGCCGGGGAAGCCTGTCATCAGATAAGTCCTCTCTCCCTTGGAGTTATAGATGGCGTAGGTGGGGTAAGCCTGTTCTCCATATTGCTGAAGAATATGATTCAACTGTTCTTCTGTCAAGTAGTAGTGCTCCCCGTGTATATCAGGGATAAGTTCTTTCCATCTGTCGAACGGAGAAGTGGATGAGGTCATGTAGATGTACACGATGTCCTTGCCGTCCAGTTCCTGCTTCATAGGCTTCATTTGGTCAATGGCGACCCTGCAGGGACCACACCATGTTGCCCAGATGTCGATGAGCACCGTCTTGCCTTTGTATCGATTGAGGATAGTTGACAAGATGCTGTCGGGCGAGACATCTGTCATGTCCAGATAATGGATATGGTCATTGCCTGTTATCTTCTCCTTGTTGGATGCAACACTCTGTTTGTATTCCTCCACGTATTTGTCGTACAAGTCCGAAAGATTCTTGTCCTCGATGAGCGGTTTGGGAACATCCTTCCCATTGAGCACCAGGGGCAGATAGTAGCAGTAGCGGGCAAGGTCGGCATTGATGCCGCGTGCGTCAGTGGCTTTCACATAATATTTGCTGGCATCGACAAAGGGATAGCCAAACACTGCCGTCGGAGAATACAAATTCTTGGTGTAATGCCGAAGGACAAAATCCGTGAATTCCTTGGAGTTGAGCAACGAGTCCGCAACAACGTTATCAAGGTAGGGAGGATTATATTCGTCTGCCATCAGATAGTCCATTGCCGTTTTGCTGCATGAGAATCCTTTTAATATATCCACACCATCATCTTTTTCTTTCTTTACAGCATTCATCAAAGTTGCCACATCATGAATTTCCTTCCAATTAGTCCCTTCCGTCTCAGCAAACGCCTTATTATAATTCACCACAAGTGGATACATTTCCCTGTCGAACTTGGCGAAATAGCCCTTGAATCCCACAAATTTGCTGTTGGCTCCTGAATCATCGTGCAACATGTCAATCAACACTGTCACTTCCTTGCCTGAGGCAAGATAGAGAGCACATTGAGAAGTCCACGGAACGTTGAAGATGGAAGCCCATCCTATCTGGGGAAAATATATTGGAAGACGAAGGGTTGCCTCTCCGTTATCGTCCAGCCTCACGTCCACATCCACGGGCTTTGAAGGATTCTTCAAGTCCACATACTGAACCTGCACCTCCGTATTCATTCCCTTTCGGTAGTTCATCGCCTTGAAATGGATGGTGGCTGGTTCATCGCTGTATTTCATTTCCGCCAGTACATCCTCCTCTGCATAGTCGGCTTTGTATTCATCCGGCACAGGAGTGACGGGCATCGTGTAACTCTTCTCATGGATGGCGAACACCTTGAAATCGTTCAATGTCGTGCCTTCCAGAAAGTCAAACTCTTTTGTGTCAAGAGGCAAGGGTTTGAAATAAAGGACAAATTTCCTGAGCCAAGTATCCTTGTCGGTGTAGCACTCCTCATCCAGCGCGATGCTGTCGCTTCCAACAATGGCATACGTCTTCCCTTCCGATTGCAGATAACTCTCCCCGGAAATCCGAAACCACCCATCTGGTGGATACTGATAAGCGGCATATAGCGTTGTCTTCTCTTTCGAGAATTCCACCTTTGTTATCATCAACTGAGGATTGGGAGAATAGCCTACCGCCAAATCTTCCCATATCACTTTCTTCTGCCCCATCGTCACCACACTGACGAAAGCAAACAACAATGTTAAGATCTTTGTTTTCATTTGTTTCTTTTACTTCTGTATATAATAACGAGAAAAATCCTTTCTTCTTATATTCAAACGCCACTTTCTGCAAAAACACAAAAAAACGGGATTACCGCAAGAATATATCTCCGCTGAAGCGCATCTTGCTGAAGGTCAAGAATGCTACCACTAAAATACATGCCACGACGAATGGCAGACTATAAATCAGGGAATCGACAAAGGACATTTTGTAGACATACAAGAATAGATTCATCGGCACGTATATACTTAGGAACCCTGTGATTATGCATCGAGAGTCCCCGATTTTCCTTGGTCACACAGAACTGTCTTAGTCGGACTACTTTTTATTTGTCATGATACATGGCCCAAATCTTCCCTGTATATTTTTCTATACATATATAAAATGTACCTCCTAACACATTAATTGGATGCGAACCTTCTACAATCCATATTTGTTTGTTAACTAACTTTATTTGATAAGGTTGTTCGTTAACAGCACAATCTTTATATACCGCTGATACATATTGAAATGCTATTTTTGCAGCTGTAGAAGCATCGGGGATAACACCTTCATTAAACCTTGTTGGAGAATACATATAGTGAGATACATCTTTTCCAGTGTAATATGTTGTGTCATCAATTTCTTCAACTTCAACAAACTGAATGTTAGAAACATTCCTGCATATTGAAGCTCCATTCCATTTCCCTAAATAATAACTGAAGACCACACATACAAATAATAATATGCCTATGATTTTTTTTTTATTATTCATTTTATTATACTATTTAATATTCCCTTATTAATATTTTCTTGATAACGTAGAAAATCTGAAGTGGAAACGGGATGTCTAGAATCACAGTTACTATGTTTGCAGTCGCTAACGGAATGATATACTGAGCAGGCAGACGCTCTTGGGGGCTACGAGCCCCCTGCCGCGAGGCATCCCCTCGGTGTGTTTTTCATATTTTCTGAGGAAAAAGTTGGTACGATAATAATTGGTTTGTATTTTTGCAAGTGCGAACAAACAAGAATCAAACAACAAATTAAAACCGTACCAGTATGCAAAAGTACAAAGTTTCCTTCAAAGGACAAAACATTTACGTCGGAATTGACGTACATCTGAAAACGTGGCACGTGACAACACTCACAGAGAGTGGCTGCAAGTACTCATTCGCTCAGCATGCAGATGCAAAGGAGCTCTTTGACAGACTGAACAAGAAATTCCATGAGGCCCACTTCAAGTCGGCCTATGAGGCTGGCTTTTCTCTGCCTTTTGGCTTCCATAAATGAAGAAATCCCTAGAAATTACTTGTTTTAGCCAATTTTATGCACAAAAATAGAGTTGGAATTGAAAATCTTGGGAATTTTTCATTGAAAATCTTGGGAATTTTTGTATCTTTGCCGCAAAAATCGAGATTTATGTATTATCAAAGGCTTATAGAAGATGCAATTGCACTGAAACTGAAGTCATCTGGAGCAGTGCTTGTGGCAGGACCAAAGTTCTGTGGAAAGACAACCACGTGTATGTTATATCAGAAAAGTTTCGTGAAACTAAACACGAAACAGGCTATTGCTATGGCGAGAATGAATCCAAGAGCCATGCTTAACGGAGATAAGCCAAGACTTATAGACGAATGGCAGAAAGCACCAGACATCTGGAACCAGGTAAAAGATGATTTGGATTTTGAGTACCAGTTCGGAAAATATATCCTCACAGGCAGTAGTACGCCTGCAGACAAGACTGAGATTCATCATACAGGTGCAGGAAGAATAGCTCCACTCACGATGCGTCCGATGACGCTGTGGGAGTCAAAAGAGTCGAAAGGCACCGTATCGCTGAAGGACTTGTTTGAAGGGGGTAAGAATTTCCCATGGGACATGAATACAGATTTTACACTGGATGATGTCGCATTCTTGCTATGTAGAGGAGGTTGGCCTATTTCGGTACTGGCTCAGCGAGATATAGCCATTGAGATAACAAAGAACTATTATAATGGACTGTTTGTTTTCGAAGATAGTGAGAACGAAAGATTCCGGAATAAGAAACCAGAGGTTCTTAGGATGATTTTGAGAAGCTATGCACGAAACATTTCCAGCGAGGCTGCTGTTTCAATCATCATTTCTGACATTCGCCAAAGTAATGAGCGTACGATGGATGCAAAGACCTACGATGACTATATGGATGCCCTGAAAGACTTGTACATCATAGAGGACATGGATGCATGGAATCCAAACATCAGATCCAAGACGTCGATTAGAAGCACACCGACCAGACATTTCGTTGATACGTCAATAGCCTGTCGTAGTCTAGGCGTGAGTCCGGGAGATTTGATGAAGGACTTGAATAGTTTTGGACTATTCTACGAAGACTTTGCCGTAAGAGACCTAAGAGTCTATGCCGACTGTCTGGGTGGAACTGTGAAACATTATCGCGATAATGCAGGACTGGAGTGTGATGCTGTGGTACATCTGGAAGATGGCAGATGGGGTGGCATTGAAATTAAGCTTGGTGGTGACGATTTGATAAACGAGGGAGCTGAATCTTTGAAGACTCTCCAAAATAAAATCATAGAAAAGAGTGATGAGAAAGCACCATCATTTCTATTGGTATTGACAGCTGTAGGTGGTGCGTATAAGCGTGAGGATGGTGTATATGTGGCTCCCATAAATCTGTTGAAACCGTGACAGTCTATCCCTATTATATTATAATGGAATTACGAATCTACGGAGAGACGGAGTCACGGAAATAATACGAAGGTATGACAAATGGTGATTTGTGATAGCATTCTTTTCGAAATCCCCAGTCCCCTTTGCCTTTCCCTCAGGAATCGTTATCTAAGTGTAGCTTAAGCTAAGAATTGTTGTCAATACCATATAAGTACCATGCCTCGGAGTGCCAGAAAGGAAAGCGGCTGTGGCATCTACCATGTGATGATGCGAGGGGTAAATCGTCAGGCTATCTTCGACGATGATGAGGATTGCCGGCGGTTTATGGATATTCTTGCGGACTTGCCGTTCCAGCATGATGATGACGGGAGGCTGCTGCCCATACGTACTTGTGTGATTTACGCATGGTGTCTTATGATGAACCACTTCCACCTGCTGGTGATGGAGAAGGACTGGAAGATTGCGGAGGTAATCAAGAGTCTGGCGAGCAGCTATGTGTTCTACTACAACAAGAAGAATGAGCGCATCGGGCATCTGTTTCAGGAGCGTTTTAAGAGCGAGCCGTGTAACGATATGGAATACTTCACGACGCTGCTGCGCTATATCCACCAGAACCCAGTGAAGGCGGGCATCGTGGAGGATGCGGCAGACTACGAGTGGAGCAGTTGGAAGCAGGATTACCTGCGTGAACCGGATGAGTTGGGCTGGCCCATTAGCCATGTTCGGGCGGTGCTGAAGCGCATTTCGCTGGAGGACTTGAGGGCACTGGTGAACGAGCCGTGCGATGCGAATTGTGTGGACGTGGACAATACGAGGCGCCTGCAGGACTCGGAAGTGCGGGACTTCATCATTGAGCAGTGTGGTGCGAAGAGCGTGGCTGAGTTCCAGCGGCTGACAATGGAGGAACAGACGCGAATCGTACTGGACACGAAAGCGGAAGGCGCCTCTATCCGTCAGGTGATGAGCCACACAGGATGGTCGTATAGGCGGGTGAGGGAGGCTGGCGACGAGGTCATAGTTAAGAGTTTCGGGTATGACGCAAGAAGAGCGGTGGCTAGAGAAATATAATGAGGTGAAGAACTTCATAGAGACTAACAAGCGGAATCCGTCTAAACATAATGATGAAGAAAGGGGCCGTTTCTTCAACTGGCTTAAGCATAATAGGAAGTTGTATGCGGCGGGGGAGATGAAGGAGGAGAGAGTGGATAAGTTTAAAGAATTGTTAGCTTTGTGTGAGAAGTATAAACGTGTAAACCAATATACATAAATATGTGGCCAGACAAAGAAGCAGATGTTGATTATCTAAATTTTGGGTATCTAGTTGACTTGGTAGTAGAGATTGCAATGAACCACGACCTTACTCCATCAACGATTGGGCTTTATGGAGACTGGGGTAGTGGTAAATCAAGTCTAATGAAACTCGCCCAGGAAAAGATAGAGGAGCTATCAAAGAAGAAAAAAAAGAAGAACGACGATACTCCCAAAACTCTCTGCATTGAGTTTAACGGGTGGCTTTTTGAGGGCTATGAAGATACAAAAACTTCACTATGTGGAACCATTCTTGACAATTTGTCTGACGAGGAGCGTTTTGGCCCTGAAATAGCTGGTAGAGCAAAAGAGTTAGCCAAGAAGATTGACTTCAAGAAACTGATTGGGAAAGGCGTTAAATTCGGGATTGACTATCTGCTGACCGGCGGTATAGGAGCCCTCACCGATTTGACCTTAAGTAGTATTCTAAACTCACTGAAAGACCAGGCGGGAGGAATAGACGCCAAAGATGTTACCGAAGTTCTTGAAAAGTTCAAGCGTGAAGAGAAAAAACGCGCTGAAATCAAGGAGTTTAGGGATGAATTCAAGCAATTGCTCAAAGATAGCAAGGTGGAAAATGTGGTCGTGTTTATTGATGAACTTGACCGATGTCTCCCTGACACCATTTTAGAAGTTTTTGAGGCTATGCGACTGTTCCTGTTTGTTGAGGGTATGTCGTTTGTTATTGGAGCTGATGAACGTTTGATACAATATGCTATTAGGACGAAATATAAAGAAGTTCCAGGAAACAACCTTGATATAGGTAAAGAGTACCTTGAGAAGGTTATTCAATATCCGATAACCATCCCTCAGCTGAACCATGCAGAGGTAAACCAGTATTTGTCTTGTCTTCTGCTTGAGCCAACACTTACAGAAGAAGAATTTAATCAGTTCTTAGCTATAGTACATAGCATGGAGCCAGACAAAGAACTGACGATGGAGTTGTTGAGAGAGAAAGCAAGCGATATTGTAGAAAAATGTAAAAATGATATGGCCTTGGCAAGACAGATTTCATCTGTTCTGGCACCAAGTATCAACGGCAATCCTCGTCAATGTAAACGGTTCCTAAATACGCTGACTATGAGGTTATCATTAGCAAAGGCTCGTGGTGTTAATCTAGATAAGAATATTCTAGCCAAACTAATGCTTGCAGAGTATTTCAACCCTGAGTTCTTTAAAGCCATTACAAAGCCGGAGAACCGCGAACTTTTCAAGTCGTTTGAGAAAGGGGAAGGTGTAGAGGAAAATAATCCATTTGCCGCATGGAAAGAAAAAGAATGGGTAAAGACATGGATGAAAAACGGTACGCTCCTTGACGATGAAAAGTTGGAGAAATACGTTTATTTCGCCAATGTGAAGAATCGCTATGGACAATCCAATCTTGACCAACTTAGTCCTTCAGCACGTAAATGTTATGAATATCTTGTAGATGGTACAGACTCTAACAGAAATCAAGCTTTGAGACTGGCAGAGAATCTTGCTCCTGGTGAAAAGGCTATTATAGCGACAGAAGTATTTTCGGTGATAGAGAATTCATCTGCCATGAATGTGGAGGTGCTAAGGTCGTATGCTGAGTTCTGTATGAAAGTTGGATTGACAGAAGAAGCCTTAACTAAACTTATGGAGCAGCCTGCAAGTAAATATACGCCTGAGGCATACGGCCAACTCTTGCCCTTCATCGCCAAATTGTCGGCAGATGAAGCAACGAGGTTGAATGATTACTTGAGTCAAAATACTAGTTTGAAGGGCACAATAAAGAGAGGTGAGCAATTGAAATCGTTGATAAAAGGCAAGAAATAACAATGGGAACATCAAGTTTATACGGAGGACCGAAGAAGACATCCCTTCTTCCATCAGATTATATTCCCGACGATGCTCCTGAACAGGAGAATCCGACAGACAACACCCCTGGGGAAGCAGAACCTGAAGCAGAGGGCCCGGAGGAAGACACTCCTCGGCAAGGCCAGCCTGGAGAAGAACAACCAGAGAACAATCAAGTTGCGAACCCCATACAACCAAGTGTTTCGTGGGGCACTGCTCGTAGCAGCATGCGAAAAGCCATGAGTAATCGGAGCAGTGGTAATGTAAAGGGGGCAATAAGGAATTATACAAAAGCCCTTGGAGGCCATACAAATGCAACGAGACAGGCGGCAAAAGCCCGAAAAACAGCCTTTGACCTCTATAATTATTTTTCAGGATCGCCAGCGGAAATACGAAAGCGGTTAGAAGATGCTGGAATAAGGTTCGAAGGACGTTCTACCAGAGATATATTCAATGATATTTGTGGTCTTATAGCTCCCATTCCCAATGACTTGGAAGAATCATTGACCAATATGGCTCTTCAAGAAACAGTTGCAGACGTTGCGGCAGATGAAAGTATAGACTTGAACCAACTCGATAGCTTTAATGAAGAACTTCTACAAAGTCTGGTTGGTGGATTGATAAAGCATTACATATTTGACAAACTCATCATGCAGAGTGAGCAGACAGCCTTGAAGCACTGCGAGCGTACAGCTAACCTGCGTGATTTGGAAAAAGCCATAAAAATATATATTGACGGTATTGTCGATACTGTTGTGCCTACTTTAGTGAAGAATGGTATAAGTAAGAGTGACTTCAACCGCGCTTTAGAGACCCTGTTTGATATTTCGTACCAACAAATGGAGGAACTGCGATGAAAGAGAGTTTTGTTTTCACGTTGTTAGATTATGACAGTTTCCGAGTTGAAGGTTCCAAAGTAGTTAATATCAATAATGCCTCAGCATTCCAATACACGTTCTGGAATCCGACGGTGGGGTTGGGAAAGAAGCAGATGTATTCTACGCCTAAGCAGTTTACCGATGAGGCATTAGACCTGTTATATCTCTCATTGATGGTTTTCTGTGTTGATAGAAGTGTCAGTCGTGAAAAGCAAGATGATGCTTGGACACGCGATCTGGAACTTTATATTCCAGTAAAGGCCCATCAGAAATGGGAGCTTTGCAAGCCAGTTCTTACAAAGGCACTCAATTTTCTGACAGGCGACCACTGGACGATTCATTTTAGGGAAAGGATAACCATAACAGATGATGAGAACAATTACCGAAAAGGCAGGTGGCGGTATCGCCGCTCCATAAGAAGGATTGATACGGATGTGTTCTGTATGTTGTCTGGTGGATTGGATTCATTCATAGGAGCTATTAATTTGCTTAAAGACGGAAAGAAACCCATATTCGTGAGCCATTATGGAGGCGGAAAAGGAGTGAAAATCTACCAAGACAAGGTGGTTAATTCATTGAAGCACAGGTATGCAATTGACCTGAAACGTTTTTTTAGGTTTTACGCTGCCTCACAGAATGGAGTTGAAGACACTACCCGTTCCCGTTCGTTGATGTTCTTTGCCCATGCCATTGCAATTGCCTCTGGTATGGGGCATCATGTTGATTTGTATATTCCAGAGAACGGTGTGATTTCGTTGAATATCCCGTTGACTGTAATGCGACTGGGAAGTCTGAGCACACGGACAACACATCCGTATTTTATGGGACTTCTCCAGAAAATGATCACAGACTTAGGTCTGGATATTTCATTGATTAATCCTTTCCAGATGAAAACGAAGGGTGAGATGATGAAAGAATGTAAAGACCCTGACTACCTGAATAGTCTTTACCAAAACACATTGTCATGCTCGCATCCTGACCAAGGGAGATGGACAGGCGAGGATGCAGGTCACTGTGGAGAGTGCCTGCCATGTACTATCAGGAGAGCTGCTATAATGGCAGCTGGTTTGAATGACAATTCCACTTATCGCCATAATTATGATACAGATAAAGGCATAGAAGCCTTGAAATCATATAAACTTGGGCTGGCGACACCCAAAAACAGTTATGCGGCCATTCAAATGTCGGGTCCTATTACAGAAAGAATAGACGAGTATGTCAGGCTCTATGAAGAAGGGTTAAGAGAACTTCAAAATTTTGTTGATTCGTTGTGATGGAGCATCTTTTTGACACTCATTATCATCTTGATCTGCAAAAAAACCGTATGGCTTCCATTCGGGAAATAGAGGAAAAGCAGATTTATACGATAGCTGTTACCAATTTACCAGACTTATATAGGAAAGAATCTGTTGAAATAGCCAGTAAGTATATTAGGTTCGCACTTGGATTCCATCCTGAGCTCATTCATCAATACAAGAGTCATACTTCATTGTTTTGGGATTTATTGCCAGAGGTAAGATATATTGGGGAAGTAGGATTAGACTTAGTAGATAAGACCTATCAGAAGGAGCAAGAATCTTTTTTTTGTGAATTGGTTGAAAGATGCCGGTATGACAGTAAAAAGATATTCACGATTCATTCCAGACAAGCAGTAGATAAAGTTTTAGATACTTTAGGAGACAATTATCGATTCAAGGCTATTTTGCATTGGTTCTCTGGTAGCAGAAAGGAATTGGAGGGGGCCATTGAGAGAGGATGTTATTTCTCGATCAATGGTGCAATGATGAGGTCAAAGAGATTTGTTGGGCTTTTACCGCTTATCCCTTCTGATAGAATCTTGCTTGAAACAGATAGCCCTTTTATAGATTTCAATTATTCGCATACTAAAACCTTGCAGTCAATTAGTTCTGTGATAAAGGAGTATATGCCTGATGTTGATATATGGAGCAATTTCAGGAGAATTCTTGAGTAAATGATTTGCGGGAGGCTTAGGCAGGCGGTGCTGACGCTTGCGTCTGCACGGACTACGTGCGGAGCGAAAGACTCTTTGGGGCAACGCCCCAATGTGCCTGAAGCGGGGAGTTGAGAGCAAAATGGGTGATTTAAACGTGTAATGTGTTAATAATGCAAAAGAACGATAAGAAATGCAATAAGTTCGGCAGGAAATCGTTAATTTTGCAGCCAAACTCCCGAACGGAATTACGCTAAACTCCCGAACGGAATTACGCCAAACTCCCGAATATGAGTTGTAAATTATTGTATGGAAGGAAATTACAAACATAGAGTGGTCGATGCTTTGCTTGAACGTAAGTTGCTAGGCAAAGGGGCTGTGCTAGTGGAAGGCGCCAAGTGGTGCGGAAAGACAACCACATCGTCTCGTTTAGCCAAAAGCATACTGAAACTTGGCGAGACGAGTGTGCTACGGTCTAGCAGGCAATTGGCTGAGATGAATCCTGCATTGTTGCTTCGAGGAGAAACTCCCCGACTGATAGATGAATGGCAGACTATTCCCATACTATGGGACAGTGTCCGTTCTGAGGTTGACGACAGGAGTTTGATGGGGCAGTTTATTCTGACAGGGTCTGCCGTACCTGTGGATTCGGGCGAAATAGAACACACAGGAACCGGGCGCATTGGACGACTGATGATGAGGCCTATGAGCTTATGGGAATCAGGAGAATCGAATGGCGCTATTAGTTTGGGCAGTTTGTTTGATGAGCCAAAAGAGATTTTTGCGGAGAACAAACTGGATATTGAGCAATTGGCCTATCTCACTTGTCGTGGCGGATGGCCGCAGGCATCGATGCTGGATGGCGCCGTGGCGTTGGATCAGGCAAGGGACTATTTTGATTCAGTGGTCCATTATGATATTCAAAGGACTGACGGTGTGGATCGTGACCCTGAGAGGGTGAAATTGCTGATGCGTTCGTATGCCAGACACCAAGGTGCTGCTGTGAACTACAGCGTGATTTGCGCTGATATGAAGACTAACGACAACTCTTCGTTGAATGATGATACTGTGGCATCGTATGTGAAAGCCTTGAAGAAGATCTTTGTGGTGGAGGATATGAGAGCTTGGAATCCGAATCTTCGTAGCAAAACGGCAGTAAGGACTAGCGATACGCGTTATTTTACAGACCCTTCGATAGGCGTGGCTGCGCTGGGTATTGGACCGAAAGATTTTCTGAACGACTTGAATACGTTCGGGCTATTCTTTGAGACTATGGCTGTGAGAGATTTGCGTGTGTTCGCAGACCCGCTGGACGGAGAGCTGTATCACTATAGGGATAAGAATGGACTGGAGTGTGATGCTGTGCTGCATAGGCGTAACGGGACGTACGGATTGATAGAAATAAAGTTAGGTGGAGAGGGGTTGATTGAGGAAGGTGCAGCAAACCTGAAATCTCTGGCAGAAAAGATAGATACCACGAGGATGAAGGCTCCATCGTTTATGATGGTGCTGACGGGAACAGGTGCTTATGCTTACAGACGTAAGGACGGTGTGTATGTGGTACCGATTGGGTGTTTGAAGGATTAAAATTACCTATCACCGGGCCTGGCCCCGGTGATAGGTTTTAAAGGCCGATGCAAAATGAAATGCATCGGCCTTTGTGGTAGACATATTATCTCACATATCCAAATATTCAACCCATTAGCGTCCCATTTTAACGGGACACGGCCAACTGCCACATCAAGAATCGGCCAACTGCCACATCAAGAATCG
>JAEEGK010021791.1_pt1 | contig 13518 bp, 1 predicted proteins | sample 8958771 | NCBI WGS metagenome assembly JAEEGK01 (sample SAMN16246547, study PRJNA631951) | gut metagenome | biome: gut microbiome; feature: rumen; material: SC-attached | host: Bos | place: Iran: Karaj | collected 2018-10 | reverse complement strand
TTTTTTTTTTTTGATGTAAAATAATTGTTTTTTTTTATATTTTTTTTAATTTTTAAATATATTATTTTTTTTTTCTTTAATTGATTCGTTTTTGTTTACGATTTTTTTTTTGCTTTTGTTTATGGTTTTCTTTAGGATAATTATCTGGGTCATGTTTATCTATTTGAGGTAATGAATCTTCATCTTTTATTATTTCATAAAAATTATAGCTTTGACCAACAGTTAATTTGAATTCTTGAATTATATTTGAAACTAATTTTTCTAAATTTTTTAAATTCCAATTATTTTCATTCCATAAGTCAACCCTTTTTAATTGAGGCAATAACATTGATTTTGGATCAATATCAGTTTTTTGTTTTTTTCCAACTAAATATCTTGATATAAATCTCCTTACTGCAGCTGCTAAATCTTTAATCAATATATCTCCATTATACTTATTTTTATCAAATTTTTCCTTTATTTCATTTATAATTTCATCTTTTATATTTTCCTTATACTCATTTTGAAGAGTTTCACATAATTCATTATAACATAAATGTTCAAAAAATGAAAATACACTTAATATTTTATTAACTTTAATTTTTTTTAATGTTTCATTATCATTAAAGAATTCTAAGATACTTTGTTCAATCTTTACATATTCTGGGATTTTTTCAATAATATTTATAATTTCCTCATTTTTATCAAAATCATTATTAATTAAATAAAAAATAATTAGTTGCATTGAAATAAAAAAATTTTTTGGTTCTATTTTATTTCCTTCAAAATAAACTATTATTGCATTTTTTTCATCATCATCTAAATCCAATTGTTTATGCTTTTTACAAAATGTTTGCAAAATATTTGATTTACCTCCATTGAATCCTTCTCCCCAAAAAGTTACAAAATAATCATTTTCTTTTTCAAATAGGCATTTTCCAGGCAATATTAAATTTGCTAATTCTTCTTCAATTGTTGAAAAATCATATTCAAATATATTATAATTTGAATAATTAATTGAACCATTTTTATTAAAAATTTTCCTTCTAGAATATATATTTAATAAATCTTTAAAATCATCATATGTTCCTTCCAAACAGTTTTTTAAATTTATAATCTGATTTGAACAAGCATCATGAATAGGAATTCTTTTTTTCATATTATCAAGATACCAATTAAAATATTCTTTATTAGAAGCGTTTTTAATAATATGTTCCAAAAATTCATTTTGCCAATTAATAAAATTTTGATAAGCAGCTGCTATATACATTCCAAATCCTTGTTCACTATCATCATTTAAGAAATATATCAATTTATCTTCTTCACTTAACTCTTTTTCCTCCATTTTTGGGTAATCTTTATATTCTATAGCTTTACTTTTTATTTTATTCCATGAATTTAAAAATCCTTTTAATTTATTATTAAATCCATGTTCATTATAAATTTCTGAATTATTTAAATTTTTTGATTTGGCTTCTTCTCTAGAAATTTTAAATGAATAATATTCTATCATATAATTACTGAATTCATTAAAAGCATTAAGATAAATTAATTTGTTTACATTTGAATCTTTTTTTTGTTCTTTTAAATATTTATATAATAAAGGATATTCTTTCTTATATTTTTCTTCAGGTCCTAATTCCTTTATAAAATCATTTCCTATTCTATATTCAGCATAAGTGAAATATTTTAATAAAGGAAAATCTTTATATAAATCAATAGTCGGAGATTTTTCTTGGCATATAATTTCTTTTATATATTTATTTTCTTTATCTTGATTTATTAATATATCGACAAAATCGAAACCCTTTTTAGGAAGATTATATGTAGATATCATATTATCATAATTTTTTCCTGTTATATTATAAAATAATTTAAAAACATATATTTTTATAACTGTTCTAAATTTGTTATTTGCTCCTCCTTTAATTACACTTGTTATTTCCTCAATATTTGGAATACATTTCTTTTGTTCATCAATAAAATGAGCTAGTTTATTTAAATATATTTTAATATAAGCTATGCAATATAATTTATATAAATTATAATTTTTTTTTTCATCATCTTGTCCAAAATTATTTACTAAATTATCTAAATATCCAATACATTCTTTGAAAATTTCAAGAGATAAATTAAATATAATTAATGTTTCATTCGGATTTTTATTTACAACACTTTGATAATATAATCCAAATAAATTTTTATATTCAGGACTTTTATCAAAGTTTATTTGAGGTATCATTTCAAAATAACTTAGAATTTTAGTTTCAAATATATTAATAACAGTTTCTTCTAAAGAAGGCTTTTTACAACTATTTATAGATTTAAGTAAATAATTTTGTCTTTCAAGAATATATTTTTTATTATTTTTCATAGCTTTAGGATTACTTTCTACCACTATTATTAATTTGAAAATTTGTTTGTTGATATCAATTAATTCATCTTTTCCCATAATAAATTCTAATAATTCTTTTCTATAACTTTCCTTTGTAATTTTTATAAATTCATTTTTAAATATAATAGATATTATTTTATTAAATGATTTATCATTTCCTATTAATTTTACTAAAGTATCATATAATTTTTTAAATTCGTTAATTATTTCATTTTCATTATCCGAACTTATATATTTACTTTCATTTGAAAAGAATGAAATTACTTTTTCAATATTTTCAGAAGTCAATTTTTTATTTGAAACTAAACATTCTAATATACTGATAATTTCTTGTAATGAATAAACTTCTTTTGAGTATAAATCATAATCTCCTTCCATTTTTAAAGCTAATTGAAAAATTTCCCTATTGAATTGAAGCAATTTTGAAATTTCTTTAGGATTTTTAATTAATTGTTTATATATTTTATCATTTGAATTTACTTTTAAAATTGATTCCATGGCATAAAATAGTGGTTTATTAACTATAGATGTATATTCCTTAGATCTTCTTGATATTTCATATTGAATTTGATTTTTATTAATAATTTCTTCAATTAATCCATTGAGATCATTTACATATATATTTATTTTACAAAACATTTCTAAAATATTTGAAATTTCAAGTGAATATGATTCAATCCAATTTATTGTAGTAGCTGCTAATTTTATAGGTTCATCTTCTTTAAATATTTCATTAGATTCAATTCTTTTTTTTACAATTAATTTTAAAAATTTCTTTATCTTAATATAATCTATTTTATTCTTTTTATCATCATTATTATCAATAAAAATTTTTGTCTTATTTAAATATTTATCAATAAATAATGTGTAATAATCCTCCAAAAATAAATCAAAGAATTTATTTTTTGAATCTTTATCATTAACAATTTGTGATATAATATTATTTTTATCTAATTCAACATATAATGAATAATTATATGTTTTTAATTTTTTTTTATAAATATTTTTTGCTGTATCTATATCATTATCTTCAATGATATCTCTTAAAGAATTTTCATTTTTTTTATATTTTATCGATATCTCATTTTTGAATTTTTTAATAAGTGAGGAAATAATTTGTTTTACTCCAGGCAATTTCAATCCTAAAATAATATTAATTTCATTCATTCCTGGTTTTTCGATTATTTCATATTCTTTTTCATTTTTTTCATTTTCATCTTTTTCTCCTTTTTCCTCTTTTTCATTTTCTATATTAAACAATTCTAAATTATTTAAATACTGTTTTCTAGTTCTATTTATTATTCCTTTTACTATCTCATTTTCATTTCCATCATTCTTGATTTCATTATTATTCTCTTCGTCATTATTTTTATTTCTTAATTCATTTTCTGATAATATAGAAGAAAAGAATTGATCTTTTTCAATTTTATAATATAAAATGCTTAATTTTTTAACATAAGATTCAGATAAATATCTTTGTATTACACTAACCATATCAATATCATTAGTATCAACAATAAATTCAGATTTAAATACTTTAGAAATTATTTCTCCTTCATTTTTCAGTTGATTCCTTATACATTCATTAATATCTTTTACTAAATCATTATCCTTTTTTATATAATTAATTAATTTGTTAACATATGTTTTTTCATTTAATTCCCCTAGAGAAGAAGCAATATTATATTTCATGTAGCTAAGAGTAGTATAAAAATTTTCTCTTAATTCATTATCAAAGTCTAGGCATTGTTCATAGAGTTCATAGCTTTTTTTATTAAATATATCTTTTATAGTTAAATTATCATCTCCATTTAAATTATCAATAAATATTTGATAATAATCTGAAGAAAGGGAAATTGTTTCTTTTAGAATTTTTTTATTAACATAATTTTGTTCTAATTGGCTTTTTTTAAAAAGTTCTTTTAATTCTGAATTATTAATTCTTGATAAATAAACAATAAATATAAAAGCTTTTTTAGGCTGAACATTTTCATCAACTAAATTATCTTTTTCTTTATTTTCAATAAAAAATTTAATATAATTAAGGAAGTTTCCTTCATTAGTCTTGAATTTAATTAAGCATATTTTTTTTTTTGAATCATTTAAAAAAATTTCGATTTCTTTTTCAAATTCATTTTCTGATTTATAATCACTTATTTTTAATTGTTCGATACTTCCTTTAGGTAATTTTCCTAATATTGGATTTTCTAATTCATCTAAATCCTCAATAAAATCTAAAATATTACTAAAAGTATATACAACATTTTTTGTTTTTGTCATTTTTTCTATAAATTTTTTCAAGTTAGCATGTTCTCCTTTATTATATTCTTCAATTATCAAATTTGAATAATCCGGATATTTTGATTGAAAACCATTCAACCTTTGAAAAAGCAAGATATCTTGAGGTAATATTAAACTAATTACTTTAATAATTTCATATATAGCATTTTGAAAATCAATACCTTTTTCATAAACTTTATATACTAATTCTTGGATTTCTTCTAGATCAGAACTAATGAATATTTTTTTAAGGCTATAGTTTATTCCTTTAAATTTATTTTTATCATAATCGATCATTTCATTTAAAACATTATGTATTCTAATAGATTCTTCTTTATAATTAGCTGTTAATAGATTATCATAAGAAAGAATATGCTTTTCAAATCTATTCAAAAATGGTGGTTCTTCATTATCAATTTGATTTTCATCAACATTAACTATACATCTGAATTTTTCATGAACAAAAGAAAATGCATTAGTTGAAAAACCTATTGCAATACGAGCATAATTCTTATTACCAACTTCTGTGAAATTTTGATTAAATAAATCATATAAAGCAGGATAAACTGATTCTAATTTTTTTAAAACTAATAATTTTCCTTGTTCCATATGCATTTGAATTTTATTTAATATTTTCAAAGAATATTCTTCACTTTTAAGATCTTCTTGAAATTGGCTTCCAATATAATAACAATATTCCTTTTTGGCCTCTGATAAAATTGATTCTAGTAAAGATATGCTAACTGAAGATTTTGAAATAATAAGTAAATATCTACTTTCAAAATCATTAATATTATTTTTTATCCTTTCCTTTACATCATATTTTTTATCAATATTTAAATTTTCATAATATTGACTAAAAATATTTTTAAATTTTTCAATTGAAGTCGTTTTATTTAAATCATTAAATTGAAGACCTCCAAAATTTCTTTCAATACTATCTTTAGAAATATTATCTAAAATATGTTTATCAATTTGTTTAATACCTAATTTTGTTGTATTTCTTGCTACATTTTTTACCAAATGATAAAAATCTCTATTTCCATGAAATTCATCTTTTCCATCTTGACTATGTTCTTTTTTAAGAAAACTTTTATATTTATAATATCCAAGTCCAAGGTTTTCATATAATTCTTTATTCTCTTTTGCTAAGGTTTCATCATAAGATTCCCCTATAGTATATGAAGTAATTTTTAAATCATCTTCTTCTGGTTCTGGGATTGATAAGAACATTCCTCTATTCATTTTAGAAGCATCTAAAGACCAATTTGATATACCAACAAAAGCAATCTTTCTATTTCCTTTATTTAGATCATATTCTAACTGTGAATGTATTACTTTAAGAGGATTATTAGGAGAATGCTCAGCTAATCCCATTTCATCAAAGAAAATCATGGATATATTGTTCTTTTTATTTTCTTTATTAAGTCTTTTTAATATTCTTCTTGCTTTATTAAAAACATTTAGAACTCCTTCAGAAGTGCTTCCCATAGAACCTTGATATGAACTTAAAATTATTTTAGGAAATGCTTTAAAAAGAATATTATTACTTAAAATTCCTTTCATGGATTTATTAATTAATTGAACACTTAAAGATTTACTACAACCTGGCTTTCCTACTATAAATATTGGAACTTTATTATTTATTGCAATAAACAATGAAAAAATATTATCCAATAAAGCTTTATTTTTAGCAATACCTTTAGGCAACTCAATATTTTTAATTATATAATTTGCTTCTTTACTCGGTAAATATAAAAAATCTTCAGAAGATTTATCAAAGTTTTTTAATATTTTATTTAATTCTTGAACTAATTCTTTTCTTGTTTCATTATCTGTAAGACGCAAATAATAACAAATATAAATAGCTAAAATTATTGAATATTTTTGTAAATCATATTCATTAAATTTTTTATATAATTTGAATTCTTCATAATCTAATTGCTTATTTTCAAGTTTCTCAAGATCAACTTCTTTTTTTTTCATTAAATAATCAAAGAAGAATTCATAAAAAATATTAAATCTTCTGATATCTCTTAAAGAAACTGAAGATATATCATTTTTTTTTCTTATAAAATTTTGAGCACTTACAATTAAATCTTTTGCCAATGTATGAAGTTTTTTAAAATCTTCATCTTCTTCTACTTCTTTATTAATATTTTCTTCCTTTTTATTTTTAATATATATTTTATACATTGAATCATAAATAATTTTTTCTATATATTTTTTTTCATCTTCATTTTCTAATTTTCCAAAATTAAATACGAAATTTAATAAGGAATGGGGTAAAGGATTAACTGTATAAACTAAAGTATTATTTGCTGATTTTTTCATTCTTTCAATTTCATTTATATTTAAATTTTTTAATTCTTTATGAGCTTGATTAACATTTAATCCAGCTTTTACATTTGCTTTCTGCCCTTGTCTATAAGGATTGCAAGCAGCAATAAAAACTATGCTAGAGGGAAGTGGTTTTCCCTGATAAGTATGTTTACACATTAGTTCACTTATTAAACCCATTGATTTACATGTATTTATTTCATCTAAAAATACCCATAATTTTTTTGGGACATAAACGAAACCTTTTTTATCATGTTTTCTTTTTTCTTTTTTATTTATTTTATCTATTTCTTTTGCTTTTTTAATAACCTTTTTTTTTAGGAATTTAATAATATCTTTATCATTTATACCTGCATGAATATTTAATGTTTTCATTTTTTTGCTTGAACCATTATTAAGTAATTCTGATAATTTTCTAATTAATGATGTTTTCCCACAACCAGTTTCTCCCATCATTATTACTGGAATATTAGCTCTAATTCTTAATAATATTAAAACCATTTTAAAGAAATTATCTGGAGTAAATACATAATTTTTTGTTATTTCTTCTATAGATTTTAATTCTATTTTTTCTTCTTCTTTTTCTTCTTTTTCTTCTTTTTCTTTTTCTTCTTTTTCTTCTTTTTCTTTTTCTTCTTCTTCTTCTTTTTCTTCTTCTTCTTTTTCTTCTTCTTCTTTTTCTTCTTCTTCTTTTTCTTCTTCTTCTTCTTCATAGTCTTCATCATTATTGTCTTTATTATCATCATCATTTTCTTCTTCATTTTTATTATTTTCTTTTTTCATTTCTAATAATTTTTTTTCATTTTCAGTTTGATTAACAGGATTTTTTATATTTAAAATTTCTTTTAAATCTTTTAGGAAATCTATATTTTTAAAATTGTTATAATCATTTAATTCAACCTTTTTTTTTTCATAATTATTGCAATTTTTCAATTCTTTTAAATCAATATATTCTTTATCAGTTTTGCTTTTATTTGTTATAATGCTGAATGTTTCCACATTTCCTTCGTGGAAAAAAACTAATGATGGATCAACATCTTTAAAAGATATTTGTTTTTTGTTATTTTCCTTAGCTAATTGTTCCATTCCTAATATATTATCTTTATTTTCATCATAAATCCCAAATAATGAATTATGTGTCATTTGTTGACTTTTAGCTATATTTGTAAATACTCCTTCAGTAAAATGTCTTGTGAGTAAAATAAAACTTTTTATTGTAAAACTTCTTATGTTTTTCCCTTGAATAAAAGGATTTCCTTTAAGAATATCTGCAAGAAAGTAATTATTTCTGCTGAATTTTTTAAATTGAACCGCTAAAACATCAATAAAAGATGAAATTTGATAATAATTTGGTTCTGCTATATTTATTTGCTCAAAAATTAATTTTTGGCATTCTTCTTGGCTTAAAATTTTGGCCTCTACTGTTGTTTCATTTTTTAAAATAGCTTTATCAGAGATAGTATCAAAATATAAATCAGTACTTTCTATTTGATTTTCTTTCAGAGCTTTTAGATAATTTGCAACAACTTGAACATTAGAAGTAATATCATTTGGAACAATTAAAGGTTTTAATTTTTTGATAGATAGTTTTTGGGAAGGGAATAAAGTTAATATAGGGAATTTTTCTGTGAAATTAATAAATCCATTAGGAATTTCAATTTTAATTTCAACTCCTTTCGATAAATAAAAAATATCTTCATTTCTACCATAAAGTTTTGTTATTAAAATGGAAAAAAGAAATTCCATCATTAAATCTGTTTCATCAGTATCATAGAGATCTAAATGAATAACAGAATTTGTAGGAATTTTTAAGTTTTGTAATCTTTTTATTATATCTTCTCGGTTAAAAACTCCTCCTAAAGGAAAATGTATATAATTTTTATTTAATTTTTTTATTTCTAATTTAATTTGGGTCGATTTTCCTACTCCAGATATATCAGATGAAATAATTTCTACTTTTGATTGATCAATTTGTAGGTTTTTAAAATCATCTTTATTAAGAACTAATTTTTTTATATTCTTCACTAATTCTAAACTTTTATAAATATCACTAGCTCTATCAGTAGAAAGAATAATTAAGAAAGATATCATATTTTCATAATTTTCTACAAATAATTTGTTTAATATTTCAATTAATTTACTTTTTCTTTCATTTTCCAATAATTCAACACCCCCAAGAATAAAACATGAATTATATTCACATAGAATTGATCTATATAAAAAGGCAGTTAATTCTTCTGAAGAAGTTTCCCTATTACATAATAATATATTTTGGGCCATTGGAGTATTATTTGTAAAATATTTGTATATTTGAAATATATTTTTTTCTAATTTTTCACAATTATATAAATAAACTCCTTTATATATCAAATTATTATTTTTTACATTTATTAAACTTTGCTTATAAATTTTTTCAAAATTTAAATTATTTTTGTTTAAAATTTCTTTTAAATATTTTTCACAATTATTAATCATATCATCATAAACATTATTATTTGAAACATAATTAAATTTGATTACTTTTTTATTAATTAAATTATTAGTTAAATACATTAAAAAAGGAGATATTCTTTCTTCTTTTTCTTTTCTTTTTAAAGAATTAATAATTAAATTGAATTGTCTTCCATAAATAAATCTTATTAAAGGTTTATTTTTATAACCATTTAATTGAGTTTCCTTTAATTTATTTAATATGGATTGAAGAGATAAATTACAAGAAATATAAGAATGCTCATTCTTTAATCCTTTTACATTGAATTTTGATTCATAATTATTTATAACTATTTTAATTTCAATAATTTCTGGATATCCAGATATATAAATTTTTTTAATTGAATCATAAATTTTATTTATTTCTGAAACTCTTTCAACAAATTTTCTATAGTTTTTAATCATATTATTTTCTTCTTCATCATTTTTTACCTTTTTTGTCAATTGAGCTCTATCTCTTAATTCAATAAGAGTATCCATTTTTATTTCTACTTCGTTTTCATTTTTATTATCTTTATTTTCTTTGTCATTTTCTTCATAATAGATTCCTTTAAAGAAATCTATTTCGTTTTTTATTACAAAAATTGATTTTTTACATAAGTATTCTATTTTCCTTTTTGAGGTTTGTGATTTATCAAGACCAGTATCATATTGATTTTTTAATTCTATATAATTATTTAAATATTTTGTAAAATATAATTCTATACCTTTATTTTTTTCAACTTCATCTTTAAATAATATAATTATTTCTTTGTCTAGTTTTTTTTTAAGATTATCTTTATCCCCTAGTTTCATCCTGAATTCTATACATTTTTCAAGATCTAAAACATCATTAGGATTTAAAAATGCATTATCGGTCTCTCCAACTATTTCTTGTAAAGAACTAATATCATCTTTATTTAAATTTAAAATAAAATCAATAGCCTCTGGTTGCTTTTTTAATGATAATAGAATGTTTAAATAATTATCTTTTTTATCTTTATCATTTAATATTTTTATATCTATTTTTTCTTTTTCCAATTCTTTAATTGAATTTTCTATAGTTTGTTCTTCATTGATATCATCGTTCTTTTCTAAATCTTCTATTATTTTTTGAATTTTTTTCCAAAACTCTCCATGAATTAATTTTAATTTTTCTATGAAAATTGAAATTGCAATTGCAACTTTATATACATCTTCTTTTTTAGATAATATTATCATGCTTTTAATTATTTCTTTTTTATCATATTTTGATTTATTTATGTCATTTTCAAAAATCTTTATTAAAAGTTCAACTTGTTCATTAATTTCTTCTTCTTTCTTTTCTTTTATAGTTTCCAGGCAAATTTTTAAATGATCTTGTTCCAAATTTTTAAGTCCTTTTTCACTAAAAATTTTTTGTAAACTTTTAAATATTTTTTCAGTTTCATTAATACATTCTTTATCCTTTTCATTATATTTTTTTTTACAGGATTTAAAAATAGTCTGAAAAAATGCACTTTTCCTTTTATCCAAACGATTTTTAGCTTCATTCATATATTTTGATTTAAAATCATCAATTTCTTTATTATATTTTTCATAAATATTTAATTTACCATTCTTAATTTCATCTATAATTTTTTTTATTTTTTCAATATCTTCACTTTTTTCATTATAGTAGAATTCTATGAGGTCTTCATTTATTAAATTTAAATCATCAAGAGTTTCATTTATTTTTGAATAATAATTATCTATTTTATCTTTATAATTTTTATTATTTTGCTCTTTATTTAATGCTATTAATTTCAGCCTATCATATAATATATTATTTTTATGTTCTTTTTCAGCTTCATTATAAAATTTACTTATATCTTTATATAAAATTTCTCCATTTTTTATATTATTTTCTATCTCTTTTATTGTGGTTTTAATATTTTTTACATAAGATGTATTTTCATATTCATTTTTTTCAATATATTCTTTATCTAGTAATCCTTTAAATAATAGTAAATTATCATTTTCTTCTAATTCTAAAAAGTTTTCTTTTTGAATATTGTAGGAAGTTATATTTTCTAAAATATTTTTTGATAGTTCTGGGCAATTTTCAATGAGATATATTAAAGATTTTGGGTTTTTATTAATATCATTTTTAGTAAAAAATTCAGTAATAATATATTTAGTATTAGAAGTAATTAAATCATTATGAAGAGACATCAATTTTATATATATTTCATTAATTTTATCAACATTTAGAATTTTATGTAAATGTGATGTCAAAAAGTCTTCAATATTTGCTTTTTGTTTGTCTGAATAAAATATTAATTTTATTAAATCTTCATTATAATTAATTGGATTTTGAGAAGCTTTTATTAATTCTTCGAATCTTGTTTGCATTGCAATTAGGGAGTAATTATTAAAATCTTCTTGATTATTAGTTTTGCCTATATCAAATAATTTAAATAATATTTTAAAATTGGCCAAATCATTAATAAAATTTGAAACTTTTGGTAAAAATCCTGCTACATATTGCTCATCAAAAATTTTACTCCAATCAAATTTTTTCCATTCTGAATAAAATTCATCATTAAATGAGCCAACATCTAATCCATTTAATATATCTAGAGGACGATAAACTTTCTTCACATAATTTGAATCATTATAATAAGCATCTCTACTAATGAAATTTAATATTTCAATATTTTTCATTTTATGTTCTTTTGAAAGTTTTAATCCTGTATCATGAATAATTTTATTAAGGTCTTTTACTTGAACTTCAAATTTTTTATTATTCTTAGATTTCATGAAATCAATTAAATCTTTTACATATATTAAAGAATTGACATTTACTCCATCGAAATGTGAAATATATTTATCACATAATGTTGGTTTAAAATTGATAAATATATTATTTAAAGTTTCTTTTTGTTTGTTATATAAAAGTATATATTTTTCATATATTTCCTTCATATTATCATTTCCTTGAGTAGAAACCATTGATTCAATATCAATTGAAGGTTTTTTTTTAGCATCAAGTTCAGATTTATAAAATTCACAAATTTTTTTAAAATGAGAATCAACTAAAATAGTTTCAATTAATTCTAAAACACCAGTACAATACTTTAATGAATCCACCATTTGCTCATAATTTTTTGATTCATTTATAAATAAATCCCTATATCCTATTAATGCTTTATTCATATATAATATCAATTTTTCATTATTTATAATATCTTTCATTCTCTCTTTGTGAAAAATATAATTAAAAAATAAAATTATTCCAACTAAATATGTACCATATTCATCTCTTTTATTTTCTTCAATTTTATCCAAAACTTGACCAGGATTATTTTCAAATCTTTTTAGCGTGTTACTTATTTGCTTTAACTTTTTTTCTGGCAATTCTCCTATTTTTCCGATTTTATCCTTTCTAAACATTATTAATAATCTTTTAACATATTTAGTAGAAAAACATTCCAAAAAAATCATTAAATAAAAAGAAAATTCATATTGTTTTCCTATTAAATTTTGTTGTTGAGTAGAAAAAATGAAATATTCATTTTCAGGTGAATTTTGTACTTTTTTTAATGTCTTTCTTAAAAAACTTACATAAATTTCAAATATTTGAATATAATTTAAATCAATAGATTTAGGTGATTGAACATTTTTGACTTTTTCAAATTTGAAACCATAAAGAAAAAGATCTCTTTCAAAATCTTTAATATTTATATTAAATTCAGATTTGTAACCTTTATCTCCTTCAATTTTAATTTTAATATCTATTTTCTTGTCTTTAATCTTTTTAGTATACACTTTAAAACAATAAATAGTGTATTTATAATTAGGCTCTGATTCAACAGTATTTGTTAAAGCAGTATTTAATTCACCTGCTTCATTATAATTTTCGGATAGACTAATACTAACTGTTTCAGTTTGAATATGATTTTCTATAAAATACACATTTATAAAATCTCTTTGGGGATTTTCTTCTTTTTCTTTTTTCTGATTGCTCATTTTTATGTATTTTTAATTTTTTAATTTGCTATATAGATTAAAAATTTAGATATATTTTTTAGAAA
>JAEEGK010021790.1_pt1 | contig 13518 bp, 6 predicted proteins | sample 8958771 | NCBI WGS metagenome assembly JAEEGK01 (sample SAMN16246547, study PRJNA631951) | gut metagenome | biome: gut microbiome; feature: rumen; material: SC-attached | host: Bos | place: Iran: Karaj | collected 2018-10 | reverse complement strand
TCTAAATCTTTTTTATATATATTTATAATTTCATTTATACAAGAATTTAAAATTTTTTTTTCATTTTCTTCATTTGAATTTTGTATTTTATTAAAATTGTGTATATCATTTTTTTTTTCTTTATATCTTTGTAAATTATGATAATTTTGTTTTAAAGAATACTCTTTTTTATTTGAAAAAGGTAAATAATTTTGAAAAAATTTAAAATCAATATTATTTTTTAATTTTTCATTTGATAAAGAAGTTAATCTAATATATAATTCTTTAGAATTTTTATCTACTTCATTTATTCTATTTTCTTCTTTTTTTTCATTTTCATAATCTTTCAATATTATTTTACTTACTTCTTTATCAATTTCATTAAGTCTTTCTTTATAATTTTCATTTTTTATTTTTATTTTATTTCTTACTTTTTTTATTTTATCAAAAGATAAATTAATTTTTAAATTTCTTTTTTCTAACATTAAACTTTTTTTTTTATTATATTTTGGAATTAATTTTTTTGTTTTCATAAAATATTCTTCTTCATTAATTTTATCAACTAATTTTTTTCCTTTCAAAAATTTCATATTATTAAATTTAGAAATTTCTTTGATAAAATAATTAGAATCTCTCATTATATAATCTCTTTCTTTTTCATCAAAATATTTTTCAAAATCTAATCTTTCTAAAAATTCAGTATTTCTTTTTATTTTTTCTATATCTGTTATCATTTTTATTCTTGAATGTCCTTCAAAATCAGAATTAAATCTAAAATGTTTATGAAAATTTACTTTTTGTTTTAAAAAAGTTTCTCCATTAAAATATTCCATTATTTTCATATTAAAAAAATTTGCTTTTAATATAAAATTTTCACAAAATTTTGAATAATGATTTTTTATTAATTTTTGAAATTTTTGTTTTAAATATAATATTTCATTTGTTTTTTTATATTCTTCTTTTTGTTTCTTTTCTTGTTTTTCCTTTATTTTTTTTAATTTTAAATAATTCTTTTCCTTTTCTTTTAAGTCTTTTTCTAAATTTAATATTTTCTTTTCAAAAATATTACTTTTATTAGTTTGAGTTATTTGTAATTTTTCTTCAAAAGACATTTTTGGACAAAAAGTTTTATTTTGTGATAATGAATATAAATAATTTGTAGAATTAGGACTTAAAGAAAGAGACTTTAATTTTCCTTTTTTTTTATTATTATTTTTATAATTTAAATAAGTTGAATATGGATTTTTATTTTCAAATAAAATTTTGTCTTTTTTTATATTTGTTAATTCCATTTTCAAATTAATTAATTTCCATATAAATAATTTGAAATATTTATAATTTATAATAATTATAAATAGATATTTATTCTATATTCAAATAAAATTACAATATTATATATCAAACTTTTAAAATTTAATTGATAAATTATTAAAATTAATATAAGTAAAATAAAATATCCTATTAAAAATATATTATTTCACAAAAAAAATTATATTTTCTGAAATTGATAATAAATTAAATTAATACTTTTACAAACAATTAAATTTAATTTTTATTTAAATATTGAAAAAAAATTTATTATACTTTAAAAAATAAATTCAAAAGAAAAACAAATTAAATAAATTATTTTTTTTAATTAACAAAATTCTTTAATTTTTTATTGGTTTAGGATTTAAAATTCCATAATTTTCATCATCATCATCATTTGTTTTATTACTTTTTTTCTTTCTCTTTCCTTTTCTTTTCTTTTTTCCTTTTCTTTTCTTTTTTTTCTTTTCTTCTTCATTAATAGTTTGATTTAAATTATTTTTTTTACCTTTTTTTTTTTTTAATTGTTTTTCCATATTTTCTTCTTCAATTTCAATTTTTCTTCTTTTAATAATTTCATTCATTAATTCTTGATTTTTAATTTTATTTTTTTTCAAAATTGTTCTACAAGGACCAGGATATTTTTTACATATTTCTTCAAAATAATCACATTTCATTGCAAATTTCCACCATTCACCCGATTTATAATTTCTTAATTTTTTCCAAACTTTTTTAACACAATGTAAAATTGTTGGATTTTCATAAGCATCTAAAATTTCTTTCCAAGTATATTGATATTTAGAACGTGAACCTAAAATTTTTTGTTTTTTTCTAAGAATTTTTTTATTTCTATAATTAAAAATACCATATTTTGGTTCTAATATTCCAATTTTATCAAAACTAATACAATTAATAACAGTTTGATCATGTTTTCTTAATTTTTTATTATATTTTTCTATAAATCTTTCATATTTATCAACCATATTTTCTTTTCTTAAATTTTTTAAATTTATTAATAAAACACCAGAACAAATATTATGATCATTTTCTTTTGTAATATGATCTAATTGATTAGGAATATCTAAAAATCCTCTATAATTTAAATTATCCATATCTAAATCATACATTTCTTTTAAATCTTTAAATGTTATTGTATCACCATCAAGCCAAATTATTCTATCTATAAAAGGTAATAAAGTTGAAAGTGATAATCTATAATATGCAGGAGTTTTAATATGTCTATCTTTTTTAGCTTTTTTAAATTTTTTTTGCATATCTATTAAATTTACTGTTGTTGAATATTTATATTTTTTATTAAAACTTAGTAATTTTTCTTTATTTGATAATTCAAAATTTCCAGGATGCATTATATAAAAATCATATTTTGTTGTTTTATTTCTTGTTTCTAATATTGAAGTCATTGATACTAATGTTGGATAAAGATATCTATCATCAAGTGCCATTGTTATTGCAATTATATTATATGGATTTGAATATATAAAATTGAATTTAATAAATTTTTTATTTGGATTATTTTTACATTGTTTTATTTGTCCTATTATATTTGGTTGTTCCATTATATCTAAAGTAAAATTTAATAATTCATTTTCATAATTTATTGAGAAACTTTTATCAAAGTCTATTTTTTTAAAATAAAAATCACTTTTATAATATTTTGGTATTTTATCTTTTAAATTACATTTAATAAATGCATCTTCTGAATTTGTTGGTCCAAATAAATCACAATTAAAAATTATTTTTTCTATTTCATTTAAATTTTCTGATTGAATATTTATGTCAAAAACATTTTCTTCTTTTAAATTTTCTGGAATTGATTGACCACTTATTATATTAAAATATAATGTTATATCATTATCTGAACATCCATATTCATCTATATTTTGTGTATAAATATTTTTTATATAAATTTGATATTGTGTTAATGATAATGAAATGAGTAATGATAAAATTACAAATTTCATTTAATTATGAATAATATATTTTTTAAATATTAATAAAAAGTATATATAATTAATTTAATAAAAGAAATTAATAAATAATCGACATCTAAAAATGCTTAAAAATAATTATTTTTAATTTTTAATAAATAAAATAATTTAATATATTATAAAATTGTTAATTTCATCCACTTATCTTTATTCTAAAAAAAGTATTTATATCTATATAATAATTGCATAATAAAATAATCTCAATCTAATTTCCTTATAATATAAATCTAAATATAAAACTTTAAAAAATTAAAAAATAATACTATAAAACATCATATAAAAAATCTTAACTCACCACAAAAAAAAAAAAAATTATTCCTCTTTTCTTAACTTATTATCTTTATAAAATTCATAAACTTTAAAATCAAATTTAAAATAACCATTAACACCAAATCCTCCAAGAACAATAATACATTCATCTTGAGAAATCATAACATGTTCACTAATTTCTAATATTTCATTATTATCATAAATAGGTTTAATATAAGTAAAACATTCTAAATCTAAAATCCAAAAATCATTTAATAATTTAATATTTTTTCCTCCATAAATACATAAAAAATTCATTTTTTCATAAAAACACATTGAACAATTAATTCTTGGTTCAGGTTCTTTACCAAAAGTTGGTATTTCTACAATATCAACTGGTTTAACTCCGATTCTAATTAACCATAATTTATTATTAAATTCAGTTTCTTTATTAATTCCTCCAAAAATGTAAACACCTTCAATTTTAATTTTATCAATTTTTCCTTTAGTTAAAATAATATCTTCTGGAATTTTATAAATTGTTAAATCTTTATGATATAAAATATTATTATTTTTTATTACTAAAGTACAAGAATGAAATGCAATTTTTGGAATTTTAATTAAACTTTTATATGATAAATTATTCCATTTAAATTTTAAACAATCTAAATACCAAATATCATTTAAATAATTATTATCATAATCAATTCCACCATGAATTAATAATGAAGAACCAATTGAACAAGCAATATGATTTTTTCTAAAAGGAATTTTTTTTGAATTATAACATTTTGGATATAAAAAAATTTCTTTTCTTGTATCAAAAATTACTATATTATCTTCAACTGGTTTAAAATTATTTTTTGGAAAAGTTCCTCCAAAAATAAAAAGATAATGTAAATAAGAAGTCATTGAATGACCATATCTTGGAATAGGAGAATTATCTTCATTTATTTTAAATTCTTCCCATTTAATTGTTATTTTATTATTAAAAATATTGTTAAAATTTACTTTTTTATTTTCTTTCTTTTTTTCTATTGTAAAATTACATTTCCAAATATCATTTAAAAATTTACTTTGTATTCCACCATATAAAAAAAGTGTATTATCTTCTAATTTACATAATGAAAATTCTCCTCTTGATAAAGGATGATGTAATGTTTCAATTATTTTTTTTTTAATTGATAATTGACTTAAAAAATCTTCTCTTGATAAAATTTTTGTCTTATTTAATAAAGGTAATGTATCAGAAGTATTTAATCTTAATATTTTTTTAGTTTTTGATTCTTTTATTTCATTATTTGAATTTGATATTTTTGATATTAAAATTTTTGGCATTGATTTTATTAATAATTCTTTTTTATGAATGTCATTTATTATTTTTGAATATGAATTATATTGAATTTCCATTCTTAAATTATTTAAAATATTATAAATTTGATTATTAAAATTTAAAATGTGTTGTGAATTAAATGGATTTGTGTATATTTCATTTTTAACTGAATGTGTAGTTACACTTTTATTTTTTTTATGATTTGTTTTAAAAAAACTTTGAATTGATATTTTTTGTTCGTCATTTAAATTATTATGAAAAGAATATTTTGTATTTATTTCTTTTTGATCATATGGATTTTCTGTTATATATCTTGATGATATAAATTCATCATCTTTTAATGTTAATCCTTCTATTTTATTTTTTTTATTATTTTGATTTTTAAATGCTTTTAATTTTAATGATTCAAAAGAAGTTAATGTTTTTAAAAGAGTATTTGATTTTGTTAATACTGAATGTGGTAATTGAAAATCCATTGTTTTTAATAAAAGATTATTTCTTTTTGTTATTGGAGGTGAATGATAAAAATTTATTTTTCTTCTCATTTTATTAATTTTTATTTTTTTAAATAAAATATTGTTTTTTTTCAAAAAAAAAAAATTAAAAAAAAAAACAAAATTAGAAGTATTAAAAAAAAAATAAATAAAAAATATAAAATAAATGACTTCAAAAGCTTCTGCAAACAATGTAAAAAAATATGTAAAAATTGCAAGAGAACAAGCATTAATAGGTTTTTATCAAAATTCAATTAATTTTTATTCAATATCTTTAGATTTAATAAAACAAAGAATTAAAGATTTAACAACAAAAGATTTAAAAGAAATTTGGTTAAAATTTCAAAAAGAAATAATAAAAGAAATGAAAATAATGCAAGATATGTTAAAATTAAGTAATGGATTAACAAATGCAAAATTTGATTTTTCAAATGATTATTCTGATGATATTTCAAAAAGAAGATTAGAACAACAACCACTTGAAAATTTTATATTTCAAAATCCAGATAAAAGAAAAATTAATCAAAGTATAAAAAATTCATATACATATGGTGGAAATAAAAAAAAACCTCAAAAAAAACAATATACAAATTTTCATCCAAATCAAATTAATGAATGGAAAAATGATGATTTTAATTTAATAGAATGGAGAAAAAATCAAAATAATCCTCAAACACCATCAGATATAAATTCAAAAGATACTGATACAACATTAAATCCACTTGAACAATTTGATTTAAGTAAAAGTAACATAGGTGATACATCATTAAATACTTCAGCAGTATCAACAGTAAATAAATCATTTCTAAGACAAATAAATCGTTTTACTAGAGAACATAATCGAAAAAATAAAACTCAAATACCAGAAACAATAATAGAAGATGATTGGGAAGAACGTCCAATTCATCCTACAAATACAGATATTTATATGAGAGCTGATGGAACTATTCCATTTCCAAAACCATATAAATCAAATAATTATAATAATAATAATGAAGGTTATCATTATCAAAGAAGTTATAATCCAATGGCTCTTATTAATGATGTTCTTGCTTCTTATGGTGATCCAATGGGTGAATTACAAAGTGAAGAAACTGAACCTTTTTATTATAGAAATCCTGAATATGATAATATACAATCAAGATATATGAATTATGATAAAGGAAAAAAACCTAAAAATTATCATGAAGATAAAGTTAGTAAGAAATTAGCACAAAAGAATAGAAGTAAGAGTTTAATTAATACTAGTAATAGAGGAAATAAAAATAAAAATAATAATAATGATAATCAAGTTAAAAGAAGTCCTTTTCTTATGGCAAGATATCCTAATTCAAATGGTGATGGTCCTGATACACAATTAATAGAAATGTTAGAACAAGAAGTTGTTGAAACTAATCCAAATGTATCTTTTGATGATATTGCAGATTTAGAAAATGCAAAAAAAACTTTACAAGAAACAGTATTTCTTCCTTTAATAATACCAGATTTTTTTAAAGGAATTAGAAGAGCTTGGAAAGGTGTTTTATTATATGGTCCACCAGGAACTGGTAAAACACTTTTAGCAAAAGCTCTTGCAACTCAAGGTAAAACTACATTTTTTAATTTGCATTCATCATCCTTTGCTAGTAAATGGAGAGGAGAAAGTGAAAAATTAGTAAGAATTGTATTTGAAATGGCAAAATTTTATGCACCAACTACAATATTTATTGATGAAGTAGATGCACTTTGTAGTAAAAGAGGTGAAGGAAATGAAGGAGAAGCTTCAAGAAGAGTAAAAGCTGAAATGCTTGTTCAAATGGATGGAATTGGAAGTGAATCAAAAGAAGATGAGAAAGGGAATAAAGATAAAGATAAACCTAAATTAATTACTGTTATTGGTGCTACAAATAGACCTTGGGATTTAGATGATGCTATTAGAAGAAGATTTGAAAAGAGAATTTATATTCCTTTACCAACTGCTGTTGGAAGAGAAGAGTTGTTTAAAATTAATACTAAAGGAATTAAATTAGGAAATGATTTTGATGTTAAGAAATTAGTTAAGTTAAGTGATGGTTATTCTGGTGCTGATATTGCTAATGTTTGTAGAGAAGCTGCTTTTATGCCTATGAGAAAAAATTGGGATATGAATAAAGGAATGAAATTAGAAGATATTGTTAAAAATACTAATTTTAAAGAAAATTTAAATGTTGCTATTATGATGAATGATTTCTTACAAGCTTTGAAAAATATTTCTAAAAGTGTTAGTAATAATGATTTGAAAGAATATGATAATTGGACAAAAGAATTTAAAAGTGTTTAAATATTATATTTTGGTTTTTATTTATATATTTATTTTATTATTTTAATAAAAATATATAATTATATATAACTTTTTATTATTATTTATATTATTCTGAATCATATATAGTTAAAATACTATAAGAAATTTCACCAATAATACATCCTCCTTTTGGATTATAAATTTCAATTTGAAATTGATTATGTTTCTTATTGAAATTTTCATATAAATAAGAATTTAAATTAGAAAGAGTAAATTGAATACTTACATCTTCAACTCCATCTCCAAAAGTAACAATTCCACTTTTAAATGATTCATATCCTAAATTATTAAGAAGTCTATCAAATTTTTCATAAATATAATTAAGAGGACTAATCTCATAATTAACAGTACATTCCCCATCACTTCCATAATATCTATTCAAATTTATTTCATAACTAACTAAATCACTTGAGTCAACAACATCATATTTTTTTTGTTCAATTTCAATCATTCCTCCATAAACACATTTTCCATCTTTCATCATATAAGGATATAAACACTCATAACATTCACTTAAATCTCCTTTCAAACAATTATCAATAACTTCACTAATTTTAACACAATTACCATCATTTACAACATAACCTTCATCACATAAATTACAAGTTCTATTATTACTATCACATTCTATACACTTTTGATGTATTCCTTTACAATTCTTTCCTAAATTTTCAAAACAATTCCCATCATCATCACAATAATCACAATTACTATCACAAATTTTAATCTCACATAATCTTCCAGTATAACCACTATCACAAATACATTTATCTCCACTTGCTTCACTTCCATGAACACATAAAGGATGACTAACAATATCTTCACAAGAATCTCCTTTATATCCATAATAACATTCACATAATTCAGGTTCAACACAAACACCATAAACACAATTACTACAAATAGGAATATTACATCCATCACCTTTATAATTACTATCACATATACAAGTATCTTTATCAGTACAAGTACCATGAACACATTTACTACAAATAGGAGTATCACAATATATTCCTCCATAACCATCTTCACATTGACAACATTGTCCTCTTCCTTTTTGTGAATTTTCTCTAAAACATTGTCTAAAATATTCTAAACAACTAGTATATTTAACAGTATAGGAATTAGTACTAGAATCCCAAACATATCTACTAGTTTGTTTTGAAGAACAACTCTCATAAGTATCACCATTAAGTAAAACAACACTACAACAAGGATTTTCTGTACATTGAATTTGATTTAATCCACAACCAGGATAATGATAACTAGGATTAGAAGTAAAATGAATAATAGTTTTATCAGGATCTTTCCCACAATAAATATCAGTAGTATTTTCATTTCCTTGAGAAAAAGTATCTCCTGAACAACCTTTAACAGCTAATTTAACATATTCATCATTTGAGTAACATTCACTCATATTTGTTGCACAAGTTCCATGAACACATTTATAACATGTTGTACTTGTTGATAGACAATTATATGTATTTTCACCACAACGACATGATGATGATGAAAGAGAGTGAGATTCACAATATGAAAGACATGATCCTCTACAACAATCACCTCCGTCAAAGAAACAATCTGCATTGTTATTTATTGAATCACATAACATATCTCCTATTTGAGATGTTGAACAAACTGTTGTTGTATTTTCATCTGTTATATTGTCTGAAATATTTGTTTTTGAACCATCTACAAAGGTTATTTGACGGGATTCTGTGTCTGCTGGAAATTGACGATTTTTATAAAAGACATATTGGTATTGGAGAAAAAGAGGAAGGAGAAAAAGAAAAAATAAAAGTATTGACATTATTTATTTTTTAAAGAAAAAAATTAGAAAATAAAAAAAAGAAATTTAAATTTAGAAAAGTTAATTTTTTTTAATTTTTATTTTTATTTTATTTTATTTTAAAATCAATTTTATTAATTTCATACAATTTAATTTAAATAAAAATTTTTTTTTTTTAAAAATAATTTTAATTAAAATGTTTTTTATAAATGAAAAGAGAAATATTTTTAGATAATGGGATTAATATTCCAAAAAATAAATTAAAAATGCTTAAAACAGATCTTATTTTTCATACAGCTAAACCAACATTTATAACAAAAGTAGATAGTTTTTTAGATTCAAATATTCCTCCTAGATTTAATCAAATTGATGAAAAAAGAGAAATAAAATATTTAACAAAATATTTAAAAGAACATCATTTTGGTAAAACAATAATAGAAAAACCACCATTATATTTATTTACATCAGTCTTAGCAAAAGGATTTAAACCAAATCCATATAGATCAACAACATATCAAAGTTTTAATAAAAGTATAAATCGAAGTCAAGTAAGTTTTTATTATTTAAATCAAAAAAATAAAAAAGTATTTTCACCAAAAACAGAAAAAAAAAAAATAAAAAAAAAATTATTTATAAAAGAAAGATTACATAAAGCAGGATTTATACCAAAAAAAACATATAACTCAGAAGAAAAAGATAAAGTTAAAAATGTAATTTCAAAAGAAATTCCAATTGAAAAATATTTAAAAGAAGATTTTAAACCAATAATGAATAAAATAATTCATGCATATAGTAAATCAAAAACAGAACTTAATAAAGAAATTAAATTATTATTTAACATACCAGAAAATATTATTCCAGTAAATGAATTATCAGAAAAAAATAGATTAAGATCAAAATATATAAAATTATTTCCAAAAGAAAAAAAAGATTATACACCAAAAAAAGCTTTATTTAATTTAAAAAGAATAAAATTAGATTATGGAATTGATGATGAAAGTATGAAAAAATTCAAACCAATAAATAAGAAAAAATTCATAAAAAAAGAAATACCAAAAAAAGAAAAAATACATAAATGGAAAAAAGCAATAATAACTTCATCAATTCAATTAAGAAAATTAAATATAGAAAATTTACCAATAGAATATTATGAATTAAATTCTCATCCTTACTTAGATTCAGATTCAAAAGAATATTTTGAATCACTTAAAAGTAATGATTTAGATACTTTTATAAATTTAACATTTAAAAATAAATTATTATTATTAAATCATGATTATTCACATGAAACAGTTTTACATATAATGGCAAAAAGAAATATTTTTTTATTTATATCTTTTGCAATTAGAAATGGAGGAAATCCAAATAGTAAAAATTATATTGGAAGAACTCCTTTACATTTAGCTTGTGAAAATTTTCATAAAGAAAGTATTTTAGTTTTATTATATGAAATGGCTGATCCTTTTGTTAAAGATATTTATGGTAAAACTCCTTTTGATATATGGAATAAAGAAAATGAAAATGCTAATGAATATATTTTTAGAACTCAAACAATTAAAAGATATCTTATTTTAGATTCTATTCATAGATTTTCTCTTAAAAAATATTCTGAATATATGAAAATTGGTTTGAAACATTTATGGAATTATGATTTACATTTAAATTTTAATCCCAGTCGTTTTGGTATTTTTGAAAAATAAATATTAGGGAAATAATATTATTTTTTTTTTTAACTTAATTTAATTTATAAATAAATCAATAATTATTTAATTAATTAATTAACTAATTATTTAAATATTTATTTAAATAAATATTTATTTATTTTACGTAATGGATTATTGGTTAATTAGTTTAACTATTGAATCAATATTATGTTTATTATTCTCAATAGCATTATATTTTTATTTTGTAAGAAGAGATACAAATATTTCAGTTACATTAGGTTCAATAACTGTTTGGTTTTTAACATTTGTATTAATTGTTTTTATTCCATATGATATTTATTTTTTTAATTATTGTGAGAAAAATGGTTTAATATGTAATAATACAATGATAATTTATAAATCTAATAATAAAACTGTGAATAATACTTCAGAAATTGATGTTGATTATATTAAAAATGGAATAAAAATTTTAAATATTTTATATGCAATTAATTATTGGTTAATATTTATCCTTTCATGGTTAATTATTCCAATTATTAAATCTTATAATTCTTCAGGATATTTTATTCATAGTGAAAAATTAAAAAATGCAATTAAAGAAAATATATTATTTTTTATCATTTTAATTGTTGTTGCAATAATTGGATATATTGCAATATGTATTTTATTTGGAACTTTTATTAATCCTTTATATTTAAAAAATATAAGTATAGGATTAACTTTAAGTTGGGGTTTAATACAAGTTTTTTTCTTTTTAGGTTATAGTTTAGTTAAATTACCAAAAAATTTATTAACACATTATAAATATAAAAATGAAAAAAGATTTTTAGAATGGGAAATACAAGATTTAAGAGAATATATGAAAGAAATTATTGTTACTGATTTAGTAAAATTATCATTAGAATTAAAAAAAACTGAATATGAATTTGAAAAAAATGATAAAAATTTTCCTTTATATGATTATAAACAATATTTTATTAAAGTAAAAACTAAATTTGATTCAAATAAACCTAAACGTTTAGAAATTATTGAAAGAGGATTTAATGATAGTGAAATAGATTATGCAAAAAATATGGAAGAATTAGCACTTCTTCATCAAAATGTTAAAAGTAAATTAATAGATTATGAAAGAGGAATGTTTTTAATGACAAAAAAATATAAAAAATGGGTTTTAATTCTTTCAATATTAACGTTAAAAAATAAAATTAAAGATGAAATATCAATAAATTTTGAATTAGAAAAAGGAATTAAATACTTTGAATTAACAAAAACAAAACAAATATATTATATTTATATAAAACCAATTTATAAAGTTTCATTTGCATTAATTTGTATTTTATTAGAAATAATAACATTATATGGAGAAATATTCTCATCAATTGATGAAACATTTTTTTCAATAATGGGAAATTTAATTACATTAACAAATAATATTGTCTTAGTACATTTTATTACTTTAATTCAAATTTCTTTTTTATTTTATCTTTGTTTATATACAATTTTTAAAATGAAAGTTTCATTTCTTTGTCAAATGTATGGAAATAGACAAACTGATTCAAATTCAGTTCTTTTTGTTTGTAATATGATGGCAAGAATAGGATTTCCAATTTGTATTAATTTTTGTCAAATTACAGGATTAACTAATTTAATTATAAGTAAAAATTATGGTACTGGAACTATGAAAAGTGATGATATATATGATGGTTTAAATGAAGCTGAAGCAATTTATAAAGGAATTATTCAATTTTTTCCACTTATATTAATTTTATTATCTATTTTAAATATTTTTAATATTTTTAGTAAAATTGGTGATTGTATGGGATTTAATAGTTTTGAAATTAAAAATGAAGATACAGAAATTAATATAATTGAAGGTAAAAATATTTTAGAAACTCTATTTCAAAAATATGGTTTAGATTCAAAAATCGAAAATGATTATTTAGAAAAAATAATATTCAATATTAAATAAAATTATATAAATATAATTAACATAAATTTATATATTAAAAAAAATATTTCTTTTAAAAAAAACATATTTTTTTCTCAAATTAAAAATAGTTTAATAATAATATCTCTTCACAAGTTTTGAACTAGAGTTTTTAGAAAATTTTTAGAAAAGTGTAAAGAGGAAAATATTTAGATATAGAGACAGATGAATTAAATAATATTTTTAAAAAAGTTATAAAAAATCATATTATTGATTTATATTCAGATATAAATTAAAATCATGTTTTTTAAAAAATAGTAAAAATTTATCCTCTTGATAAGAATAATTTTATATTTTATAAATTATCTGAAAATTATGTTTTATAAAGATTATAAAAATATTGATAAAAAAAGTAGAAGTGCAGAAATAAAAAATTAACAATGAAA
>JAEEGK010021788.1_pt1 | contig 13519 bp, 9 predicted proteins | sample 8958771 | NCBI WGS metagenome assembly JAEEGK01 (sample SAMN16246547, study PRJNA631951) | gut metagenome | biome: gut microbiome; feature: rumen; material: SC-attached | host: Bos | place: Iran: Karaj | collected 2018-10 | reverse complement strand
TGGAACGCTTTACGAACGTATCCTTGACTTCCGGATTCATGATCAGGTCGGTATAACGCTGGCGGTAACGGAGGTCGGTGTTCGTCATGCCGTGGAATTTTTCGGGAAGAACCTGAAGGCTCTTAGAAAGAAGCGTAAGCTTCTCGGCATGGATCGAAATCTCACCGGTTTTCGTACGGAAGGCGTAGCCTTTGACGCCGAAGATATCGCCGATGTCGGACTTCTTGAAGTCCGCGTAGTCCTCTTCGCCGATGGCGTCTCTTGCGACATATACCTGGATGCTTCCCTTAAGGTCCTGAATGTTACAGAAGGAAGCCTTACCCATAACACGCTTGAAGAGCATGCGGCCGGCTACGGAAACGTTAATCGGCTGCGCGTCCATGATCGCGCGGTTTTCGTTGTAATAGTTGTTGGTTGCCTCTCTTGCCGCAGCCTCGTCAAGTCCGGTAACATCCGGAGCGACACGGCCCGCAAGCAGCTTCTCCTCAAGCTCCGTATAGAGCTTCTTCACATCGTCGGTATGATGTGTCTGGTCATATTTCGTAATCTTGAAAGGATCCTTGCCGGCAGCCTGAAGGTCCGAGAGTTTCTGTCTCCGAATCTTCAAAAGCTCGCTGATATCCTCAACAGGTGTCTGGTTGTTCTGTTCTGCAACGATAGTCCCTCCGCGCATCCTCAGTTCGCAGCCTTGTGAATGCTCATAATCTTATAGGTAATCATTCCTGCAGGTGCTTCGATGGTGATCTTAGAGCCCTTCTTCGCGCCGATCATCTCGCGGCCTACCGGAGACTCGTTACTGATCTTACCCTTCAATGCGTTCGCCTCGGTAGATCCGACCAGCTTGTAAACCACCTGCTTGCCCGTTTCCGTGTTCTGCAGCTTAACTTCGCAGCCGATGTTCACGGTGTCAAGGTCGATTTCGTCTTCATCTACAACTTCCACGTTCTTCAGAAGTTCTTTAAGCTCTTCGATACGGGCTTCGATCTCTCTCTGCTCTTCCTTGGCTGCATCGTACTCGGCGTTCTCGGAAAGGTCGCCCTGCTCACGCGCTTCCTTGATCTTGTTCGCGATCTCTTTACGGCGTACGGTGCGAAGCTCATCAAGCTCTGCTTCCAGCTGTCTCAGTCCCTGCGAGGTAAGAATCTTCTTTTCAACAATTTTCTGTGCCATGATAGCCTCCGTGAAGTTCTTTCTGTCAGATTCGTCCGTCAGATTCGTCTGCCAAATTCATCTGCCAGATTCGTCTGCCAAATTTATCTGCCAGATTCGTCTGCAATATGTGACCGAATCGCATATACTCCGCAAGTATAGCCCAAACGGGGAGCCTTTGTCAATCTTTTTTATTATAGAAGAGTTATGAGGCGGGAAATCGCGGCTTGGCGGCGGAAATCACCGGGCGGAAGCGGGCATGCTTAGGGCGGAGGCGGGCAAGTTATGGACGGGAGGCGGGTGCGCCTGGGCCGGAGGCGGGCATGCTTCACCTTGGGCACGGCGGAAGATGCGTCATAGAGGCAAGAATTTCCGAATGGTACGGACCGGCGGCAGAACTGAATACTATCAGTCCGTACCGCTTTTTTCCAAAATAGCAAGGGTCGGAAGAATTTACGGACTAACAATCAAGGAATGGATTCCAGTCCGTACCTTTCTGCCCGGATGCAGCTTGCCCGGGTCGGACAGCGGACAAAAATGAGCACAAAATACGGACTATATAAAAAGTGAAAAGCTTCCGGTCCGTACGCCTTGGGAAAAGACCCTATCGGCAAGAAAGGCGCGTACGGACCAACGGTCCGGAATCAATTCATTCGTCCGTACCATTTTGGAAAACACCGGGCAAAACCTGTCTGCCAACCATCGCGGGCACCTCAGGACACCGCGGGGCACCATCATGGGGCAATTCAGGGCACCGCGGGGGCGCCGCAACCCCCATTCTCTCCCCATTCAGAAGCCAAAAGCAAAAGAAAGCAGGCGGTTTTCGCCGCCTGCTTCCGGGTATTGCAATAATTCCGATTCAATGCTATCCGGTTTCCTGCACTTCAGTTGCAAGAATACCGATTCCCTGCACTCCAATCGCCAAAACTTCCGCTTCCTTACAACCCCATCCCCTACATCTCAATTACGATGTCATTCTCCGCTTTGAGAATGTCGTCGCGGATCAGGATTCCGTCGATCTTCGTGCCGTTTACGGTTACGCTCTTAACGCCGTGTTCGCTGCCGTTTTGGTTATTAACGGTGACGTTAAGCACCTTGCCGCGGAATACCTTCCGCATCGTGTAATTCTTCCACGAGGACGGGATGGACGGGTCGATGACGATGCCGTCCGCCTCGGGGTTAAGGCCGAGGATACCTTCGGTCGTTCCGACCATGACGGTCGATGCGGTTCCGGTGAGCCAGTGCACATGCGCGCGGCCTGCGAACGGGCTGTCCTTGCCCTCTACGAACTGGCCGAATACATAAGGCTCGAGGTTCCGGATCTCAATGCGGTCGTTGTAGTTGGCGGGTGCCGCCTCGGACCAGTACTTGAAGGCCCGGTTGCCGTGTCCGAGCTTCGCTTCCGCGAGAATCAGCCAGCCCTGCGGCTGCGAGAAGATACCTGCATTCTCCTTTACGCACTTGTTGAAGCATACCATCAGCGCTCCGTCAAATGCATGGTTCTCGTAAGCGGGATACATTACCATCGCTCCGTAAGGCGTGTTCAGCTCGCGCTCTACGGAATCCATCGCGAGGTTCTGCTGCTCCTTCGTGCCGAAGTCGGCGATTACCGACCAGGACTGCGGGTTCAGCCACATCGAAGCCTCGGGATCCGTGCGCTTTCCGATGATCTCGCCGTCTTCCTTGTAACCGCGGATGTAGCGGTCCTCGTTCCAGCAATCCTTGAGGATCTCTTCCATCTTCGCGTTGACGGAATCGAGGTATGCGATGTAATCCGTGTCGTTCTTAAGAACAGCGTACTTTCTGAGGATCTTCACGGCATATACAAGCTGGAATGCGACAAATGTGCTCTCGCCCTTCTTCCCGAGCCGCACGCAGTCGTTCCAGTCGGCGTGAAGTCCCGCGGGCATTCCGTGGTTGCCGAGATTGTTCATTGAGAAATCGATCGCTCTCTTCAGGTGGTCGTAAACGGTACCCTTCTGCATGTCGTTCGCGTAGAAGATTTCTTCATCGAGGAATCCCACGTTGCCGCTTTCGGAGATGTACTTATATACGGTCGGGAACAGCCACAGCGCGTCGTCGGCGCGGTAAGAGGGGTGTCCGGTCTCCTTAACGTAGGAGGCGTCGTCCGGCGTATCCTCGTGGCCCGGGTTATGCGTATACTTTACAAGCGGAAGGCCTGCGCCGTTCGTTACCTGCGCGGAGAGCATGAACCGGATCTGGTCCACTGCCATCTCGGGAGCGAGGTGGATGATACCCTGGATGTCCTGTACGGTATCGCGGTAACCGAAGCCGTTTCTAAGACCGCAGTACTGGAAGGATGCGGCTCTGGACCAGGTAAATGTGATAAAGCAGTTGTAAGCGTTCCAGACGTTCACCATGTTGTTGAACGCCTCGTCCGGCGTATGTACCTGAAGGTTATTGAGTTTGCTGTGCCAGTAAGCCTTCAGCTCTTCGATTTCCTTCTCGACTACGCCGTCCTTCTCGTACTTCGCGATGATTTCCTTCGCGGTCTTCTCGGGCTTCTGGCCGAGGATGTACGTGAACCGGCGGGACTCGCCCGGAGCAAGTTCAATATCGCTCTGCAGCGCGCCACAGGAGTTTCCGCAGTAGTTGAGGTTGCCCTTCAGTCCTTCAAGGATTCCGATCGGGTTCGCGTAGCTGCGGTAGTTACCTACGAACTTGTCACGGTCGCCGCAGTAAGCGTCAACCTTCGAACCCGCAAGACCGAGGAAGCGCTCCTTGTTCGGGTCATGGAAGTTCTCATTTTCCCTCTGCAGAACCATGTTGCCGCAGAAATACGTATGGCTGATGAACAGCGTGTACTGCAGGTTCACCTGATCCTGCTCGTAATTGTTGTCGTTCACGAATTCGCAATAGCCGGTTACGGACAGCTTGCGGGGCTTGTCGCCGGTATTCGTTACAACGGCGTTCCAGACCTCGTAGGAGGCGTCCTTCGGCACATAATAAGCCGTCTTTGTGCGGATTCCCTTATATTCCGAGGAAATCACCGTATACGCGGTTCCGTGGCGGCATTCGCTTTTATAGCTTTCAAGGGGTTTGCAGACCGGGGACCAGGATGCGGACCAGAAGTCGCCGTCCTCGCGGTCCTTAAGATAGATGTATCGGCCGGGCTGGTCAAGCGCCACGCCGTTGAAACGGTAACGGATTATCCGGCCGTTCGCGCCGGATTTAACGAAGCTGTATCCGCCCGCATTGTTCGAGATGATGGCTCCGTATTCCGGAGATCCGAGATAGTTAGCCCAAGCGGACGGCGTATCCGGACGGGTGATGACGTATTCTTTCGCCTTCTCATCAAAATAACCGTAGTTCATGGTTTGTATCCTTTCGATTTACGCATTTGGGTCAAAGCCCATTAAACCAATTATAAAGGAAAGGAAAATGAGAGTCAAGCACCCATCGTGGACAGCCGTCCGCTTGATTTGTGTTTTCTTATACTTTTTTACTTGCCGAGGATTGTTGCCCAGACGGTCTTAAAGGAAAGCTTCTGACCGGTGTGGAGCATCAGTCCGCGGTAGATTCTTGCCGCAATGGCAATGATAAGCAGAGCTACAATCGTAACTTCGATGCATATAATCAATCCGCCCAGCAAACCGAGGTTACCGGTAAGCAGATCCACCGGCACGCAGAACGGCGCCGTGAACGGAATGTAACGGCATATGGTAAGGATACCCTCCGCGTTTGCGAGGGAAGCGAAGTAGGTAATCAGCCAGAAGACAATCAGCGGGAATACAAACGCGCTGTTGGCCGATGCCGTCTCCTCGGGCTTCGATACGAAACTTCCGCCTACTGCAGCCAGTGCAAAGTAGATGAAGATACCGAAGCAGAATACTACGATGCTCATGATGATTGACGCGGGAGTAAGGGCGCTTTCGCCGATGTACTCGCGAAGGAAATCAAGCACCATGGTGAGCTTATTGTGGAATTCATCCCCGTATACGGATTTTCCGACAATGTTGCCCGCGAACAGGCCGACAACTGCCGACGCAATCCAGCAGAAGAACTGGCCGAGCGCCAGCGCCGTAAGGGCAAGCGTCTTTCCGAGGATTAACGCGTTCGGACTTACCGATACAAGCATCGTCTCCATGAGCTTGGAGGTCTTCTCAACGGAAACCTCCTTACAGATGGTCTGGCCGTGAAGCAGAATCATCATATACATGACAAGTCCGAGTACCATCGGCAGGATGGTGCGGATCAGAAGACTCAGCAGGCTGACGTCCTCATTCGTGGTGATGCTGCGGCTTTGCGGCTGCATCATGACGAACTCGATGATCTCCTCGGTCATGTTTACGCTGCGGTATACGGCGGTCTTAACGGTCTCGGAAATCTGATCGCCGACTTCCATGGCCTCCGCCTTTTTAATCTTCGAATCCTTAGGGATCAGGATGCGAACCTTATAGCAGTCATTGCCGTCCGAAAGGAGGCTCTTCTCAACGATTGCGAGGATGTGGTCATCATGCTCGGAAACCTTGGCGAACGCAGAATCCTCGTCGCCTTCAGCCTCCGCAAAATCCCACAGAGGCTCCTCTGCTTCTTCGTCCTCTTCGCCTTCCTCGGGCGTTTCCGCTACAGGGATAACGTCCTTGAGGTCGGTCGTATTCAGAATCTCAACCACGCCGAGCTTCTCGGTCGGCTCCTTCTCCTTCTCTTCCTTCGGCTTGCCGGTGAAGAAGGTCAGACAAAATGCGCCGGCCATCAGAAGGACTGCGAATATGATCGTTGTTCTTAAAAACCCGTTCCGCTTCAGATACTGCTTTGCGGTGAAACGGAATACCGATTTCATTCCTTTCGTCTCTCTCATGCCGTTTTCCCTCCTTTCGCCTGCCGGAGGAACTTAATCAGATCCTTCGGTTTCAACGTGGAGCCGTTGTAGAGAATCAGAATTTCATAAACACGTGCGGATGCAATTAAAATCACGATATCCAAAACCAGAAGAATCGCGAGTGACAGAAGCTTCATCCACCATGCACCGACTCCGACAAGAATAACGCCGGGGAGCAGGAACGGGGACGAAATCGGCAGGAGTACCGCCGTATAGAACAGCGGGCTCGTCAGCGTCTTCTGCATCGACATCGAAGCGAACATAGCAAGGTAAGCGCCGATGATGGTCAGCATAACGAGCATGGAAAGGCTCTCCTGGAGCTCTTCCATCTTCCGTACCATCGCTCCGCACAGGCCTGCGATAAATCCGTACAGCATTACGCCGAGCGCAACCGTCGCAAGCGCAATCACAACGTTCGGAATCGTAATGTTTTCGAAGATGCCGTCCGGAAGCTTCGTCTTCAGGAAGTTCCTGCCGAGAACCTGCGCGGTAAGAACGTTCGAAAGAAGCCCCAGCCCTAAGGAAATTCCGAGCTGCATTACCGTCGAAACCATATGCGCCACAACCTTACCGAAGACAAGCGCCATCGGACGGATCGAGGTCAGAAGGTATTCCATAACCTTCGTCGATTTGTCCTGGGCAACCGCGGTCGCAACCTGGCTCGATGCGGATGTGCAGATCATCATGACGATGAACAGAAGGGCATATACAAACCAGTACTTGGCTTCGGAGATATGCGCCGCCTCCGAAACGAATTCGCCGTCTTCCTGCTCCATCAGCGCCACAACCTCATATTGGCTGTTCATGGCGCGGAGCTGTTCGGCTCCCGTTCCGGTGACTTCGTATTTGAAGGTATCAAACTCTTTTACGAGAATCGAACCGATGTAATCACATTCCTTCTCGCCGACCTTGGACTCGAGGCCTCTCACGATGTCGAAGCTCGCGCCGCCTATGCCGATGGTCAGGTGAATGATGATGCTGTTCGGCTCTTCATCAACCTGCTTGGTAAGTTCTTCGTATTCCTTACCGCGGATTTTCTGAATCTTGACATTCTTGAAGACGTCCTTCCGCTGGAATGCGGCGACGTCAAATCCGATGTCCGTAAACATAATATCATCGATAACGTATGCCGTCTCGATGTTGGTCTTATCGACCTCGTATTCCTCTGTTGTACGTTTCTGTCCGCCCGTAATGACGGCGAGAACCGGTACCGACAGGAAACAAATCACCCACATGATAATCATGAAGATTAAGAACGAGCGGTTCTTCCAGGTCTCAACAAGAGTGAAGCGGAATACCTCGGTCCATCCACGAAACTCACTCTTCTTCATTCTTTACACCTGCTTCCTTGGCCTCTTCTGCCTTTCTCTCCTCTTCGGTCGGGATATAACCGCCGACCTTCTCAACGAAGATCTCATGGAGACTGGGCTCACGGAGCTCAAAACGGATAATGGTTACGTTATGGTCAATCAGCATGCGGAGGAATTCCATTGCCTGCGCCTCGCCGCTTACGCGGATGTGGTACTCACTCGGGAGCTTCTCCACGACGGTAAGACCGGCCTGCGCAATCATATCATCAACGCCGTCGTTCATGATGCCGTTGTGTTCGCATTTGACGAAGAGATTCACACGGCCGTAGCTCTTCTTGATCTCATCCAGGTTGCCCTGAAGTACGGTCTTGCCGTGATTCAGGATCGTGATGTCCGTGCAGAATTCCTCTACGGTAGGCATCTGGTGGCTGGACATGATGACGTACTTGTCCTTCGCGATTTCCTCACGGATAACCTCCTTGAAGAGGTCGGTGTTCACCGGGTCGAGACCGCTCATCGGCTCGTCGAGGATCAAAAACTCGGGGTCGGAAATCAGGGCTGCCATCAGCTGAATCTTCTGCTGGTTACCTTTACTGAGCTGGTCGGCAAGCTTCGGCTTCGGAGCTCTTCCCTTCGCATTCTTCGGCGGGAACAGATACTCGTCAAGCTCAAGTCTTGAGGACCAGTGGCGGATCCGCTTCATGGCTTCGCTCTTCGAAACGCCCTTTAACCGCGCAAAATACAACAGCTGGTCGATTAAGGCATACTTCGGATAAAGTCCTCTCTCCTCAGCAAGGTAGCCGATGTTCATGGACTTCGGCTCCATCTCCTTCTCGTTGTAGAGCACCTCGCCGGAATCTCTCTGCAGCATTCCGAGAATCATACGGATAGACGTCGTCTTACCGGCGCCGTTGGTTCCGAGCAGGGCGTAAACGCCGGGCTTGTCCATTCTCAGATTCAGGTGGTCGACTACGACTTTGTCGCCGTAGGATTTCACCAGGTCACGTACTTCAAAACTCATGTCGTATCCTCTCTTTCTTTTCTATGGTTCGATATTCAACTCGGGGGAATCCAGGATAACGGTGAACGGTCCGTCATTCACTAAAGAAACCTGCATGTCCGCTCCGAACTCACCGGTTTCGACGGTCAGCCCGTGGGTGGTGCGCAGCTCCTTCACGCAGTGCTCGTAGAGCGCCTCCGCGTGGGCGGGGTCTCCGGCATTCACGAAGGACGGGCGGTTGCCCTTTCTGCAGTCCGCGTACAAGGTAAATTGCGACACGAAAAGAACGGCACCTCCAACATCCCCAAGCGAGAGATTGGTCTTACCGTTCTCATCTTCAAATATACGAAGCTTTACGAGTTTCGCAAGCATCCTGTCGGCAACCGATTCGGTATCCGTATTGCAAACCCCCAGGAAAACCAGATATCCCTTGCCGATGGACCCGATCTCTCGGCCGTCGACGGACACCGAAGCGCTCTTCACCCGCTGTACCAGCAGTTTCATGATATCTCCCCCTATGTAAATTCCGTTTACCATAATACACGCCCGGGGCGCGAAAGTCAAGTAAAACTTGGTTGAGAACCGGTTATACTTGACGGTGTGGGCTGGTTAAACTTGACGGTGTGGGCTGGTTATACTTGACGGTGCGGGCTGCCTCGGCAGGAGGACTTCTCAGGAGCTGAATCCTTCGAAATCCTCCTACCGGGCGCGCCCACACCTGTGATGGACAATTATTTAATCCAGAAACATCGGGCAAGGTTTTAATCCCGAAATACAATACCGCACTCCGGGCGGTTCTTTACTCCCGAAATGCGATTCCACCGTCGGGGTCATGCTCTAATCTCTGAACACTATACCGCCATCCGGGGTCATGCTCTCGATGATTGCCAGGGATTCGAGGTGGACGCCCATGGAGCGGATTTTCGCGCCGCCGGCCTGGAAGCCTTTCTCGATTGCGATGCCGCAGCCCACAAGTTCTGCGCCGGATTCCCGCACGATCTGGATGAGCCCTTCGAGAGCGCAGCCGTTCGCAAGAAAATCATCGATGATCAGTACCCGGTCCTCGGGGCCGAGGAACTTCTTCTCTACGATGACGTCGAACACGCGTCCCTTTGTAAAGGAAGTGATCTGCGTCGTGTACAGCTCGCCGTCCAGGTTCTTACCCTGCGTCTTCTTGGCGAAGACGACCTTGCAGCCGAATTCTTCGGCCGCAATGCACGCGATTCCGATGCCGGACGCCTCAATGGTGAGGATCTTATTCACCCCGGCGTCTGCGAAAAGTTTCTTCCATTCCTTTGCCATTTGCCGGAACAGAAATACATCCATCTGGTGGTTTAGGAACATGTCTACCTTAAGGACATTGCCCTCTTTTACAACGCCCTCTTCACGAATCCGGTCTTCTAAGAGTTTCATCGCTTATCCTCCGGTGCGCGGTTGCCCGCTTATTAAACACAGTATAGCACCGCGGGATACGTTTCACAAGCGAAACTGTTGCATTTCGGGGAGGGTTTGACACAGGAAAATATTGCGCTGCGGAATTCGTTTGACAAATGATATCGCGTGTGTTAGAGTACATTCGACATAATGCTGACGGGAAGGATTCCGACCCGGAAGCACTGCTCGAAGAAGCGGTTCCGACGGGAAGGATTCCGACCCGGAAGGCGGTTTATTCTTTATGCCCGAAACCGAATCCCCGACACTGTTAATTCATATATGATAGGAGAATTGTCATGAAGAAACTGTTATCCATGATCCTTCTTCTCACGCTCTCCGCAATGCTTCTTGCGGGCTGCGGCGACAAGAAGGCTGCTGACCCTACGCCGGCTCCAACCGAGGCGGCAGCACCCACGACGGCTCCCACGGACGCCCCTACGGACGCTCCGACCGAGACGCCTACTCCCGAGCCCTACAAACCCGTTGACATCAACGCTGCGGTTCTGAAGGGACCCACCGCGATCGGAATGGTAAAGCTGATGTCCGAGGCGGAGGCCGGCACTGCGAAGAACAATTATAAGTTCACCGTAGCCGGTACTGCTGACGAGATTACCGCTTCCATCATCAAGGGCGACATCCCGGTTGCCGCGGTTCCCTGCAACCTTGCCGCAACGCTTTACAACAAGACGAACGGCGGCGTTACCGTATGTGCCGTGAACACGCTCGGCGTGCTCTACATCGTAGACACCGGCGACAGCGTGCAGACGGTTGCCGACCTCAAGGGCAAGACCATCTACGCCACCGGCGCAGGCACGACTCCGGAGTACACGCTCCGCTACCTGCTGACCTCTGCCGGAATTGATCCCGATAAGGACGTAACCATCACATTTCTCTCTGAAGCAAGCGAGGCGGCTGCACGTATTGCCGCTGCAGGCGACGAGGAAATCATTGCGATGCTTCCGCAGCCTTATGTGACCACCGTGCAGATGAAGATGCCCGAGCTGCGCGTTGCCCTCGACGTGACCGCCGAGTGGAACAAACTCAATGATTCCACCGTCGTTACCGGCGTTATCGTTGCCAACACCGCTTGGCTCAACGCAAACCGCGAGGCATTCAACGTCTTCCTTGACGAGTACCGCGCAAGCACGGCTTTCGCCGTTGAATCCGTTGACGCAGCGGCCGATCTCGTGGAGCACTTCAACATCTTCAAGGCAGCCGTTGCCAAGAAGGCTATTCCGCAGTGCAACATCGTCTGCTACACCGGCGAGGACATGAAGAAGGCGGTTTCCGCTTACCTGCAGATCCTCTTCGACGCCAACCCGAAGGCTGTGGGAGGTGCGATGCCCGGTGAGGATTTCTACTATATTCCGTAGGAAATCCGGATTTTGTTGAATTCGGCCCCCCTAGTTGAATTCGGCCCCCCTATGAGCTGTTTTGGCTTGTAGGGGGTCCGCTTTTTCTTCCGCTAAACCGGGGGTTTGCTGAATTCGGCCCCCCTATGAGTTGCTTTGGCTTGTAGGGGGGCCGCTTTTTCTTCCGCTGAACCGGGGGTTTGCTGAATTCGGCCCCCCTGGTGGTCGTTTTGACTTCCCGGTGGGCCGCGCTTGCTTAATAGCAAGTAGTGGCTCCGCGAAGTTCGGCCCACCTACAGGCAGATTCCCGTCCCCGGTGGGCCGCGCTTGCTTAATAGCAAGTAGTGGCTCCGCGAAATTCGGCCCACCTACAGGCAGATTCCCGTCCCCGGTGGGCCAAGCACGGAAACAGAAGCCAGGAATGGTAACAGCCGCAAGGAAAGCAGAAGCAAGAAAAGAGAAGAAAAAAGGACCAAAAAGCATTTTCGCTTTTTGGTCCTTTTCATCTAAAACTCTATCTCTAGTTGATGGAAATTCCTATGCTGCTGTCCTCAGCGCGGCGGCAGTTGATGGTCAGAAGACCGTCCTTGAAGGATGCCTTGATCGAAGAGGCGTCCAATTTGCCGACAATAAACGTGCGCTCGAAGGTGCCGTACTTGCGGTCATCCATGTGAAGCGTAGGCCTGCCTTCCGGCTCCGGTTTCCGCTTGGTAGCGCGGATTACCAGCTGGTCCTTCGAATAATCCAGCTTGAGATCGCCCTTCGTGCAGCCCGGCAGCTCGCAGACAATCGTGATATAGTCCGTGTAATCGATGCGTGTCGCGGGAATCGTGCTCTTCTCCCCGCGGAACGGTGCCGGCCCTTCGGCCTTGCGCGATGCCGCTTCCTCCGCTCTCTTCAGGAAGTCCGTCCCGAACGGCGTTCCTCCGAACACGCCCGATCCAACCGAACCGGCTTCCTTCTGCAGATCCTTAATGCCCTTTTCAATGGAATCAATCAAGCCGTTCAATACTTCTGAGGTCTTTCCCAGGAAATCATCGTTATTCATAATCTTCTCCTCCTTACGGTAAATGTGAATTACCTTTTGCTATTGTTATACACGAATTATAACAATTTGTCAATCCCCTATCCGAAAAATGCCACGCCTTCGTCCGGGCGATGCCTGCCCGGCAGCCGAACACAACTCAGTTCTTCATCCGGAGCACTGCCTTTGCTCAATCCTTCATGCTGAGCACCGACAGCAGCAGCTCCCACGTGCGCTGTACGGATGCGATGTCCAGGCGTTCCTTGGTGGTGTGGATGTGGTAGATGTTCGGGCCCATGCTGATGGCGTCGAGGTCCGGAAGCTTGGCAAGAAGAAGCCCGCACTCAAGTCCCGCGTGAATCGTCATCACCAAAGGATCCTTGCCGTACTGTTTGCGGTACGCCTCCACCGAGCGCTCGCGAACCGGTGACTCTGCGCGGTACTGCCAGCCCGGATACTCACTGTTTCTTGTTACGGTTGCTCCCATCAGCTCTGCAATCGCGATAATCTTCTCGCAAAGCGTTTCCTTCTCGGCTTCGAAAAGGCTTCTTACCGATACGGCTATCTCTGCCTCAGCGCCGCTTGATCGGATGATTCCGACGTTGTCGGAGGTCTCTACAAGCCCCTGAAGCGCGCTCATGGCCTGCACGCCGAAGGGAAGCAACGAAAGAAGCTTGAGAAGCGCTTCTTCGGAGGCAGAAGTGAGGGCTTCCGTAGCTGTAGCGGCTGCTGCGGTCACTCCGGCTGCTGTCGCCGTGGTTGCTGCGGTCACTCCGGCTGCTGTCGTCGTGGCTACTGCGGTTGCCCCGGCTGCCCCGTTCGCGGAACCTGCCGCACTCACCTCTCTAACCGTAATCGTAAGCCCGTCCTCTTTCCCGGCGAGCGATGCTTTCAGCTGCTTCTCAATCGCCGTAGTGTCCGGGGCTGCCTCGGCCGCTACAAGTGCCGTTGCTTCCGGAGGAATAACGTTATCCTTGGTGCCTCCGGTGATCGAAACGAGGCGGATATTCTGCGTTTTCTTAAGTTCGCGAACTACGCGCGCAAGAAGCAGAATCGCGTTCGAGCGGTTCTTCTCTATCTCCGTCCCGGAATGTCCGCCCTGAAGGCCGGAGACGGAGATGGCGTAGCACCGGCCGGAGACGCGCTCACGGCTTAACGGCAGATGGAGGCGAAGCGTTGCGCCGCCTGCGCAGCCGACAATGAAGATGCCCTCCTCTTCCGAATCGAGGTTTAATAGGCGGCGTCCGCGGATGTGCGCCGGGTCGATTGCGTGGGCGCCGTCCATGCCGGTTTCCTCATCGATCGTGGCGATGAAATCAAGCTGCGGGTGCGGGATCTGCGGGTCTGAGAGGACCGCCATCGCGTAGGCAAGGGCGATGCCGTCGTCGCCGCCGAGGCTGGTGCCTC
>JAEEGK010021785.1_pt1 | contig 13519 bp, 10 predicted proteins | sample 8958771 | NCBI WGS metagenome assembly JAEEGK01 (sample SAMN16246547, study PRJNA631951) | gut metagenome | biome: gut microbiome; feature: rumen; material: SC-attached | host: Bos | place: Iran: Karaj | collected 2018-10 | reverse complement strand
CCTCGACGAACCAATGTCGCACTACGGCGAAATCGATTCGCGCACTATGGTCTTGAAATTTAATACCGATATCAATGCTCCAAGACTTATCGTCGACAGACTTATGGACGAACTTGCGCCCGACTATTTTGAATCGGAGGCAAGAGCTAACATCGAAATTGGTCTTTCGGAATTGGTAACCAACGCTATAGAGCACGGTAACCTAAATATTACTTTTGAGGAAAAATCCGAAATGCTAAAAAACTTTTCGCTCGAAGATCTTTACAGCAAACGCCTAAAAGATAAAAAACTTGCCAACCGCAAAGTAACTGTAGAATATTCGTTTTCGCCCGAAAAATGCGAATGGACTATCACCGACGAGGGCAACGGGTTTGACCCAACTAAGATTCCCGACCCTCTTGCCGATGAAAACATTGAAAGCCTTCACGGTAGAGGCATTTTCTTTTCGCGCCATCTTTTCGATTCGGTAGAGTATCTCGGCAAGGGAAATATTGTCCACGCTGTGAAAATATGCCAAAAATCAGTATGTTAAAGGATTTTTTGCAGTGTAATAATCTATAATTTTGATTATTAAGCATTTACCTATTACAAAAAACTTATCAACAAGTGTATAATAGCATTTTTTTAGATGCTATTTGGCTGATTGTCAGGCATAAATATTCGTGCCAATTTTTATTTATCCACAACCGACTAATTGCTCCATTTTATTACTATTTTTACGGTGGAAAATCTTCAAGGAAAAATGGATAAATTTACTCACTTACACGTACACTCTCACTACTCGATATTAGACGGAATGTCGAAAGTGCCGGACCTTATCAATAAGTGTCTCAAAACGGGGATGCACGCTATGGCGCTCACCGACCACGGCAATATGTTCGGCATTAAAGACCTTGTGGACAGTGCTAAAAAAATCAACGGAAAATGCAAAAAGGCTGTCAGCGAATGTAAAGAATCGATAGAAAAAGAAACCGACCCCGCTAAAAAGGCGGAACTCGAAAAGCAACTGCCCGAATTGGAAAAAAAGGCGGCTGAATATGTGCCGTTTAAGCCAATTATAGGAATTGAGGCTTACTGCGCCCGCCGTACGCTTTACGACAAAGACAAATCGGTAAAGGTGGTTAGCGCACGAAAGGGCAAAGAGGTGATTGTAGACCGCGGCGGTTGGCACCTTATATTATTAGCAAAAAACAAGACTGGTTACCACAGCCTCTGCAAACTTGCTTCAATTGCCTACACCGACGGTTATTACGACAAACCCCGTATCGACCATAATGTTTTGGAAAAATGGCACGAGGGCGTTATATGCTGCTCGGCGTGCTTGGGCGGCGAAATTCCTTCGTATATTCTCGACGGCGAATTAGAAAAGGCGGAAGAATCGGTACTTTGGTTCAAAAACCTTTTTGGCGACGACTATTATCTTGAACTTCAACGTCATAAAACCGACAAGCCTAACGCCGCAACCGACACCTACGAACTGCAAGAACAGGTAAACAAGGTGTTGATAGAATTGGCGCGAAAACACAACATAAAACTGATTGCTACCAACGACGTACACTTTGTGGAAGAAGACCACGGCGAGGCTCACGACCGCCTTATCTGCCTGAGCACGGGCAAGGATTTCGACGACCCCGACCGTATGCACTATACCAAGCAGGAATGGCTTAAAACACCGGAAGAAATGGAAGCAATTTTCTCTGATATTCCGGAAGCCCTTTCAAACACGGTAGAAATCGCTGACAAAGTAGAAACATACGACATTGATTCGGGTCCTATTATGCCGAAATTCGACATTCCCGAATCTTTCGGCACGGAAGAAGAATACAGAAAAAAAATCACCGAAAAAGACCTTTTTGACGAGTTTACGCAGGACGAAAACGGAAACGTTGTTCTTTCTCAGGAAGATGCGGAAAAGAAAATCAAAAAACTCGGCGGTTACGAAAAACTTTACCGTATAAAACTCGAAGCCGATTATCTCAGCAAACTGACATACGACGGTGCAAAATTCCGTTACGGCGACACGTTAACGCCGGAGCAGTCGGAGCGTATAAAATTTGAACTTCACGTGATGAAGACCATGGGTTTTCCGGGTTACTTTCTTATCGTATCCGATTATATCCGCGCTGCGAGGGAAGAGTTGGATGTTTGGGTAGGACCGGGGCGTGGTTCGGCAGCAGGCTCTGTTGTGGCTTATTGCTTGAAAATCACTAACATCGACCCTCTGAAATATGACCTTCTTTTTGAGCGTTTCTTGAATCCTGACCGTATTTCGCTCCCCGATATTGACGTGGACTTTGACGACGACGGACGCGGAAAGGTTCTCGATTGGGTTACAGAAAAATACGGAAAAGAAAAAGTGGCACATATTATCACATACGGCACTATGGCGACAAAATCGTCGGTTGCTGATGTCGGAAGGGTGCAGAAAGTGCCGCTCGCGATTGTTAATGCCATAAAAAAACTTATTCCTGAAAAGAGTTTTGAAGAATATCAGGTGAAGGCTGTTGACGGCGAAGTCCCGAAAAAAATGCCGAAAGTCAATCTCGGTACGTGTTATAAATATATCCCTGAGTTGCAGCAACTTACAAAAGGCATTCAGCCTGAGACGGAAAACTTTAAAATTCCGCTCGAAGGTCAGAACGACAATATCGCTTCGATGCTCAAATACGCCAAGGATTTGGAGGACACAAACCGTCAAATCGGTATCCATGCGTGCGGCGTTATTATCGGTGCTCAGGACTTGACCGACATTGCGCCTGTCTGCACAATTAAAGATAAAGATACAGACAGCGATGTTGTTGTAACCCAGTACGACGGACACGTTGTTGAAAGTGTAGGTTTAATCAAGATGGACTTTTTGGGGCTGAAAACTTTGTCGCTCCAAAAAGAAACTCTTAAAAACATAAAGAAACACCGCGGAATTGACATCGATTTGGAGGCTATTCCGATTGACGACAAGTTAACGTACCAACTGTACAGCGAGGGACGCACTATCGGAACGTTTCAGTTTGAGTCGCCGGGTATGCAGAAGTACCTTAAAGAACTCAAACCCACGCAGATAACCGACCTTATCGCCATGAACGCTTTATACCGTCCGGGTCCTATGGATTACATTCCGACGTTTATCAACCGAAAACTCGGTAAAGAGCCGATTTCGTATGATATTCCCGTCATGGAAAAATACTTGAAAGACACTTACGGCGTAACCGTTTATCAGGAGCAGGTTATGCTTTTGAGCCGTCTTTTGGCGGGATTTACGCGCGGTCAGGCAGACTCCCTGCGTAAGGCGATGGGTAAAAAAATCGCCGCGATGCTGGCGGATTTGAAGCCGAAATTCATCGAGGGCGGCAAGAAAAACGGACACGACGAAAAGATTCTGTTGAAGATTTGGGGCGACTGGGAGAAATTCGCGTCCTACGCTTTCAACAAATCACACGCGGCTTGTTACGCTTGGGTGGCTTATCAGACGGGCTACTTAAAAGCGCATTATCCTGCGGAATACATGGCGGCAAACCTCACGCGCAACAAGGATTCAATTGACGACGTTAGAAAATTCATGGAAGAATGTAAAGCCATGAAAATCGACGTTAAAGGTCCCGACATCAACGAATCGGACTTGAACTTTTCCGTTACAAAGGACGGCGGCATAAGGTTCGGTCTCGGCGGAATAAAAGGCGTAGGAGAGGCGGCTGTTGAAGGCATTGTTGCCGAAAGGGAAAAGAATGGGCCTTTCAAGGATATTTACGACTTTGTGGAAAGGGTCAACCTCTCGCAGGTAAACCGCAGAACGATAGAGAGTTTTGCGATTGCGGGCGCGTTTGACTCGTTTAAGGATTTAAAGCGCAGCCAGTTTTTGGAGCCGATAGAAGGCGACACGATGACTTTTAGCGAGGCACTCGGCAAATACGGTCAGAAGATGAAAGCCGGCGGCGATACGGGCGGAAATTCGCTTTTCGGCGGCACAATAGAGGTTAACGTTAAGAAACCTCAGCCCAGAAATTGCGACGAATGGTCTGACTTAATCCGTCTTAACAAGGAAAAAGAACTTGTGGGCATTTATTTGTCGGCGCACCCTCTTGACCCGTACAGAATAGAAATCGAGAATTATTGCAATGCAACGATGGCTCAGATGGCGGATTTGACTGCGTTGTCGACGTTAAAAGAGGTGCGTGTTGCGGGCATTGTAACGGGTGCGGCGGAGCGAACCACCAAAACGGGCAATCCTTGGGGACAACTCACGGTGGAGGATTTTGACGGCAGTTTTGCGTTTCCGATGTTTTCAAAAGACTATTTGAAATACAAGAGTTTCTTTACGGTAAACTATGCGGTTTTGATTCGCGGCAACGTTCAGCCGAGGTATAACAATCCGGCGGAATTTGAATTTAAGATTCAGTCTATCGAGTTGCTTGAAGACGCAAAAAAGAAAATGCTCAATTCCATAACGCTGAACATTCCGATTAGCGATTTGAACACCGAAATGATGGGCAGCATTAAGGAAATAGCGCAGCGCAAGGGCGATTATCCGTTGAAGTTTCAGTTTTTTGACCCGAAAACCAAGGTCGCAATCCGCATGGGGTCGCGCTCTTACAAAATCAAAATTGATAATGATTTGATTTCGAGGTTGAAAGAAGAGCAGATAGATTATCAGATAAAATAAAAAATAAAAAAGCACATTTTTCAAACTGAAAAATGTGCTTTTTCTTGACGATAAAAAATACAAACAATCCTATTTATTCTTAGTCCCGTAAAGTCGGTTGTCTACTTTGTTGTAATAAGTTACAATTTTTTCAAGTGCCTCTTTTACAGGAATTGAAACATCAAATGAAGATATGGCGCGGAGTTCCAACTGTTTGAGAATGTTTCTACCGATTTTGGCGCAAACCACCGCTCGACAATCAGAGAGGATTTCTACGGCTTCTGATTTTTCACCACCGCCGCAGTTGTTGCCACCGCCGCCACTGCAACCGTTGCCACCGCCCTCGCCACAATTACAGCCTGCTATTTGGGCGTTGTCAGCGTTGATAACTTTGCGGCTTTCCAAAAAATCGAACTTTTCTCCCTCAGCCTGATAAATCTGAAAGACCTTAGTACTCCCAAAATGCAAGTCTACATTTTCGCCGTCGGAGGTTGCCACTGCAATTTTGTACGACATTTTTTGTTAGATTTTGTAATTGTCGGCAGACTCCATAAAGCCGTATTCCATAAGGATTTCCTCCAAGCGTTCAGCAGACATCGGCGTAGGAATCACAAAATTTTTGTTTTCGATTACTGCCTTGGCGAGGTTGCGGTATTCCTGAGCCTGATCGGAATCCGGCTTGTACTGAATCACCGTTTGCTTGTGAATTTCAGCGTGTTGCACGATGTTGTTGCGGGGAACGAAATAAATCAACTGTGTGCCGAGTTCCTTTGAAAATGCTCTTAGCAAATCCAATTCGTGGTCAACCCTGCGGCTGTTGCAGATGATTCCGCCGAGACGCACACCGCCTGTTTTGGCATAGCGTTGAATACCTTTGGCAATGTTGTTGGCGGCATAAAGAGCCATCATTTCGCCAGAGGCCACGATGTAAATTTCTTTGGCTTTTCCTTCGCGGATAGGCATTGCAAAACCGCCGCAAACCACGTCGCCAAGCACATCGTAGAATACAAAGTCGAGGTCGTCGGTGTAAGCACCGAGGTTTTCCAACATATTTATAGAGGTGATGATACCGCGACCTGCGCAACCAACGCCGGGTTCGGGACCGCCCGATTCTACGCAGCGAGTGCCGCCGAATCCCTCTTTCATAATTCTGTCAAGAGAAATATCCTCACCTTCGTCGCGGATGGTGTCAAGAACGGTTTTCTGCGCCAAGCCGCCCAAGAGAAGGCGTGTGGAATCTGCTTTTGGGTCGCAGCCTACGACCATTACTTTTTTGCCGTGTTCCACCAATCCGGCTGTGAGATTCTGTGTTGTAGTTGATTTGCCAATACCACCTTTGCCGTAAATGGCAATCTGTCTGATTTCACTCATTTTCTTTCGTTTGTTTAATTTTGTTTAACTTTCTAATTACGCTGCAAAATTATATTGTTTAGAAAATTCTACCAAGAGAAAATGAATTTTTAGTAATCTTGTCTAATAATAACTAATTTTGTAGATTATTTTTGTTACAATTACAAAAACATAGAAACTTTTGCAGAAAAAATCAACTAAATGCACCCTGCAAATATTTCTTGGTGAGTTCGTGTTTAGGATTTTTGAAAACCTCTTTTGCATCGCCACACTCAATTATTTCGCCTAAATAGATAAAAACAACGTAATCGGCTATGCGCATTGCTTGACGAAGCGTGTGAGTTACCATTATAATAGAATATTGCTCTTTGAGTTTTACAAAAAGATCCTCCACGGTACGGCTCGAAACGGGGTCGAGGGCTGATGTGGCTTCATCGGCGAGGATAAATTCTGGCTCAACGGCAAGACTACGGGCAAGGCAAAGTCGCTGTTGCTGACCGATGGAAAGTCGCACGGCGGGCGAGCGCAGACGGTCTTTCACCTCGTCCCAAAGACCGACAACTCTTAGATAATGACGAACGATGCGGCGGAGTTGTCGTATCTTTTTGATTCCGTGAATTTTGCATCCGTAAGCCACGTTTGCCAAAATAGACATCGGCAGCGGCGTAGGACGTTGAGGCACAAGACCAATTTTTCTACGAAGTTCCACGAGGTCGGATGCCGAACAGTTTACAATGTCCTCATTGCCAAGACGTATTGAGCCGGAGGTTTTGATACCCTCGATTGAATCGTTCAAGCGGTTGAAAGATTTCAAAAGTGTTGACTTTCCGCAACCCGACGGACCGATGATACAGGTGATTTTGTTGGGCGGGATTGTTACGTTTATATCTTTGAGTATGTGCGCTTTATCAATCCAAAGGTTGAAGTTTTCAACCTTGATTTCCGACGCAGTTTCGGGGTGTTGAAATTTGGCGTCGGGAACGAAAGCCTCGTTGCTGTCGCTCGCCAAAAATTTGCGCAAAAATAGATTTTTGAACCACATATTGTTGCTTAGTTAAGTTTGTGTTTTGAAAAACGGTTGGTGATAAATCGTCCCAAAAGGCTGATTACCAACACTATGATTGTGAGTACGAGAGCGGCGGCGTATGCCCTGTTCTGAACTTCCGCCTGTGGTGCGCTCAGTTGGAAAAAAATGCTAAGCGGCAGTGTTGCAGCCGGTTGCGAAAGCGATGTTGGTATCGCGTCCGAAAACCCCGCCGTAAACATTACGCCCGCAGCGTCGCCGATGGCACGTCCGATTGATAGAAGTGTCGCAGTTGCAATTCCGGGTGCTATCTGTCTGAGCACCACGCCGATAGTCTCCAATCTCGTTGCCCCGAGAGAATAAGACGCCTCCAAAAGATCCCGTGGAAAATTCTTTGCCACCTCGTCCATCGAGCGCATCAAAATCGGTATGATTAAGAGAGTTATCACAATGATACCGCCCAAAAGCGACGTCCGGATCCCTAAGTAAATCATTATTGAAAATGCAAACGCGCCATACACAATCGACGGAATGCCGTAAAGCACGTCAAAAGCCAACCTCGTCCAATAGGCGAGCCTCGATTTCTGCGACTTGAAAACATTCAGGTAAAACACTATGGGAATGCTGATTATCAGTCCGATAACCGTTGAAGCAATTACGATGTACAACGAGCCGACGGTAGCGTTCAGGAATCCGCCCTCGCCGCCGATGTAGAATCCGCCCTTTGGCAGCGACGTCACCATCTCCCACGTTATGCAGCCGAAACCGCGTTTAAAAATGGTATAAATAATGCTCGCCACCATCACGAACACCACCGCAATGGCCGCAATCATAAATCCCTTGGCGATTTTTTCAAATATAATACTTGGTTTCATAAGTCACTTTTTTTACGTTGCAAAGTTAAAAAGCGACCGTGGATGAAAGGGGGATTGGGCGGTGGAATATTGCAGGATAAAAAATGGAGTTTTGCAGTTTTTTATGTTATTTGAGCAATCTCCCAATAGCCGTTTTTGTTAGCGCCAATGCGGCGGATAATGCCTTCTTCTTGCAGTTTTTTCATATTTGACTTGATGCTTTTGGGTGTAATACCAATAATTTCAGCAAGTTCCGCTTGTTTGATGTAGGGATTATCTTTGATTGCATCTATAATTTTTTGTTGATTTATGGTAACCTTTATAGTAACCTTTGTGGTAACCTTTTGACGGTTGATGATGGTGTCAATTTCAGAGTTTAAAAGGTTGAGCATAAACTCAATAAACTGAGTACTGTTGGCATTAGTCTGTGTAAAATTCAGGGCATCGTAATACTCTTTTTGATGTTGCTTTACGAGCGTTTCCACAGGAATCCACGCAAAAACAGGTTTCCAATGTTTAAGGATAACTGTTTGCCAAAGTCGCCCCATACGTCCGTTGCCATCTTCAAACGGGTGAATAAATTCAAATTCGTAATGAAAAACGCAACTTTTGATAAGTGGAAGCTCGTCGGAATTTTTGAGCCACGAAAACAAATCAGCCATCAATTCAGGCACACGCATAGCGGGCGGTGCTACGTGAATGACTTTTGTGCCGTCGAAAATGCCCACGCCGCCGTTTCGGTATTTGCCGTTAAGTTTTACAAGGTCAGCGGTCATCAAACGGTGGGCGCGTAAAAGGTCTTTTTCGTTGTACGGATTTAGTTGAAGTAAAAGTTTGTAAGCCTCCACTGCGTTTTTCACCTCTTGAATTTCGTCGGGCGCGCCTAACACTCTTTTGCCGTCAATAATGTCCGTAATCTGTTGAATAGTAAGCGTATTGCTTTCAATAGCAAGCGATGAATGAATCGTTTTTATACGGTTTTCTCTGCGAAGTTGCAGGCTTAGCGGATTATCAGAAAGGGCAGTTATTGCACCAATCTTTTCCGATATTTCCGCAATCAGTTTTACGGCTTTTGAGGTAATTGTATATGGCGGTGTGTACGGCATAATGGGTAGTATTTTAAGTGCAAAGTTTACTCTATTTCCCAAATTAGTTTTACAATATCATACAGTAATTGATTGCGTTGTTCGAGTGCTTCTTTGTCAAATGTGGAAATAGGTTCAATTCTTTTATTGCATTTCGCAAATAATTCGTTATTGAATGTACTCAGATTTGTATTAATGTGGTGAAAATCATCACAAAGAGTATGCCCCCAAACAAGACCTGCGCTATATGTTTTCAACTTGTCTGCATATTCTTCATTGCCGGCTTTAATGTTGTCAGCATCTTTCAAAAGTAATAAGCCGCCTAACTGATTGCGGCTTGACTCAAATTCTTCATCAGAAGTAAAATAGCCTCTATTTGTTGCGTTATGGCTTAGAATATGTTCGATATGATATCCTGTTTTGTATCCTGTTTTTGTCGAAATATATTCCACAGAATCTTTCATATTCTGTTTTAATCCGTTACAAAGATATTTTTCAACCCGAGCCAAGAAATATCGTAATGCTCTTTTTTCGATATTATGATAGCCCATAGACTTGAATGTGGAATAATCCAACAAAGAGGTAATGTTAGTCTTATTTCTACGCTCACTAATTGCTTTTCTAAGAGCATCATCAAAAACATCTCGATATTCTTCTACCGTTTTCTCTCTAATTTCGCTATTGAGATTTAGCGAAATTTCTTGAAAAGCATTACTATCATATACGCCGTTCAGTCTCAAAAGAGTGTACAATCTATCATATTCACGAGCAATTACACGGATTTTTTCATCTTCTTTTTTGTCATCGATAGCACAGGCAGATAACATTATTGAAAAATGACCTTTGATGTCGTGGATGTTGCTCAAATAGGATAAAAACTCATCCCTAATTTCATTGTTGCGTATTTTTGCGTACAACTTACTGTAATACTTTAATGATTTTCCAATAAACTCTTTTATATTAGTACTTTGTTGTTTATCAGATTTACGGAAAGCAAGTTTTTGACCGATTTCGTTGTTTTCAAATATAAACCTGTGGTATGCATTATTAATCGCACTCTCAACTTTGGAATTACGTTTGAAAATAAATCGAGAACGTAGATAGTCAACAAAAAAGTCATCTTCCATATTGAACAAACGAGATAACGCATTATCCCATAAGTCGGAAAACTGTTCTGTATCGTTTTTATCCAACGCACCTACAAGTTTTCCTTTTAAAATTTCAAATGGTTTTAAGGCTTCTCCTCGGTCGTTAATTACCTCGAAAATCATCGGAGTGTCATCTTTTGTGATAGTAAGTTCAACCATTACAAGTCGTTCCAAAAAATAGTTGATAAATGTATTCAATTTTTTGGAATCCATTGCTTTTTCGTCAATAAATTTAGATATATCGAAATACCTAAACCACAATGTTTCTTCGGTTTTGTTCTTAAATTCATCAGGCTTTTCTGTATCACCGTTTAATATTTTATCCATTATAACACGGCGTTTCTCGTGGTCTAACCTAAAAATATTGCCCTTCCATTTATCCTGTCCGTATATGCAATCTTTTAATGTATTTTTTAATAGTTGATTATCTGTGATGTGATATAGTTTTGTGGCAATCAAGGTTAGAGTGGACAATCGCTGTTGACCGTCAACTATAAATACTTTACCGTTTATATTGTTGGTAATAAATATATTAAGATAATACCAATTGTATTTTTCAAGAACTTCTTGGGATAGTTCCGCATCCTTGTATTCTTCATACGACAATTCGAATGCGTAAAAAATATCACGCAAAAGAATCTCCACTGTGTCTTTCGACCAAACATATTCTCTTTGGTAGAAATCTATGTAGTATGACTTATTTGCCAAGCAACTATCAACCGTTTGCTTGTCCGGATTAATAGTCTGTTGCATAGTGCTAATTGTTCTGTTGTTAAACGATACAGCAAAAGTAATGAATATTATTGTAATAACAAAACTATTCATTTATTATTTTTGAAATTTCATCTTCGACCTGAGTTTGAACCTCATATTATTTTTTTCTTCATCTCAAATTCTTTTACGGTGCATTTCACAACCTCTTTGAGTTGATAGGTTGCCACGCTGTGGTGACGGTCAACGCCACGGAACGACCATTCCACAATGGTCTTGTCTGACGATTTGCATTTATTAGTACTATTGAAATGTTGAAATGCATTTATAATTCATAGACTCGACTTATAGATGCAACCAAGGTCGGGTCTTCGAATCGTTTGAGGTAATAATTTATTACATCGCGATACTCCCACGGATCCCACTTCCCTACATACGACGCAACATAAGACACCAAATCACGTTCAGGATTATCGCTACCAATCATATCAGAGTGACAACATATCATTTTCTCGGCAACCCATATTTGTCTTTCGGTTTCATTTAATTCCGAAGGACATTCCTTTTCTCCTTTGTAATACTTACAGTATTTTAATGCTTCTGATTGATTTAATTTGTTTGAAAATTTGTGATTCATAGTTAAATTCTCCTAAACTAATATTTTTTCTTCATCATCTCGTCAGCAAGTTGCTGACCAAATTCGTCAGCAAGTTGCTGACGAATTATAACTTACTCATAATAAAATAGATACCAACGTTTCATATATTTAATGTTGGTAACAGAAAAGCCTGTTTCTTTTGGAAACTCTTTTTTCAAATCCAAACTGAGTTGGTTGAAAAATCCGCTGCCATATTTGCTGTCGGCGTGCATTGCCACAATGTCGCGGCCCAACGCCCAATAAAATTCAAGCAATGCGCTGTTGATGCGCACAGCCGCCTTGACTTGGCTCTGACGGTAACGCTTTTTGAGTTCCGGAAGCCATTGTATGTAGTTGTCGTCTGCCGACATCCCGTCCCGGTATATAAATTCAGGTTTGGTCATAATTGATTATTGCGGTCAATGTTTTATCAACCGCAAATGTAGCAAAACTTTTTGATTTGTTTTATAATTGCTACAAAAAAATCTCAATCGCTTATCTTCCTCAATATCAGTCTCGAAGCCAAATTAAATATTATCACTACCACCAACAGCAACAATGCAGCAAACATCAACGCCGATTCGTAGAGCGGCAGGGAGAGCATTTCGCCGTAATTGTTGGCGATGAGTGCGGGCAATGGATAGCACGCATCTAACAGAGTTTTAGGCACTTCGGGCAGGCAACCACAGACCATCAAAACGGCAATTGTTTCGCCCAATGCCTTTGAAATTGCAAGCACCACCGAGGCGAAAATGCCCGATAATGATTTTTTTATTACAACGTTTTTGGCTGTCTGCCAACGTGTTGCACCAAGTGAATAAGCGGCGGCGCGGAGGTCGTCGGGTACGGTTGAAAATAATTCCACAAATAGGCTCACCAATATCGGCACAAGCATCAGGCTCAGCACAATGCCCGCCGCCAAAACTGTGTAGCCCGTTGAAAATTCGCCCGACAAAATAGGCGCGATATTGTCGGAAATTAGTGGCACAATCACAATCGTACCCCAAACGCCAAAAATCACGCTCGGCAGCGACGCCAAGATGTCTAAGGCAGGAAAAACGAACTTTTTGACACGTTTTTTGGCGTATTCGGTCAGAAAAATTGCCGTCATCAACGACAGCGGCAAGGCTATCAAAATCGCCAATAATGTAACCCAAATTGTACCCATAATGAATGGCAGAAATCCAAAATGATTTTTGAACGGCTGCCACGACGAATCAGTTATGAGACCCCACAACGAATGTTCTTCTAATATCGGTACCGACTTGAAATACAGACCGATAGCCATTACAAACACAAAGGCAATCGAGATTATGGTGACTGCCATCATAACCCCGTTTGCCGTCTTGTCTTTTATGATTCTGAATTTGTTCATTAGTTGTAGCAAATGCTAATTATTAAACGTTGCAAAATTACGTGAGAGATTGTTTCAAGAAGGTAAAACGATGGTGGAATATTGCAGTTTATAAAATGAAATTTTGCAGTTTTTTGCGGATTAAGTTGTCAAATCAAGCATTTATATATATATTTGCGGTGTAAAACATACGGCTATGAAAAAGATTCCAATTGGCATACAGGCGTTTAGTGCGCTTATCGAGGGTGATTTTATCTATCTCGACAAGACAGATATGATATATCGTATCGCCAACACAAAGGCGTGTTATTTTCTTTCACGTCCGAGGCGTTTTGGCAAAAGCCTTACGCTAAGTACGTTGCACGAGTATTTTGACGGACAGAAGGAGTTGTTCAAAGGGTTGAAGATAGAAAAGTTGGAGACAAAATGGGAAAAGTATCCTGTGCTGCATTTTGATTTCAACGCCTCTACATATAACTCGGTAGAGGATGTGCAGTCGAGGATTAATTTTATGTTGTCCAATTATGAGGACTGTTACGGAAAAAATTCCAATGCATCTTCCAATTCCGAAAGGTTTGAATCTCTCATTAACGCTGCCGCCGCTCAGACTGGTAAAAACGTTGTAATTCTTGTTGACGAATACGACAAGCCTCTGTTGAGCAATATGACTAACACCGACCTTCAATATAAAATCCGCGCGGAATGGAAGGCGTTTTACGG
>JAEEGK010021784.1_pt1 | contig 13520 bp, 9 predicted proteins | sample 8958771 | NCBI WGS metagenome assembly JAEEGK01 (sample SAMN16246547, study PRJNA631951) | gut metagenome | biome: gut microbiome; feature: rumen; material: SC-attached | host: Bos | place: Iran: Karaj | collected 2018-10 | reverse complement strand
CCAATCCCCAATCCCCAATCCCCAATCCCCAATCCCCAAAATAAAACCTAAATTAATATTTATTATTATTAGTTATTAAAAATAAAAATAATATAATCTATAAATAAATATTTTATAAATAAATAAAATATAATAAATAAAAAATTTTTATATAAAATTTACAAATTTTAATTATAAACTTTATACATACATAATTTTATTATATAAATAAATAAATAAATAAATTTTTTATAAAAAATCTAATGTCAAATTTTGAAAAAGTAAGTGCTGCAACTGGACCAAGAACAGAGCTTCATGAAAAGCTTCATTTAACAGGTGCTGAAATAAGTGTGAACAATTTACCCGCAGGAGGCAAAGTTCCATTTGTTCACTATCATAAAAAGAATGAAGAAATTTACTTCATTTCAGCAGGTTCTGGAAAAGCTGTAATCGATGGAAAAACTGTTGAGCTTGCCACTGGTGATTGGTTGAAAATTAATCCTGCTGGAAAAAGACAGATTTTCGCCGGAGATAAAGGAATATCTTATATTTGCATTCAAGTTAAAGCTGGTTCTCTTGAAGGTTTCACTGCTGATGATGGAGTAATTGAAAAATAAATATGAAATTTATTTATATTTTTATTTTGGTATATTAAAAATTTTATTTTTATTTAAGTAAAATTAAAATTATTGAACTTAAATTTAATTTTTTTTTTTCATATTTGATTTTTTAAAATTGGATCTTTAAAAGAAAAAAAAAATAATAAAACAATAATTAAAATTCAAAATATTTGAAAATTTAAATTTATAAAAACATTTTCGGAAGCATTTTTAAATGAAAAAAAAATAATGAAATGAAAAAGGCGAAGAAAATAAAGAATAAAAGAAAGAAAAAGAAAAGAAAATTCCATTAAAATTTAAATGGAATAAAGGAGATAATATTGTATATTTTAAATCAGATATATCAATCACAAATATAATAGAAAAAAATAACAAGTAATATTCAATATACTCCTAAGTATTTAAAATAAAAAAATATATAATAATAAATAAAATAATAATTTATAAAAATATATTTAATAAAATAAAATAATGATATATTTATTTATTTTTAAAATTTATTATATTTATTATTAAATCCATTATTATTATTATTTCCTCCATTGCCATTAATATTATAATTATTATAACTATTATTATTTTGTAATATCATAGGTGTATAATTTCTCATATGTGTTCCTAATGAATTATTTTTATCTGAATTAAAATTGTTATAATTATTATTATAATTTTTTTTACTCCAACTATTCATTAATCCATTATTATTATTATTAAATGAATTTCTATTATCAATATTATTCAAATCCACTTTATTGGCACTATTAACATCCTTAATTAATTTATCAATATTATTTTTACTATCTCTAATCCAAAGATTTTTTTCATCTTCAATTTTTTCAAGTTTATTAACATTTTTATTATTATAATTTTCTTTTTCCCACATTGCATAAGCCAAATTTTCATCTCTAATATTACTAATAGGATTATTTCTATTATTTGTATGATCTTTATAAAATTCATATTTTTTTGCAATATCAAATCCAAAAACTTTACTTTTTAATATTCTAATTTGATCTTGTAAAGTTGAAATTTCAACCATATTTTCATTTTGATTTTTTTTTAAATTTTCCATTTCAATTCTATTATTAACTATTTCAGTTTCTAATGTTTTAATATAATCTTCTCTTTCTTTTTTATTTCTTTCATATTTTTCTCTTTCTCTTTGAACTTTTACTTTTGCAATTGCCATTTGTAAAACGCTTCTCGTTTGTAATGAATTAACTTCATTTTGAATTTGATTATTATCAATATTTGATTTAAACGCAAGAGAATTTAAATCTTTTAAAATATTTTCCATTCTATTTATAAATTTTTGAGTATTTAAATTCGCTTCGCCTGGGCCATTTTCAGGTTCATTTTCTTTTGGTAAAAATTTATTTAATTCATTATCTGCTTCATTTATTCTATCATTAAGAGCTTCAATTCGAGTTTTACGATTGTTTAATAAATCATTCATTTGCGAACGTAAAGAAGATGAATTAAAATTTGACGACATAAGTTTTAATTATTAATTAATTAATTAGTTATTATTATTATTATTTATGTTTTAATTAAATATATATAAAATATAAATAATATTAATTTTTTTTAGCATATTTATCAAACCATGCTATAACTTCTTCCATCCATTTTATTTGATTTTCAGGTTTTAATACCCAATGATTTTCTTGAGGGAAAAATAACATTTTACTTTCAATATTTTTTAATCTTAAACTTGTAAAAACTCCGAGTCCTTCACTTAAACTCACTCTATAATCTTTTCCACCATGTATAACCATCATTGGAGTAGACCAATTATTTACTAATGTTTCGGGGGCCCATTTAAACATATTTTCTCTTGCACCTTCTTCAAAAGGATTGCAATCTATATTATCTTTTTTACAATATTCTGCCTTTGCAAAAAATATTTCATCTGTTGCATAAAACATATTAGGCATACTAAAATCACCATCATGAACAACAAAACATTTGAAATTAAATTTTTCTAATAAGTTATTATGACCTTGCAACCAATTTATCATAAATCCTCCATATGAAGCTCCAGCAGCACATATCTTTTCTTTATCTATATAATTATAATTATTTATAACATAATTAATACCATCTATTATATCATAATATGCTAATCCCCCATAATCATCTCTAACTTCATCCTGAAATTTTTGAGAAAATCCTGAACTTCCATGGAAATTTATCATTAAAACTGAATATCCTTGATTAGCCCACATTTGAGGATTCCAACGATAGCCCCAACTTTGAGAAAAAGATGATTCAGGTCCTCCATGTATTAAAACAGCTAAAGGATATTTTTCATTAGATTGAAAATTAATTGGTTTAAATATAAACCCATAAACTGTGTCTCCATTTTGAGATGTAAAATTTAATACTTCCGGAGTTGATAAAGATATTTGAGATATCAATTCGGAATTTAAATTTAATATTGTATATTCATTTTCTATATCAACTATTTGATTTGGATAATTAAATCCATATTTTTCTAATACGATTTTTGTTTTTGAAATTATTGGAAGACCATAAGATAATTCAGGATTCTTTACATTAAATATAGTATAATTTTCTGTATTTTTTTCAATTTCAACTTGGAATAATTTATAAACTTGAAAATAATTTGCAATAAAATATATTTTATTATTTTTAACCCATTTAAAATCACTTACACTTAAATCTAAAGTATTATTTAATACTCTAATTTTATTTGTTAAGATATTATAAATTTCAATATGTAAAAAATCCCCTTCAAGCATAGGTCGATTAGCAGCTAAAAACGCAATTTGAGTATCATCTAAACTAAATTTAGGATTAACAGTTCTTGCTTGATTATTTCCTATAATTAAAATAGGTTTATTCATCATATTTATATCAATATAATATGTTTTCCAACTTGTGCTCCATGCTTCATTATATGTTCTTAATTGTGCTGTAAATGTAACTTTATTTCCATCATTTGATATATCATAATAGTCATCCTCAAAATGAGGAGGTGAAAAAACTTCCATTCCTGCAGTTATATCATAAGGCTCTGCAAGTAAAGTTAATGTATTATTTATTGATATAAATTTTTGAAAAAATAAATGTGTTCCTTTTCCTTCAGTGAGCCATTCATCCCAATGAAAAGCAAATAAAGATGTATATACTTTATAATTTCTTTTTTGTTCTTCATCTATTAATTGTTTTGAACAATTCATGTCAGAACAATTAAAATACATATCAACATTTACAACAATTGAATCTGCTTTTAATTTATATGAATTTATTGATAAAGGATAGTTTGTTAATTGAATTGGAATTGAAGTTTCTAAAACTGGAAAATCTATGTAATAAATAGCGGAAAATCCTTCTTTGTTGGTTCGTAAAAAAAATAAATAATTTGGGTAAATTTTACTAAATGTTGATGATGTATCTGAATTTTCCTCTTCGTTTGGAATTGAGTATGTTTGATTTGTGTTTATATCTAAATATTCTATTTTTGTTGTTGTTTTGTGGGTTTCTGAATCCCATTTTGATGTTGAATATACTAAATAATTACCGTCATTTGAAAGAATGGGAGAGGAAAATTTTTTCATTGATTGTAAATCTTCATATGTAAATGTTTTTGATTGTTTGTTTGATAATGAAAAAGAAAATAAAAATATAGAAAGGAAGAATTTAAAAATAATTTTATTATTATTTAACATTTTTTAAATAAATAATATTTTATTTTGAAATTAAAAAACTTTTTTTATTAATTTTTCCTAAATAAAAATATTTTTTTGTGATAATTTTATTAAATAAATTTTAACTTTAATAATTATTGTTTTAAATAAAAAATATTTATAAATTCATAAAGAATAAAACATAATAAAAAAAAGTAATTAAAAAATTATCTATTATAAATAAAATATAATTTATTTAATAAAATGATATAAAAAAATATTTCTTTTTTTTTTATTTATTTTTAAATAATAAATTTTTTAAATATAAAATATAAATTAAACTCTAAAATTTTTATATTAATTAAAATATATTTATTCACTCTAATTTAATATTATTTAAAATATTTTTATATTTTTCATCAGTTATTTTACCTCCTATTCCAAAACATGCATGTGATTGTAACAAATTAAATTCTTCAAATTCATCCATCATTTCTAATAAATCAATTCTTCTTCTTTCTTCTTTACTAATCATAGAATTATAAACCCATAATAAATTTTTAAATTGAACGAAATCAAACTCACATTCTTTTAATCTTTTTATTTGAGAATCTAAATCAGGAACATCATAAAATCCTCTTAATTCAATATTTCTTGATTTTAAATTTTGAACCATTTCTTTTCCAAACATATCATTTGCACCTATTAAATCATATTCAATAACAATTAAATTTTTAAAAATATTTTTAAATTCATTTATTATTTTAACTGTTGTTTCTTTATCTAAATAAACTAAAATACATTCAAATATTATTATAGTTAAATCATTTTTATTTGGAAGATTTTCAAAAGTTTTTTTTAATAAATTTATATCAGTTATATCACATGCAATTAAATTATAATTTTTATCAATTTTTAAATTCGAATTTTTTATAATTTTTGTTTTTTTTTCTATTATTTTTTTAAAATCTAATTCATAAACATTAATATTCGTATATTTTTCATTCATTAAATTAAAATATAATGTATCAAATCCACTTCCAGGAATAATAATATTAACATTTTCTGTTTTAGGTACAGAATTTAATATTTTTCTAACAGTAGAATTTATTGAAAAATATCTACAAAAAGTTCCTCTATTCATAAGAGGTAATAAAGGTCGATGTTCATTTTCAGGAACCATTTGAAGAATAAATGGGTCACTAAAATAATTTTTCAATACGCAACTTCTATATTTTTAATATATATATATTATATAAAAAATTACATTTTTGTTTTTAAAGCATCATTTGATGTTGATTGAACACCTTCTGTTGATGAAATCATTTTATAAAAAAAAAATTTAATTATTTTTAAATAATATATTTACAAAATAAATATAAAATACAATATAAAATAAATATAAATAAAATAAATAAAATAAATAAAATTAAAATAAAATAAAATAAATAAAATATAAATATTTGAATTATTCTAATTATGGAAAAAATATTGTTACATTTTTAGATAAAAAATTGCGTAACTGATTTTATATTTTTATTTATATCATAAGATTATAATCAATTTATTTTTGTAAGCATATTTTTATTTTTTATTTTTAAATTATTTATAATCATTTCATATCTCAAATTAGGAATTGAATATTTTAATTTTAAATTTCTACTTTTGTTAAAATGTATTTCTTTTTTTGTTAAACTATTATTTCTTGAAGAATTATTTGTAGATAAACTTTTATTAAATTTGCTATTATTAAAATTATTATATATCATTAATTTTGTTGGAATTTTAATTATTTTTAAAGGTCGAAAATCAATTTTTATTTTTTTATTAAAATTACTATTATTAGTTGTATTTAAATAAAATATGCTTTTTTTATATTCTTCTTTTTTATCGATTTTTATAAAGTTATTTTTGATTAATAATTGATTTTTTTCTATTTTTTTTATGTGTTCATTATTATCATCAAAAATATTCATAAATAATTTCTTAAATTTTTTATTTTCTTTTTCTTTTTCATATAATTCTAAATATGATATATTTTTATTTTTTTTAAAAGGTTTACTAATGTCAAAAATTGATTTTCTTTTTGGTTCATAATCATTTTTTCCTATTTTTATTATTAATCGATCGGGAATAATTCGTTTTGGAGTCGAAAATCTTTTTTTAATTATAGAATTAATATTAAACAAAGATGATTTTGATTGACTACTAATTTTAGAAAAATTTTTATTCGAATTATTTTTGAAAAATTGATTATTTTTTTTTATGTTTAAAATTGAATTATTATTTGATAGATATTCTTCTTTGTTTTCGTTTCTAAATGATGAACTAATATTTTCATTTAGATTTGTTATTTTTTCTGTATTAAAATATTTATATTCGATTTTTTCTTTTTCGTTCATTTTTTTTAATCAGATTTAATAAAATAAATTATTAGAACTATTTATAATAAATTAAAATTAAAAAAATATATTTATAAATTTATATAAAAATTTTCAAAAAAAAAAATAAATAATATTAAATAAAAAATACAAATTAATAAATTTTAAAATTTAATAAATATATATATAAATTATTATATTATTTTTTATTAAATAAAGAATAAAAAGTAATTCCTAACATATAAGAATAAAATAAAACTACAGCTAAAAGCATACCATAAAATGTATAAATATTTCCTCTTCCAACACATTTTCCAATCCAAATACAATGATGATCTAATCCTTTTATACAAACATTACAAAATCCACAATGTTCTACATTATCATTTTTATCATAAAATACTTTACAATCTGCACATTGAATATAATTTTCATTTATTGCTATATGTTTTATTATTAATCCTGGATTTAATATAAAATTTAAAATATACGTTAAATATACTAAAAAAAATAATATTGAAAATAATATGTAAGAACCGTAAATTTTTAAGAAATGAAAGAATAAAAAATAACATAAAATAAATATTATTATTGATAATAATATAAATAAATACCAATGAGGACCTATTACAAAAATAGGCTCATAATCTTTATTAAATCCAAAACATAAATTTCTTCCAATTTTACAAAATAAAATATTACATAATTTAAAAGGTTTATAAAAAGTATATAAATCATCATATGGATTAAAATCATTATTTTTTGAAATTCTTTCAAATTTTTCAATTTTATTTTGACTATCAATTTCTATAACATTATTATTATTTATATTATTATTATCATTTTCATCAATTTTAACAAAATTAGTTGAATTATTAATTCTCACATATTGTCCAATATTTTTCATAAATAATAATAATAATAATAATAAAAATATATTTTAAAAATAAATTAAAATATAAAAAGATAAAATATTGAATATAAAAAATAATAATAAAAAAATAATAATAATAATTAATTAAAAAATATAAATATTATTAATTAAGATTAATAACCTCATTTTCATTATTATTATATTCTTGATCCATTTGTTCAAACATTCTCATAATTTCTTTTCTTTTCTTTAAATATGTATCATAAGCTAATTCAATATCCATTTTATCAACTTCATTTTCGCTTTCAGATTCGTTATTAATATCTATTGAATCTTCTCCTTCTTCATTTTCACTTAAATTTAAATTAATATTCATTTTACTTTCTTTTTCTTTTACAAATTGTTTATATGTATAAATTTGTTTATAATAATTTAATGAAAATTTATCAATGCTTTTTAATTTATCTAAAATTTCAATTTCTTTTTTATTATTTTCATTTTGTTTATTTTCATCATCTTTAAAAAATTGAAGTTCTTTATTTTCTTTTACATATTCATCTAATAATTCTCTTGATAAATTTTTATATGCTTGAACATCTTCAATATCTTCAATTTTTATTAAACAAGATTCAATTTTTTTTTCATCATCATTATTTTCAAATTTTAAATTTTCAAATTCAAGAATTTTTTTAATTTTATCTTCAATAATCTTTTTATTTTTATTATTATTATTATTATTATTTTCATTTTCATCTTCATTTTCATTTCTAATTAAATTTCCTTCTTTAACAATATTTTTAATATTAATTTTCTTAACATTTTCAAAATCAAATTTTCCATCTTCTAAAACAACATAATTTAATTCTCTTTTTTGAATACTTTTTTTAAAAATATTCTCTTCAATAGAACTTAAAGTAATTAATCTATATATATTAACAGTTCTCGTTTGACCTATTCTATGGCATCTATCCTGAGCTTGTTTATCCATAGCAGGGTTCCAATCCGTATCATAAAATATAATACTATCTGCACCAGTTAAATTAAGACCTATACCTCCTGATCTTGTGCTTGAAATAAAACAAAAAACTTTAGCATCATTATTAAATTTATCTACTATTGTTTGACGTATATCTACTTTCGTACTTCCATCTAATCTCACATATGTAAATCCATGAATATTTAAAAATATTTCTAATATATCTAACATTCTTGTCATTTGAGTAAATATTAAAACTTTACTTTTTTGAATGTATAATTTTTTCAATAACGCTGAAAGTTTTATTAATTTTCCTGAATCATATTCGACTAATTTTCTATCAGGAGATTTTATTGATTTGAATAAGGAAAGATATTTTATAACATTTGGAATTTTATGTAAATTGTTATATAAAATTTGATATGCTATTTGAAATGATTTGTATTTTGAAGAAAATGGGGTTATTGTTAGTTGGGGTCCTTTTGATAAAACTTTTGGTATATAAATTGAGAAATAATGAAAGAGAGTTGAACATAAAATAAGATATTTAGAAGGGGTGAAAGATAGGTTTAATAATGGAATTGTATGAATTGGAAGAATTGAAGATTTGCTTGAAATTGATGAAGATTGTTTAAATGTGTCTTGATTTGAATAAATAAATGGAATAGGAGGCTTTAATGGAACTTCTATTACCATTTTATCTTCTGTTTCTTCTTCTTCTTTTATATTTGAGGATTTAGGTTCTTCTTTTTGGATTTCAGATTGTTTTTTTTCTAAATTTTGTGTTGTTGAATTTTCGTTATTTATGTTATTATTATTATTTATATTTTCTATATTATTAATATCTATATTATTTATATTATTATTATTATTATCATTATTATTATTATTCAAATTATTATTATTATTATTATCAATTTTATTTTCATTTTCATTAACATCTTCTTTTTTTTCTTCTTCATTAACTTTCCAATCTTCTTTTCCTTCAAAAACATTAACAATATTATTTTCTCTAACAATAATCTTATTAGAGTTTATATATTTAAATCCATTATTCCAAACTTTTCCAATAACATAATTATTAGCATTAAATTTTTCACCATATTTAATTTTATTCCATATTAATGGTGAGTTAATATTCTCCATAAAAAATTTTAATTTAATAGTTTTTATACCATTGAGTCCAATTAAAGGTTTTAAAGAAACAATATCATTTCTACTTTTAAGATCATAAGTATGTAAAACTTCTTTTTTATTTTTTAATTTAATTTTCTTTTTCTTTTTTATTTCTTTATCAAACACACTTTTTAAATAAGTTTGTTCATTTTCAGTTGTATCAAAATCATAAAAAATATCATTATAATTATTTAAAGAATTATTTTGTAAAATTGGAATGTTTGTTGGACTTATAAATTTAGGAATAAAAATATTATTAAAATTCTTTTCATCAAAAATTTTTGAATTATAATTATTATTATTTAATTCAGAAAAATTAATAATTAAATTTGATAAATTTTCTCTTATATTTTTATTATTATTTTCATTTAAAATACTATTATCAACAAATACTTTTTTAAATAAAATATCTTTTTCATCTATTAAATATTTAGGTTGATATTTTTGATATATATTTTTAGTAAACTCTTCATATAAATCACTTAAATTACTATGAGGAAAATATTTAATCATAGATATGTAATCATATGTATTAAATTTTTCATTTTCATTCAAAATCAAAGACAAATTTTTTAATTTCACTTTTTGTTTATTAATTAAACACAATTTTGGAATAGTTTCATTTATTTCAAAAATATTTTGAAAACTCGTATCATAATCTCTCGAATCAAATAAATCAGGGTGATTACATACTTTTCTTAACTGCATTAAAACATTCATTATGCTAAAATAATCATTTTTCTTTAAAGTATCTTGTGTATTATCTGTATTAATATATTCATCATATAAATATTTTTGTCTTCGACTCATTCCACAATAAACTATATGTTCTATTTTTTCTGGCAATTGTTTTTCAACATCTTTTTTTAATCTCCTTAATAAAAAAGGTCTTAAAATACTATGTAAACTTTTAATTATTATTTTATTTAAACTTGCATTGTTATGAATTGCATTATAAAATTGAGTATGAAACCATTCTCGAAATTCTTCATTGCTATAAAATAAATTCGGCATTAAAAAATGTAAATATGACCATATTTCCATAATATCATTTTGTAATGGTGTTCCAGTTAATAATAATTTTCTTTTAGCATGGAAATTTAATAACATTTGCCATCTTTTGCTTTTAAAATTTTTAATATTTTGAGCTTCATCTAAAACTATATAATACCATTTTTTTCTTTTAAATATACTATAATCTTGAATAACTAATTTATATGATGTAATGCAAACATGAAAAGAATTTGGTTTATGCCATCCATATCTTTTTTGTTTTCGTTCTTTTTGATTACCATAATAAGATAATATTTTAAAACTAGGGCACCATTTTTTAAATTCTATCTCCCAATTTACAATAATTGTTGTAGGTACTATAATTAAATGAGGTCCCCAATTTCCTCTACTTGAAGCAAGATAGGCAAATAATGCTATAGTTTGAATTGTTTTTCCTAGACCCATCTCATCTGCTAATATACCATTTATGTGGTTGTCATGTAGAGCTACTAACCAATTAAGACCTATTAATTGATATTCTCTTAATGTGTTGTTTAATAAAAAAGGTTGTTTTAAATTAATTTTTTGAGAATGAAGATCTGTGAATTGAGGCAAAAGACTATTTGCGAATTTTGCTGTTTTAGATAGAATGTTTTCATCGAATGTGTCTGATGTGTTTGTTGAATTGTTGACTGAATTTGGGAGGGTGAAATGAGAATATGAATTATTTGGAAGTTTTTTTACTAAAATTGAAAAGTTTTCGTTGAGTTTATTATAATTATTATTATTTTCTAAATTTTCGGTTAAATTTTTATCAATTTCCATATTATTATTATTTTTATTATCATCTTCATTAAATAATCCTCTTTGTTCATTTATTTTTATATTAACATCTGTGTCGAGACTATTCGCAACTTTTTCGCTGATTTTTTGAAGTTTGTTTATAAAATTCATTAATCTATTTTTTTGAACAATTAATTTTTCGTTATTTAATTGAGTATTATAATTATATTGACATACTTTTTCAATTTTGTTCCAATAATTTTTAACCATTCTACTTATATTAATATATTTTTTTTTTAAATTTTCTTCGAATTTTTTTTGGATTTTAATTTTTTCTAAATTTTTTGATTCAAGGAATTTTTTACATATTTTTGTAAATAAATTTCCTTGTTTTTTTTTATTTTTTCTTTCTTTTTCAAAGTCGCTTTGCATCCATTTCATTTCACTTAATAAAATGTCCCAATGAGTTTTATTTTTTTCAGGTTCTTTTTTAATTTTTGAAAATAAATTTTTATCAATTAAATTTGATTTTGATTTTATTAATTTTTTCTTTTTTTCTCTTATAATTTTTAATATATATTTTTCTAATGAAATTTCATTATGTTTTCCAATTAAAAAATTAAATTCTTTTTTTAATTGAATGTTATGCAAAGCTGAAAATGAAATTGAACCTTGAATAATTTTTTCAGCTATTGTTGAATTTGATATGTTATTTTGTCTATAATATTAAAATTTTATTTTACCTTTTTTTTAAAGAAAAACCTTTTCGAAAATGACTATCATCTAATTTTAAAGATTTTTGCTTCTGATTTTGAGCTGATGTTGAAATTGGAATCATAATTTTAAGTCGCTTTTTAATTTTGTTTTTTTTCTTTGCCATATTTATTAAAAAAATATAAATTATTAAATAATATTTAAAAATTAATTTTAATTAAATTTTATAAGAATTTTTAATTTTTAAATAAATTTTATTATTATTATTATTTTTCCTTTTATTTATAATTTTTTTTCCAAAAAAATTTTAGATTAAAAATTAAATTGACTATGATTTTTATATATATAATTTTTAATATTATTATTATTAAAATTTTGATATGAAATTTTATTAAAATAATTTTTATTATTTGGTGTTTTTAAAATATTATTTTTATTATTATTTCTTAATGAACTATAATAATTATTATTATTATTATTATTATCTTTTAAACAATTAACTTGTGAGTTATATAATTGATTATATTTTATAGTATAAGCTGTATTTATATTTTTATTTTTAAGATTTGAAATATCATCTTTTATTTCATTAGGATATCGAATTTTACTTCCAGGCAAATATTTAATTTCAGAATGATAATCATATTTTGTTTTTAAATCAAATGATTTATAATGTTTAAGATTTATAGGTTTATTATTATTATTACCTAAATTATAATAATTTGTATTACTAAAAGTATTATTATAATTTTGATTAAGATTATTATCACTTTTATTTTTATTATTATTATTATATGTTAAATTATTTTTTAAAAAATCATTATTATTAGAAGGAAAATCTTTTATCATTCGTTTTGTATTTTTTTTATTTTTATTATTATTATTATTTTGATTATATTTTGAAAATGGCATGTAAGTTTCTCTATAATTATCATTATATATATTTTGTCTTCTTTTAATAAAAGGGTCTTCGGGACATAATTCAGGTATTAATGTTCTTCTTGAATCAGGTAATATATGTAAATTCATTTTTCTAAAAGGTGAAAATTCCTCACTTGCATATGGTTGAATTTTTCTTATTGATTTTCCTTTTAGTTCTAATACTTGAGGCTTAAAATATGAATATGAATGACCTAATTTTGTTGGATGGTAATAAATTGTACGTGGAAGACTTCCTGTTCGAATTAATGTATAATCTCTTTTCATAATAATGTAAAAATAATTTTATTATTTGAATTAATTAATTATTTATAAAATATTATAATTAAAATAAAATTTAAATTTTAAACTTTTAAAAAATTTATTTAAATATTAATTGAATATTATAATAAAAATAATAATATTTTTTTTAAATATTTTATAAAATTTTTG